>Ga0116226_10002020_pt1 | contig 17602 bp, 16 predicted proteins | sample S1TSphfallax_FD_89692 | JGI IMG/M metagenome (GOLD analysis project Ga0116226, IMG submission 89692) | Host-associated microbial communities from peat moss isolated from Minnesota, USA - S1T2_Fa - Sphagnum fallax MG | ecosystem: Host-associated > Plants > Peat moss > Unclassified | place: USA... | reverse complement strand
TGCTGCCTGGTTCGTACATGCCGGTCAGCGCACGGTTGAACTGGCTATCGGGCGTCGAGGAGCCGTAATCGTTGGCGTCATAATCGGGCAGGCTCACCATGGCGAGCACTTCGCCGGTGTGCACGTCCATGACGATGCCGCAGGCGCCGATCGCCTGGAACTCCTCCTTGGATTTTTCCAGCTCGTCGCGCATCACCGACTGCACGCGCACGTCGATCGAGAGGCGTAACGGCTCCTGGTTGGCCTCGAGGCGCTTTTCGAATGCCTTTTCCACGCCGGCGACGCCGTGGATATCAACGTCCACGCCGCCCAGCACCTGGGCCGCCACGCGGCCGAGCGGATAATGCCGCTTTTCGCCGGGCTCGAAATAAATGCCGGGAATGCCCAGCGAATTGATCGCCAGTTCCTCCATCGGCGTGATCTGGCGTTCCAGGTAGACAAAGGACTTTGCCTCGGCGAGGCGCTTGGTGGCCAGCGCCTCGTCGAGCCGCGGCAGCACGCTTTTCAGCTTGTGCGCGGCCTCGGCCGGGTCGATCAGCTCCTTCGGGTCGGCATAAAGCGCTGCTGTCGGCAGCGAAATGGCCAGCACTTCACCGTTGCGGTCGGTAATCGTTGCCCGCGGTTTCTTCACCGAGGCCATGGCGGGCGACGCGTCCGACGGCGCTGGGCCGGGGTCGGCGGGTACTTCCGGGCGTGAGGCGGCGGCCGACGGCGCCATGGGGAACAGCACGGTGGCCCAGGTGAGTTTTGCGGTGACGGCGCCGAACAGTAACGAAAATCCGCCGGCCGCGAACACCAGGCGGTGGCGGGTGCGTTCCAGCGCGGCACGGCGCGCGAGGTCCGGCGCGGTGATGCGCACGGTTTCCATGCGCGGCATGGCGCCGCTGTTGGGAACGCCGCGCAGGCGGGCTGGGTCGGTGGTCATAAGGACGCAAGCAGTTCTTTTTTGAAAAAAAGAACCAAAAAACTTTTGCTACATGGCGTACGCGGAAATGGGCCATGTACGCCCACGCGTAAAAGTTTTTTGGTTCTTTTCTTCAAAAAAGAACTGCTTCCTTCCTGCATCACTCCGCCCCCATCGGCACCGGCGCCGGCACCGACGTGCGCACCCCGAGCGCGCTCGGCATGGCGGTAACAACGGCCGGCCGAGCCATCTGCACGGGCCGGGCCATGGCGGACACCACCCGGGCGCGCGCCGGCTGCGGCGTGGCCAAAGCCAAGGGCGCACTATGCGCGAGTGGATTGGTGTGCAGCGGCGGGTCGTCATCGGCCATCGCCATCGGCGGTTTATGCTTCGGAACCACGTGCGCCACCAGCTTGGCGGTTGGTTGCAGCGGCAGCTTCGGTTTCGTCTCAACGGGCGGCGCTTCATCAACGCCGGGGTTTGCCGGCGCTGCCACCACCGGCACGTCCGCCGGCGGGGTGTCGGCGGCCGGGGATGCGTCGCTCGCCACGGTTGCGCCGCCATCCGTGCCGCCGGTTTGGCCGGGCGCTTCGGGCGGCGGCAGCCGCGCGCCCAGGTCGGCCATTTGCACCCATTGGTTCGGTTGAAGTGGCACCAGATTGAGATACTTCTGCGCCATGGGGCGCAGCCGGTCCGGATTGTTCAGCACCTCCCATTCGGCGCGCAGCAGGCTTGTGGTTTGCCGCGTTGCCTCGGTGGTGTGGATGACGTGGGCGATCTGCCGGTCGAGCAACTCGGCGCGGTGCTTTTCGGTGTAGAGATACAGGCCCGAACCGCAGGCTGCCGCCAGGGTCAGGAAAGTGAAGGGACGGATCATGGTGTCACCTCCGATAATGCAGCCGCTTCGGTGCGCGGCAGGCGTTGAAGGGCGCGCAGGCGGGCGCTGCGGGCGCGTGGATTGCGGACGATTTCGGCCGCACCCGGCCGCGCCGGTTTTGCCGTCATGAGCTTAAATTCGATCGCCGCCTTTGCCGCGAGCCCGCGCGGATCGTAGCGGGACGGGCCGGGCGCGCGCCCGGCGGCATTTGCAAAGAACTGTTTCACGATGCGGTCTTCGAGCGAATGGAAGGACACCACCACCAGGCGCCCACCAGGCGCCAAAAGCGACGCGGCGGCGCTCAGAGCGCGCTCGATTTCACCCAATTCATCATTGATTCGTAACCGCAACGCCTGAAAGCTGCGGGTGGCAGGGTCGATGCCGTCCTTGCCGCGCGGCACCACGCCGCGGATAATATCGGCGAGGCGGGATGTGGTGTCGATCGGTGCTGCCGCGCGCGCCGCCACGATGGCACGCGCGATCCGCCGCGAAAGCCGCTCCTCGCCAAGCTGATACAGAATATCCGCGAGCTCGCCCTCCGACGATGTGCGCACCAGATCGGCCGCGGTCGGGCCTGTGCGGCCCATGCGCATGTCCAAGGGGCCATCGGCACGAAACGAAAATCCGCGGGCCGGATCGTCGATCTGGAAACTCGACACGCCGAGGTCCAGAACCACGCCGTCCAGCGCGGTGACACCGTGCGACTGCAACAGAGAAAGCATATCGCCGAAACTGCCCTCTATGACATGGAGTCGGCCAGGGTGTCGGGCCGCGATTTTTGCACCGCGCGCCACCGCGGCAGGGTCGCGATCGATCGCCCAGAGCGTGCATTGCGCCGCCCGCAATATGGCTTCGGCATAGCCGCCGCCACCGAAAGTACCATCCAGAAAAATTTCGCCGTCGCGCGGCGCGAGAGCTTCCAGCATTTCCGCCAGCATCACCGGCACATGGCCGACGCGATGCGTATCGACGTTAGAAGAAGCCGAAACAATTTCAGTTGTTGTCATGCCGGTGCCACCGCCGTGTCCCAGATGCGGAAAGTTGGTCCCGCGCCGATGAACGTCACCCCTTCGGTGATACCAGCAAATTTGGCGAGGCGCTCGGGAATGATGATACGGCCTTCGCGATCGCTCTCCAACTTTTGCGCCTTGGCATAAATGCGCGCCGACAATTCCTCATATTCCAGGCTCAGCGGGTCCACACGGTCGAGTTGCGCGCGCAGCGTGGCGAATTCGGCGGCGGGCCACCCCTCCAGGCATGGGCGCAGATGGGACGGGCGCACGATCAGCGTCACGGTGCCGTCATCGGCGCCGTTCCGCAGCACGGCGCGAAACGCGGCCGGGATCGAAACCCGTCCCTTCGCATCCACCCGGTGCTCGTGCGTGCCCATGAACCCATCCATGCGGCCCGATTTTTCTCCGCCTTGGCCTCGCCGGCCTGATCCGCCCGCGTGTGGATAAAAGTCCATCCGTGGGAAATAACGGGATAGCATGGGCTTTCACGGGCAGCAAGGGTTTTGCGCATCGAGCGGGACTCCTGTTGGAATCAAAAGCGTGCAATTTCAGAGCGTTATCCGGGTCCCTGCCATGGCCCTTCGTTTTACTTTCACGGCCCGAATCCGTTTCTGGTTTGTTCTTGTGGATAAACGTGTGGGTTGTTCGCAACGCCTTGGCGACGAGAGCGGCAAACTATCCAGACGGCCTGTAAGCCGGGTTCTGTCCCCGCGTCGCCGCGGGGGGCAGCCATTCCTCTGGGACGCGCGTTACCGCGCGCCTCGCGCGACCAACCCGGACGGCAGGGCGGGAATGCCCCCGGCCGCGGCGTGTTACCGCCCGGCCTGCCGCCCCTATTCGGTCTTGCTCCCGGTGGGGTTTACCCTGCCGCCCCTGTTGCCAGGGGCGCGGTGCGCTCTTGCCGCACCGTTTCACCCTTGCCGTGTCCCATGAAATCCCACGGGTGGGACACATGGAGGGCCGGCGGTCTGTTTTCTGTGGCACTTTCCCTGGGGTCGCCCCCGCCGGCCGTTAACCGGCACCGTATTCCCGTGGAGCCCGGACTTTCCTCCAGCCGACGTCACCGCCGGCCAGCGGCTGCCCGGCCGTCTGGATGCTCAGGTCCTGAGCCGAAGAAATTGCCGCGTCAATGCGTCGGTATCGTTTTCAGGGCGTGCGCTGGCGCTGACTGAAGCGGCTTGGTAGTCTTGGGTATGACCCCCTTGCATGCCGACATCAACGATTTCCACCGCCGCGAGCTCAGCTTCGACGGCAAATCCAAGCCGGTGCTCACCATAGGCAATTACGGTCCGGCCGTCATCGTCATGCACGAGATTTTCGGTTTCACACCCACCCTCGCACGCTTCTGCCGCTGGGTCAGCGAGGCCGGTTTCAGAGTTTATGCGCCCATCCTGCTCGGCAGTTCGGACGCCACCAACCACGAGACCATCACAAACGGCCGCATTTTCCACCTGTGCATTTCGCGCGAGTTCACCATGCTGCGCGCCAACCGCAGCAGCCCGATTACCGCTTGGCTCCGCGCGCTGGCCGCCCAGGCGCACGATGAATGCGGCGGCCACGGGGTCGGCGCAATCGGCCTTTGCCTTACCGGCGGCTTCGCGCTGTCCATGGCGATCGACCCGCTCGTCCGCGCCCCGGTGCTCGGCGAGCCGAGCATGCCGCCTTTCTCGCCCGCTGCCCTGGACATCTCTCCCGCCGACCTCGCGACCGTGAAAGCCCGCGTCGCCGCGGACGGCCTCACCGTGCGCGGCTACCGTTTTGCCGGCGACACACTCAGCCGGGCCGACCGCTTTGCCACGCTCGAACGCGAACTCGGCTCGGGCTTCATCGGCTGCACACTGCCTGATGCCTGCGGCAACCGGGCCGGCATGAAGTCGCGCGGCAAGCCGCCACATTCGGTTTTCACCGTGGACCTGGTGGATGCGGAGGGTGAGCCGACACGCCAGGCTGTGGATGAGGTGATTGAGTTTTTCCGGGAAAAGCTAAGTTAGAAAGCAGTTATTTTTTGAAAAAAGAACCAAAAAACTTCTTAATAATTGGCATGCGCGGCCAATTTCGGATTTCCCGCACTTTGCGGGGCCTGTCTAAAAAGTATGATTCAAGTAACGGAAACGCTAAAATACTGGCGTACTCTGTGCCCCCGTGGTAGATGGTTAATCCCTCTTTAGGGAAAACGATCATGGCCCTGCGCAACCTCGCGCGCGCTAGCAGTGCAATCGGGCTCATCCTGCTTACGGCGCGGGTGGCTCTGGCCCAAACCGGGCCAGCGATCACGGTCAATCCAGCCGCCGGCCAACACACGATCAGCCCGTATATCTACGGCATGGCGGAATACGGCGTCGCGCCGCAGTTCCAGGCCAGCGCGCGTCTCGGCGTTCTGCGGTGGGGCGGCGACGGCACCACGCGCTACAACTGGCAGGTCGACAGCAGCAATGCCGGTTTCGACTGGTTTTTCATGGGTGGCGACGGCAACAGCAACCCGACGCCCAGCGGCGGACCGGACGCGCTCGTCCTCGCCGATCAAGCAACAAAAAGCCAGACTTTGCTGACCATACCGATGATTCCTTACATCAACAGCAGCGCCGCCTGGTCGTGCAGCTTCCCCGTACAGATCTACGGGCCGCAGCAAGCCACCAACCCCTACGTGTACCCAAACGGTGAAACCTGCGGCAACAGCATCGCCACGAACGGCAGCCAGTTGCAGGACACCGACATATTGGCCAACCACATCCCGAACGAGCCTTCGATCCAGGCGGCGTGGGTGCAGCATCTGGTCGGCAAATTCGGCCTCGCCTCGAAAGGCGGCGTGCGATTCTATCAACTGGACAATGAGCCGCTCGGCTGGGCCAACACCCATCGCGACGTGCAGCCGAATACGCCGCTGTATAGCACGATTGTTTCCCTCGGGCAGCAATATGCCCAGGTTGTGCACAAGCAGGATCCCTCCGCCGAAATCCTCGGGCCTTCTGATTTCACCGAAGGCGGCTGGATCGGCACGCCGGCCCAACAGAATAATCTATTGGCCGGCCAATATTATTTGCAGCAAATGGCGGCATGGAGCGCCGCGCATCGCGGCGAGCGCCTGATCAATTATTTCGACGAACACTACTACTTCACGTTTACCGACCCTCAGAGCCAGTTGAATTCCACCCGCACGCTGTGGGACCCGACCTACAATAGCGGCTCCTGGGTCGAGACGTATTATTTCCATGGCCCGATGATGCTGATTCCGCGCTTTCGGCAATGGATCAGCCAGTACTACCCAGCAACCAAGCTCGCCATGTCGGAATATTCGATCGACAGCGGCAACAAGCTGATTACCGACGCGCTGGCCGAGGCGGACGTTCTCGGCATCTTCGGGGCGCAACCGATCGATTTCGCGACCATGTGGAACCCGCCGCAGCCCACCGATCCGATTGCTTTCAGTTTTCTGCTGTACCGTAACGTGAACGGCAAGGGCCTGGGCTTCGGCAACACTTCGGTGCAAACGGCCAGCGCGGCTCAGGGTACGGTTTCCGCCTATGGCGCGCTGAATGGCGCAAGCCAATTGACGCTCGTGCTCATCAACAAGACCACGAGCGGCCTCGCGACTCCCATTACGGTGGCGGGACTGACGGGCAACGTTTCCGCCCGCATGTTCAGCTACACCCAAGCCAACCTGACGGCGATCGTCCAGGTGCCCAATGTTACGTTTACATCCGGTGCCGCTTCAGTCACTTTACCCGCCTATTCCATGAGCCTGCTTGTGATTCCCTTCCCCTAATTTTCAAAAGCTTCTTGGTTCTTTTTTTCAAAAAAGAACTGCTTTTTCTCTACCTCCTTGCGCCACCTGCTTAGCCCTAGCGGCCCCCTGCCGCTCAAACATCCACCCCGGATACTCCGCCGGCAACGCGCTCACTGTGTCCAGCGCGTTTAATTCGTCGTTTGTGAAAGCCACCTCGGTCGCGGCAATGTTATCCTCAAGTTGCTCGATCCGCTTGGCACCGATGATAACGCTGGTCACCACCGACTGGTGCAGCAGCCACGCCAGCGCGATCCGCGCCACCGACACGCCACGTTGTTCTGCCATCGGTTTCATTGCGTCGATGCAGGCGTAGGCGCGGTCGCGGTCCACCGGCGGGAAATCGAATTTCGCGCGGCGGCCGTCGGCCGATTTTTCGTCGTCGCGGGTGTATTTGCCGCTGAGCAAGCCCCCCGCGAGCGGACTCCACACCAGCAGCCCAACGGACTCGCTGCGCAGCATCGGCACGATTTCGCGTTCCAGGTCGCGGCCGGCCAGCGTGTAGTAGGCTTGCAGTGTCTCGAACCGCGCCAGGCCCTCGCGTTCGGCAATACCGAGCGCCTTCATGATCTGCCAGGCCGCCCAGTTCGACGCGCCGACATAGCGCACATGGCCGTGCTGCACGAGCGTATCCAGCGCGCGCGCCGTCTCCTCGATCGGGGTGGCCACGTCGAAGCCGTGGATCTGGTAGAGGTCGATATGGTCGAGCTGAAGGCGCTTCAGGCTGGCCTTCACGCCATCGATGATGTGCGCACGGGACGCGCCGCGGCTGTTCGCCCCCGGCCCCATTTCACCGAACACCTTGGTGGCGATCACGACATTCTCGCGCGGGATCTGCAAGTTCCGCAGCGCCTGCCCGGTAATCTCCTCCGACAGGCCGCCGGCATACACGTCCGCGGTGTCGATGAAATTGATGCCGGCATCGATCGCCCGCCCCACCAGCCGCTCCGCCTCGCCCTGGTCCAGTGCGCCGATCTGCCGCCACATGCCTTCGCCGCCGCCGAACGTCATCGTGCCGAGGCAAAGCTCCGACACAAACAGGCCGGTGCGGCCGAGTTTCTGAATACGCAAGTCGTGCTCTCCTGTTGAAATCGCCGCCCCGCAGACGCATGGTGTTCGTCCGTCCCCACGCCAGGCCGCCCCGCGAGATATGGGACGGCGCCGACAATAACCCACACTGGGAGATCGTCATGGCCGAACACAGCCCAACGCTCTCAACGTCCGACATAGGGCCGGCGTTCACCATCCGCACCGCCGGCCTGGACGCACACGCAAGTTGGCGAACCGCCGCCTGCCTAATCGCCTGCGTGAGCGCCGTCCTGGGCTTTCTCGCAACCAGCCCGGCCGCCACAAATGCCGCCGTCCATGCCGCGGGACGCGACCTGGAAATGCTCCTGCGCTTCATGGCCGTGGTGAAAGCGGGATTTGCGCTAGGCCTGGTGTCACTCGCGGCCTGGCGGCTCAGCTTTCCGGCCTCGCCGGGCATTGCCACCGCTTACCTCACTGCTTGCGCGCTCATGCCGGCGGGGGCGGGATTGATCTGGGGCCTGTCGCACGTGGTGATCGGCGCCCTGCTGTTTCATTCCGGTATGATACTGCTGATCGCCGTGGGCTGGGTGGATCAGGAAACGACGGGGGAATTGATGATGCACGCAATAAGAAAAAGGAAGTAATACGGGCCCGCGTTGAATTTGACACGCGCCGAGCCTTGTAGGGCGGACGGGCCCTTGCGACTTCCGCCATGCCGACCCGCCGCCAAGCGTGGAATAGCGGACAATAATTGAGCAGCCCCGCGAACGCAGATGCTTTTCCGGTTAGAGTGAAGCCGCTGCAGCCCGTCCCTTCTTTACAATCTGGGTTTATCTGCATTCATCTGTGGTGCCGCCGCCTCTCGCTTCCGAGCGGGCAAAACCGATGTCAAACCTGCTAATTTAGGTCTGCGGTGGCAATCAACACACGTTGCCTCGAACCAAAGCTTATAGCCGCGAAAACCGTCGCAGCGAGCAACCCCAAAATCGCCTCGCCGATCAACATCGCGTTGGAACCCCAGCCGGTTTGCAACCAACCGTCGAACGCCGTCATCCCGGCAATCGGAATGTTACACAGACTGATCAAAAGATTACATTTCGCCGCCGCTGCCACAACGCCGGACGCTTCCAGAACCACCGCGTAGCACGCGCCAAACACCATGCCGTTGATCCCGGCGTAAAGCAGCGTGAATAGCGTAAACGACAACGGCGTCTTCGCCGCCGCCGCCATCGCCAGCGCACACAACGCCATCAACACGCCGGGCAGCACATATCCCGCCTTGCGATCGATCACGTCGCACAAATACCCCCCGGCAAAACAACCGACCGCCGACGCCACCCCGCCGCCAACCCCGCTGACCAGCGAAACGAGGTCGGCCGACGCATGCCAATCGCCCGCCACCGCCGACCACAAACCGGAAGCCCCGGCACTGCCCAGCGGCAAGATCATCAAGAACATCGCCAGCGCCCCGCGACGCGACCGCACCATTCCCCACGTCTCCCGCGCGACATTGCGCAAACTCACCAGGGCCCCCGCGTGCCGGTGCGAATGATCCGGCTCCGGCAGAAACAGCAACGCGCCAACCGTCGCCGCACACGCCGCCCCCAGCACAACCGCGCTCAGCCACGGTACTGCAACGTGCGTCGCAATCCACAATCCGCCGCCCCCGCCGAGCCCGGTGCCGCCCAATCCACCCACCTGGCTCCATCCGCCGGCGCGGCCCTGGTTGGCCACCGGCGTGCCCCGCGCCATCAGCCCCGCCGCGGTCACCGACGTGAGAGTCGCGGCGGCCCCCACGAGCACCGCCAGCAACCGCAGCCACCCCATCGCCGCCGGCGACGGGCGCACAATGCCGGTCGCCGCGAGCCCGAACCCCAACGACACTGCCGCCAGCAAATACCAGAGCCGGTAGCTTAAAACCGTATCGACCAGCGGCGACCACAAGATCTGCCAAACGCCCATGCCGACAAACAGCGAAACAACGCCGGCGATCGCCACGGTGCTCACGCCCGCCTGCGCATTCAAATAGCCCAGCGTGACACTGAAATACCCAAGCGAAATGCCCCACGGCAAATACAGCACCAGGAAGATGGCGGGATGCGGGGCATGGGCCGGGGCCGGCTCGTCCATCGTGAACCTCGGTGCGGGTTCGGCATGGTGCGGCCCACCTCGCATCCCTGCAAGCCCGGCCGTCTGTTGCCGAGGGAGCGACACAAACGCCGTTGGCATGGACACCGGGAGCAGTGCACATGACTCCTTCTGTATGGCATGCGCTCATGGGCATGGTTGCGCAACGTCGCGCGAGCCCGATCCCGCAGGGCGTGTGTCGCCTTCATTGCCCGCGCACTAGGATCGATTTTATCAAAAAGGATGGTGGTGTGGTGGAAACCAAAACGGGAGGATCGAGACTACGACCTAACCAAGAGAAATTGAGAGATGATATTCAGGCCGGCCGGGAGGTCACGCCGGTGGGCAAAAATGCTGAAGGGGCTTAGGCCTGGCGTACCGACAACGCTGCCGAGTTTTGACGAGGACCGGCCTTTTTAAAATGGGTTACGGGATACCGACCACGATGGTGCGCTGCGACGCGGCTTACAAATTAGAAGTGCTTCTAGAATGCTACGATGCGTTGGCGCATCGGGGCTTCACAAGGTATCGGAAAGAAAACGTAGATTGGCCTTTTGACAATGATTTTCATGGTTGGGTTGGGCTTAACACCGGACTGTATGACGAGTATGTTGAAGTAAATCCATTTGTCGGGATACATGCGGTTTCGATCGATAAACTTTGCGCAAAAATAGAAAAGGCGAAATACAATCGTGGCGTTGCAGCATACGCGGTGCATTTAGAGCATTTTCAGCCTGACTGGAATCGGCCTTCATGAGCCGGCGGTTTGAGGCTGATACAAATGCTCTGCAAACAAACTGGCTGGAGCGGCCCGCCGGATGGCGATGATTTTCCAGTCAGGATGAAGCCGCTCTAGGCGAGATTGCACCCGATGAAAAGGTGTTCCGGATGACGCGAGACACCGACGTGAAAGCAGAGGCTGAACGCCTGGCAACCCTATGCGCGACAGCAGGGATACTGTTTGCCAAATCACTAGCAACGTATGAGACGCTGCTTCCGCGGCTTCGTTCCCGCGTCGGCCGTCTTGGAGGATACCCGGAGCGGGTTGCGTGCTGCCTTTTTCTCGCGGGTCGTGTTGAAGACGCCAAGTCCTTTGTAGAGGATTTCCTTCCGGGCCGTGAAAAGTATTTTGGAGCATTTGCTCAGTCTTTTCTGGAATTCCTTGAGCAGGATAAGCCGGTTCGTACTATCCGGCCAGCAACCCCAGCAGCCGCTCCAGGCGCGCCACGGTGCCCGCGTCCGCCGCGCCGGTGACCGCTTCGGGCCGCCAGTGGCGCTGAAACGCAACCAGTAACGTTGCTAGCCCGGCGTCCGAAACGTCGCCGACATCATAGCCGACCGCGGCCAGGCCGGCGCGTACACGGTCCGCATGCCAACCGCCCGGCCCGGAGCCCGCATCCGCGCCGCCTGGCCAAAGCCCGACACCGGCCGCCGCCAGCGCTTCCCACGGAAACAATTCGCCTGGGTCCTGCTTGCGATCGGGGGCCACGTCGCTGTGGCCCACAATGTTGCGCGCCGGAATATCGTGGCGCGACAGAATATCCAGGCACAGCGCGGTCACCGCGTCGATTTGCGCCGGCGGAAATGGCCGGTAGCCCCATTCGTGGCCGGGATTGACGATTTCGATGCCAATCGAAAAATCGTTCAGCCCGCGCCGCCCGCGCCAGAACGAAACACCGGCATGCCAGGCCCGCCGTGGCTCCGGCACAAGCGCGTAGATCGTTCCGTCCTCGTCGACCACGTAATGGCTGGAGACGCGGGCCGCCGGATCGCGCAGGCGGTCGATCGCGGCGCGGGCGCTCTGCATGCCGGTGTAATGGAGGATTATGACATCAATCGGGCCGGCGCGATCGTCCTGGTTGGGACTATCCTGGGGAACGATTTTCACGGCCCCAGCTTCTCGGCGCGTCCACTTTGCGGCGTGCGGTCGGCGCAGAACTGGTGGGCTGAAGCCCACCCTACGGCCAGGAGTTTCACGACCCGTGCGACCGACTCAATGAGCAAAAGTTTTTTGGTTCTTTTTTTCAAAAAAGAACTGCTTCCTTAAATCTTCCGTTCCCGCTTCACCCGATCCCAAGCCGCATTGATCCGCGCCACCTTATCGCTCGCCCGGTCGATAAAATCCTGCGGCACCCCCCGGCTCGCCAAACTATCCGGATGATTTTCGCGCATCAGCTTTTTCCACGTCGCCCGCACCACCTCATCGGACGCATTCTTCGGCACCCCCAGCACCGCATAGGGATCGGGCTCGTTGGGGTTCACATGCGGCCGGCTGGTGCCGGAGCGGGCGCGCTCCCACACGTCGCCGTCCAGCCCCAGGGCCCGCGCCGTGCGCGACAGGAATTTCAGTTCGGCATCGTTCACCGTGCCGTCGGCGCGGGCAATGCCGAACAGCCCGGCCAGCACGTCCTCCAGCAAGCCCTTGTTGTCGCCGAAGGCCTGGGCGAGCTGGGTCGCGAACGGCTCGTAATCGTCCACGGTCACGCGGGCCTGGTCGAAGGCGCGGCCGACATGGCGCATATTTTCCGGCGGGATGCGGAAATGGCGCTTGAAGGCGTCGATTTCGGCGCGGTTCACCGTGCCGTCGCATTTCGCCAGCTTGGCCGCCAGCGACACCACGCACAGTGCGAAAATCTGCTCGCGCGGGCTGAACAGGCTCGCGACCTTGGCCGGGTGGAAATTGTTCGGGTCGAAAAAGCTGCCCGCCTGCTGCGAAAACGGCAGGCTGCCGGTATCGGCCGCGTGGCCGAGCGCCGCCCCCATCAGCGCGCCGACCGGCCCACCCATGGCAAAGCCCGCCATGCCGCCCACAACCTTGCCCCAGTATCCCATGATGGCCGTTTAGCACGCCCCTGTTGACGGAGACAGAACGCTGTAGCGCGAGACATGATCCGGGCGCACGAGATTTCCCATCCGTTTACCCGCCCGCATGTTCATATTGGCCCTCCCGCAAAAGGTGCCAGGGCCGCCTCGGCCTGCGCCAGCGCCTGGGCCAGCGCGGCTTGCAGGCTTGCCGCCAGCGCCGGGCCGTCCGTTGCGCCAAGCGGTGCCTCGCCCGTTATCGTCCGCTGCAGCACCGGCACATCGCGGCCGCGCGCCCGCCGCAGCAGCACCAGGCTGAACGTCACCCGCGCACGCCCGGTCGCCTGGACGCCGACAAACGCCTCCAGTTGCGACTCCAGCACCAGATCGGCGGCCGCCTCGCTGCCAGGCATAAGAACCGCCGCAAACCGGCCGGACGCCGCGAGCCATTGGCGCAGGCACGCGCCCACGCCCTGCGACGGCGGCACCGCCCATTCCTCCCAATTATCCAGCCGTTCGGCGCCGTCCGGCAGCAGCGTGCGCAATCCCCGCGTATCCAGCCCCGGCGCCGCCTGCATTTCCCGCACCAGGAGCACCGTGCCCGGGAGCACCAGCCTATCTCGCGCGGACGGCAGCGACGCGGGCCTTTGCACCGCCAACGGCCATTCGCGGCGTTGCTGATACGGCCGCGCCGGCAGCACGGAGCACGCCACCACGGCCCCCACCCCCACCAGCACACACCGGCGCGACATCCGGCCCATCATCGCGTCTTGTCCTTCGGCGGCGGCGAATCGAGCAGCAAACTGGCAGGGTCGCGCCGGATCGCCTCGGTGGTTTCGCGCAAATTGGCCACCGCGGCGCGCACGTCGCGCAATATGGGGATCAGCTGCGCCTCGGTATCGGCCAGCCCGCCATTGGCCCGGTTGGCGGTCTCCGTCAGGCTATCGATCAGTTTCGGCAGACGCGCCGCCGCCGCACGTGTCTGCGCCACCAGGTCGCGCGTCGGGCCGCCTTGTGCCAATTGCGTGATCGCATTGCTGGTCCGTCGCAATTCGGCCGCCAGCGCCGGAATGTCGGCCGCATCCACCCGCGCCTGCACGTCCGCGATGGTCGCCCGCGCCTGGCCAAGGGCCGCGTGCACGTCGCCGCCCGGCGCCAGATCCTGCCGCAATTCCTGCACCAGCCCGTCCACATGCCGCGCCATTGCGGCTGAATCGATCTTGTCCAGCCGGTTCAAAATCACCGTCACCATGTCCTGCACCTGCGCGAACGTGCTCGGCACGGAGGGAATGTAATCGTCCAGCGGCGTCCACGGCACCGCCTGCACCGGGTTTTCGTTCGGCGGCAGGAAATCCAGTTCAAGGAACATCACGCCGGTCAGCCCCTGGTTGGCGAGCTTGGCGCGCAACCCGATCTTCACCGCCTCGTCCCTGTCGGGGATCTTGCCCACCTTTTTTGGATCGGCTTCGAATCGCACCACGATGAGCCGGTAGGTCGGGTCCATCACCTGTTCGTCCGCGGTGGCGCCATAGACGGCCGAAACCAGGCCGATGCTGGTCACGTGGCCCAGCGTGACGCCGCGGTATTTCACCGGCGCGCCGACATCCAGGCCTTGCACGCTCTCGCTGAAATACGTTTCGTACATGTGGCCGCGATGCCAGCGGTCGCCGGTCAGCAACAGCACCAGGCCGATCAATAGCGCGGCTGAGAACGCCAGCAGCGTGCCTACGCGGAGGTAGAGGGCGCGTTGGTTCATGCGAAAAGGCAAGGAAGCAGTTCTTTTTTGAAAAAAAGAACCAAACAACTTTTACTCATTGCGGGCAGCACCATGGGCGGGTGCGCTCCTCCTGAAAAATGCCACCACCCTGGGATCATCGCTCCCGTCACGTAACGTGCGCGGATTGCCGGTGGCAATAATGCCATGCGCGTCGCGGTCCAGCATGATGCAGCGATCCCCGATTGTCAGGATGGACGTCAGCTCGTGCGATACGACCACGAAACTGATGCCAAGTTGCGCCCGCAGGTCAAGAATAAGCTGGTCAAGCCCCGCCGACGTCACCGGGTCCAGCCCGGCGGCCGGTTCGTCCAGAAACAGTAAAGGCGGGTCCAGCGCCAGCGCCCGCGCAATGCCGCAGCGCTTGGCCATGCCGCCGGAAATTTCCGCCGGCTGCAAATTCGCAGCGTCCGCCAGCCCCACCAGGCCGAGCTTCACCGCCGCGATGTCCTCGCGCGCTTCCCGCGGCAAATCGGTGTGCATTTCCAGCGGCAGCATCACGTTTTCCAGCAATGTCTTGCTGCCGAACAGCGCGCCGCCCTGGAACATCACGCCGATCCGGCGCAGCACGCCGGCATCCGCCTCGCGCATGTCATGCCCGAGCACCAACACCCGGCCCGCGGTCGGCCGCAGCAGCCCGATCATTTGCCGCATCAGCGTCGATTTGCCGCACCCCGATCCGCCGAGAATGACGAAGATCTCGCCCGCCTGCACCGAAAACCGCACGTGCTCGAACACCACGTGGTCGCCAAAATGCTGCCCCACATCGTCGGCCTCGATCAGCGTTTCGCCACTCAAAGGTTCAGCCGATAGAACAGCACGGTGAAGACGCCGTCGAGCACGATTGTCGCGAAGATGCCGCCCACCACCGCGGCCGTCGCCGCGTCGCCCACCGCACGCGGCCCCAGCCCCGCGCCAAGCCCGGTGCGGCACCCGATAATCGACACCGCGGCACCGAACATCGACGCCTTGAACAGCCCGCCAAGCAGATCGGTCAATCGCACCGACAGCACCGTCTGGTGCACCACCGCGGTCGGCGGAAACCCCAGCGTGCCCATCACCAGGGTCATGCCCGCCAGCCCGGCCATTTCCAGCAGCAGCGCCAAACCGGGCATTACCAGCAGCGTGGCGGAAAGGCGCGGCAACACCAGCATGGTCACCGGATCGATGCCCATGGTGGTAATCGCCGCCACCTCGTCATTCACCACCATGGTGCCGAGCTCGGCGGCGAACGCGGACCCGGTGCGTCCGGCCAGGATCACGGCGGCCAGCAGCGGCCCGAGCTCGCGCACCAGGCTGATCGTGACGAGGTTAACCACGTAGATTTCCGCCCCGAACCGCCGCAGCGGAATGCTGGACTGAAACGCCAGAATCAGCCCCATCAGAAAGCCGAGCAACAGCACCAGGGGTATCGCCTGCACCCCGGCCTTGTCGGTAAACGCCAGCAAATCGTCGAACACGAACATCCGCCGGCGCGCCGGTGCCCGCGCCACCGCCACCACCACTTCACCGAGGAACGCCACCGCATCCAAGGTCGCCTGCGCCGCGCCCGCGATCGGGTTATAGGGTGCCTGCTCGGCCGGCGCCGCGGCCACTTTGCGCGCCTCCCGCACCCGGTCCAGCAGCGCCATGATTTCCGCATTGGCGCCGACGATGGCAGCACCCCCGGCCGCAGTCTCCGCCGCCGCGAGTAACGTGGCACCGGCGGTATCGCACCGCGGGACGGCACCGAGATCGAGCGCGATTCTTCCCCCCGCCCCCCGCGCCGCCGCCAAGGTCCGGTTCCACAGGGACGCCGTGGCCGTGAGATCAAGTGGCCCGTCGAAACGCAGTGTCAGAAGCCCGCCTTGCCGCGCGCTGCTGAACGCCGTTGTCACGACCTTGGCGTCACGCAGGGCGCCGCCGCATCGCCGCGACGAGTGCGGCCAGACTGCCGATCACCAGCAGCAACGCCGCGATCTCGGCCCAGAAGCGAAATATCACCGGGTCGTCCGGGCTTGCGACATGCAACGGGCCGTCCAGCAAGCCCACGACAAACGCAGCCACCGCCGCGAACAGCAAAGGCCACGCCAGCGGAGCCAGTATCGCATGCCGCCAGGCCTGAATTCGGCGAGCCCCGGCCGCGCGCGCAGCCGTGATCAGGCGCGCCGGCACCGGCCCGCCGCTCACCAGCAGAAACAACGTGACCACCGAACTTGCCTGCGCAATCGCGCAGGTGAGCGACATCGCGTTCTCATCAAACACGGCTTTTGGCAGCGCTGCTACATCCGGGTGCCACACGAGAACCAGCACGGCGCAGCACGCCAGCGCCCCAGCGCGCGCCACTGCCCCGCCGCCCCGCAACCCCAAGGCAAACAGCAATCCCAGCGGCATCGACGCCACCGCAACAAGTGACGCTACGATTAGCGCCGACCTGACAGAGCCGCCGGCGCCGGCGTTCAGCGCGTGAGCCACCCACGCGGCAGCGCCAGGATAACTTTCAAATCCCAACACCGCGAGCGACGCGGCCAGCCCGAGCAACGCGATCGCAAGCAGCAGCAGCCGCGCCACGCCCAGAACCCTAGTCGCGTCGTTTGCGGAATGCGTCCAGGCTGACCACCTGCGGCTTTGGCGCTTCCTCCGCCGCGGCCGGCTTGTCCGCCGCCTTCTCGCGGCCGACCTTTTCCACCCCGATCTTTTCTGCAATTGTCATCGGCGCCGCCGGCTCAGCCGCCTGCGCCACCGGCTCCGGCATATTCACCCGGAACCGCAACCCATATTGGATTGACGGATCGACGAACGCCGACACCGCGTCCAGCGGTATGCTCAACGAAGCTGACACGCCGCCGAACGACAAGGTCACGCCAAACCGCCGCGCCTCCTTGTCCACCACCAGGTCGCGGAACTGGTGTTGCAGGACGATGGTCATTTCCTGGGGATATTTTTGCGTGAGCCGCGCCGGTATCTGAACGCCGGGGTAGTCCGTGCGGAAAGTGATATAAAAATGGTGCGCGCCAGGCAGCCCGATTGTCGCCGCATGTTGCAGCGCGCGGATCACCACGTGGCGGAGGCTCTCCTCCATCCAGCTATCGTACGGCAACTGGCTATCTGCCGCCGGCCCGGATTCGTCTTCCATTCATTCATCCTTGACCGGCGCATCCTTAGCGTGCGCCGCCGCATTGGCAACACCCGCAAGCCAACGCTTCAGTCGAAGCGCCTCATGCCGCGGAAGTCACCATTAACTTTCTTCTTAAGCGCCGCCAGTCTCATCAAGCGCCGCCAGTCTCATCAGAAGTAGGGCTCAACAGAAGTGGGG
>Ga0116226_10002018_pt1 | contig 17606 bp, 16 predicted proteins | sample S1TSphfallax_FD_89692 | JGI IMG/M metagenome (GOLD analysis project Ga0116226, IMG submission 89692) | Host-associated microbial communities from peat moss isolated from Minnesota, USA - S1T2_Fa - Sphagnum fallax MG | ecosystem: Host-associated > Plants > Peat moss > Unclassified | place: USA... | reverse complement strand
GAGAGAGGGCACGTTCCACCTCGATGACGGCGTCTCGACGATCGCCGTCGCACTGGCTCGCGCAACGCGGCGCGCCGGCGGGACCATCCTCTATAAGCGCAGCGTCACCGCAATCGAATCGAAGCGAGGCCGCATCACGGGCCTCACCCTCGACGACGGCCGCCACATCGCAACGGAGCGCATCGTCTCGGCACTCCCCGTCCACGACACCGCCGACCTGTGCCCGCCCCTAGCCGCCGCCTACCGCCCCCGCCTGGCCGCCCTCCCCGAGCGCTGGGGCGCGTTCATGCTCTACTGCGCGCTCCCACCCGGCGTCGTCCCAGACGACCTCGCGTCCCACCACCAACTGCTCGCCGCCTACGACACGCCAATGGGCGAGGGCAACACGACCTTCCTATCATTCTCCGGCCCCGACGAACGCCACCGAGCCCCCGTCGGAGCCCGAGCCGTAACGATCAGCACCCACACGGACGTCGCCCGCTGGGAACGAGCCCACAAAGACGGCACCGACGAAGCCCTCCGAGCGACTTATAAGGAAAAACTTCTAGCAGCCCTAGACCGCGTAGTCCCCGGCGCCTCAAAAACCGCCCTCTTCATAGAAGCCGCCACCCCCCACACCTTCGCCCGCTACACCGCGAGACGCCGAGGCCTCGTCGGAGGCCTCCCCCAAACCCCCGCCATCGAGCGAGCTTTCACGCAGAGAACCCCAATAAACGGCCTCTATCTCTGCGGCGACACGACATTCCCAGGCCAAAGCACCGTAGGCGCCACCCTAAGTGGCATCAACGCAGCCAGAAGCGCCCTAGCCCAATAGCCACAAAGCCGCGCCCACGAAAGACAGGGTGTCTGGGGTTCACGGGGTCCCCACCCCGGAGCTCGGACGAGGAGCGAAGGCACGGACGCCGGGAGCGACGAGCCGTGCAGCGGTCAAAAATGCATGGATGCATTTTTGACCAGCGGTCCGGGGTGGGGACCCCGTGAACCCCAGGCACCCGCCCGCCAAAAAAGACGCGAAGCGCTAAACGCCGCTAAGACTGCTTCTCTTCAAGATTAGCCAAAAACCGAGACCGATCGATGATGTACCGCTCGTGCGTCCCCTCAGCGACCTTCTCACGCTCATCAAATGCCGCGACGGCGAAATTAACGCGCCGCCCATCGACCCCGATAACCTCGACCTCGGTCCGAACGATAAACCCGACAGGCGTGGGCGCCAGGTGCGTGAGCTCCACGTACGCCCCGAGGGACACTTCATCGGCCGACAGGATCGGTCCGAGGCACGCCACCGCCGCCTCTTCGATCAACTGCAACAACATCGGAGTCGAAAGGACGTCGACTCCCTTGTTTCCGGCCTTTTCCGCTGTCATCCATTCTTCGACGCGCGTTTGACTCTGGTAGGTTCGACCGATGTCGACTTTGGGCGCCATAGGAAGCCCTCTTAGTCCGTGGAGGGTCCCGCTCCCCTCTAGCAACACGCTCGGACCCGGATGAATCATTTTGACGATGGACCGCGTATGTAGCACCGTCAACCACACTGGCGAGGAGTTCTATGAAGGTTCGCGCGTTCGCATTCACCGCGATCGTCGTTTTCGGTACGGCCGCATGCGGCGGCGGCGCTAAGAAGCCGGAGGGCCCGCCACCGCTCGCCGTCGATGTGACGACGGCGCATCGGCAGGATATATCGACGTCGATCACCCTCGATGGCCAAGTCGTTCCGCTGTTCCAATCGACGCTCAGCACGCCCGAGTCGGGCACCGTTTCCGCGGTGCTCGTGAACGAGGGCGATCGCGTGACGAAGGGGCAGTTGCTCGCGACGCTCGACGCATCGCAGCTCGAGGCGCAGCTCGCGGCCAATAAAGCGACGGTCGATCAGTCGGAGGCGCGTCTCAGGGGTTCTGCCGTGCAAGCCCCGATCTCGTCGCAACAATATAGTTCGGCGGTCGATCAGGCGCGCCAGCAACTGCAGAGCGCGGAGAATACCGTCCGCGTCGATGCGGCGGCGCTCGCGAACGCGCAGCTCGTGTACGACAGCAACGAGCAGCTCGTAAAGCAAGGCTACGTTTCGCAGACGGCGGCCGAACAGGCGCGCGCGTCGTACGTCTCGGCGCAACAGGCGCTCGCGAGTGCGCGCCAGGCCGTTCCCGCCGCGCAAGCCGCGCTCGTGACCGCGCAGAAGAACACGCAACAGACGCAGATCGATCAGTCGACGATCGCGCAGAATCGCGCCGCTCTCGAAGAGGCGCAGGCCAACGTGAAGTTGTTGCAAGTGCAGATCGCGCAGTCGTCGATCTACGCGCCCTTCGACGGCGTCGTGACGCAGCGACTGCTCGATCCTGGGGCCTACGCCGGTCCAAACCAAGCGATCGTTCAGGTTTCGCACGTCGATCAGGTGTATATTAACGCGAACGTTCCCGACGAGAGCTTGGGCTACGTGCATCCCAATACGCCCGTTCGTTTCACATCGCAGAGCGTACCAGGAAAGGTCTTTAACGGAACGATTTTCGACGTCAACGCGGTTCCAACGACCGGCACGCTCTCGTACCGCGCGCGCGTGCGGTACGAGAACGAGGGCGACACGCTCCGCGGCGGAATGCTCGTTTCGTTGCTCGTACAGAAGGAACGGCATCCCGATGCGATCGTCGTGCCGCGCAGCGCGATTTTCCAAGGCGATCAAGGTGCGAGCGTCTTCACGGTCGGCTCGGACAATAAAGCCAAAATGATTCCCGTTCAAGTCGGATTGCAGACGGACACGCTCTCCGAAGTCATCGGCGACGTTCACCCCGGAACGGTCGTCATCACGACGCGACCCGACGCGCTGCAAGATGGCAGCGTCGTCGCCGTCAGCGGCGCCGCGCCGCACGCCGCCGCACCTTAGCTGAAGGATAGAGAATAGATGCTGGAATTTCGCCGAGTGCGACTCGGTTTGGGCGCGTGTGCGCTCGCGTTCGCAACGATGCTCGCCGCCGTCGCCCCGCCTACGGGCGCCTCGGCGCGCTCGCGTGCGATGTCGTCGCCGTCGCCGTCGCCCTCCGGTCCCGTTCCGGCAATTCAGTCAGCGGCGCCGCAAAGCCAACCGACCGTGATCGGTATCCCCGGCACGCCGGCGCCCGGCACTCGCGTTCTCAACCCCGGTCAGCCCACGCCGTATCCGCTCAGTACGCTCGCGCCGCTCGGTAGCGGCACGCCGCTTCCGTTCCCCGCCTATGGAACGCCGGTCCCCGGCGTCGGGCAAGGCGTCACGGCGCCCGACGTTCCGCCGTCCGTCAACCTGCAACAGGCGATCGCGATCGGTTTCGCGCGCAGTCCGTTGCTTGCGGTCGCACGCGGCGACGTCGCGGTCGAGGCCGCGGCGGTCCGGCTCGAGCGCGCGGGGCTCTTGCCGTCGCTCTCCGGATCGGCGAGTGTGGACTACATCCACGATCAGGAGGGCGGCTTCTCGTCGTCGACGACGACGAGTTCGACCGGAACGGCCGGCAGCCCGTATAACAGCAAGGATGCATCGTTCGGACTCTCGCTCTCGCAGTTGATCTACGACGGCGGCAAGATCGCGGCGTCCGTGAAGGCTGCGAAGAGCACGGAAGCATCGACGGTCGATAATTACGAGCGCGAACTGCAGACGGTCGCGTACAACGTTGCGAATTCGTATTACGCGTATCTCGGCGCGCAGCGTTTGACGCAGGTCGATCTCGAGATCGTTCGCGAGGACGTGGTCCAGGAAAATCTGATCCGCGCTCAGGTCCGCGCCGGCACTGCCGCACAGGCCGACATCGCAACCGCACAACTCCCGACCGCGCAGGCTCGGCTCGCCGTTGTAAAAGCGCAAGGTGCGGAGTATTCGGCGGAGGCCGCGTTCGTGAACGCGATGGGTCTCGAAGCGAACACGCACGTGCAGCCAATCGACGACGCGCCCGTCTTCACGACGACGCAGGTCTCGGGCATTCCGATTCCGCCGTACGATACGGCCTTGCAACGCGCGATCGCGCTGCGCCCCGATTACGATGCCCAAGTGCAGGTGGTGCAGTCCGATCGCTACGCGCTCAAGAGTGCGGAACTCGGGCTCTTCCCGACGCTCTCCGCAAGCGGTTCGGCAACCGATGCATCGACGGGACAAAATCTCGCGGACTTCCGTAACAACCAGGAAATCGGGCTCGCACTCTCCGTGCCGCTGTACGACCAGGGCGTCACCGCGGCCAATACGGCGTCGGCGCGCGCCCAGCTCGACATCGCGAACTACAACCTGCAGAACACGGCGCTCGGCGTGCAACTCAACGTGAAGCAATCGCTCACGAATCTCGTCGCGGCGCACGCCGCGCTCGAGGAGACGCAGCAAGAGTACGCGACGGCCGTCGTCAACGTCCAGTCGACGCAGGCCCAGTATCGTGCGGGCGTCACGACGCTACCGTTGCTCCTGAACGCGCAGGTGCAGTTGACGCAGGCGCTCACCGACCAAGTCTCCGCGGTGTACACGTTACGCGAAAACGAGCAGGCGTATCTCTACGCGATCGGATCGAACTACGATCCCTCGCAGTTCACGTTGCCGCGCGTTTCCAAGAACGGCAAGCCCCAGACGATGGCGCACGCGCCGAAGACGCTCTTGCAGCGTCTCCAAGCGGCGATCCACTAGCGATTCGCGAGTAGATCCCACCGGGGTTTCGGGCGGGCGGTAGCGTAGAGGCCGACATGGCCATACTCGAACCGCCCGTCTCCGTCGAGGACCCGATCAACGCCGCGATCTTGAGCGTCTCCGAAGACCGCATCGCCGGCTTCATGCGCGATCCGCTCGGCGAGATCGCGCGCCGCTCCGGCATCGATCTCGACACGACGATCGAACGCATCCGCGCGATGCTCGCGTCGGGCACGATCCGTCGCGTACGGCAGACGTTGCTCGCGACGAACCTCGCGAACGGTGCGCTCGTCGCGTGGCAGGTTCGATCGGAGAAGCTCGACGCCGCGTTCGAGTACATGTCGAAGGTCGACCCGTTCTCCGGGCACGTCGTGATCCGCACGACCGATAGCGCGACGCCGGGATCGAACTATCGTCTCTGGACCACGCTGAAAGTACCGCAAGGCTACGCGATCGAGAAGCATGCGGAATTTCTGCGCGAACACGTCGGCGCCGAAGCGTATCGGCTGATGCCGGCGAAGCGACTCTTCGCGCTCGGCGTCGGACACATCCGTCGCCGTGGTCTCGAGCCCGGTTCGCGTGCAGACGTACTCGCGGACGTGCTCGACACGCATATCGTCGAGCTTTCTCCGCTCGAGTGGCAAGTGCTCGTCGCGCTCAAACGTGAATTCGAACCGGACGAACTCGTGCCCGACATCTGGGTCGCACGTGCGGCCGAAGCGGGCGTCGACCTCGACACGTTTTACGCCGTCGCGGAATCGCTTGCGGAGCGCGCGGTCATCGGACGCTTTTCGACGTTCCTCGAACACGTGAAAGCAACGGCCGGCAACGAACGCGTGACGCGCTACAACGCGCTCTTTCACTGGCAAGTCCCCGTCGGGCGTGAGATCGAGGCGGGTCGCGAGCTCGGTCGGCATCACGTGATGACGCATGCCTACTGGCGCGAGGGCGGCCCCGAATTCAAGAATGTGAACATCATGGGCGTCGCGCACGGACTCGATAAGGACGTGTTGCTCGCACACAAAGCGGCGATCGACGATCACTTGCGCGAGGCGGGGCTCGAGCTCGGCTACACCAACGTTTTCTGGGGCGGTCGCAGTGAGATCAAGCCCTCGGAGATCTCGCCCTTCGCGTACGCGGAATTTCACCGCGCGCGCGGCGTGGATCCGGAGACGCTACGTGGGTAGGCCTCGGCGGTTGCGATCGGTTCTAGCGGCGAGCTTCATGCTCGCCGCTACTCTGTTCGGCGCCGGATGCTCGAAGGTCGATACGACGTCGAGCACGCCGCAAGCGGGCGGCGCGAAGAATAGCTGGACGCACGCGGGTGTGTTCGTTTACGCCGAAAACCAAGACGCGAAGTCGCTCAACCCGATGCTCGCGACGAGCGCGTCCGTCGGCGATCTCTCGTATTTTCTGTTCTCGTATGCGGTACGTTACGACGATAAAGCGCGGCCCGTTCCGGACGCACTGCGCGAAATACCGACGATCGAAAATGGCGACGTGAGTAAAGACGGCCTCACGCTCAAGTACAAACTTCGCCCCAACATCTTCTGGCATGACGGCGTCCGCATGACGTGTCGCGACCTCGCGTTCACCTGGCGCGCCGTCATGAATCCGGCGAACAACGTGATCACGCACGATGGCTACAGCGACATCGAGAGCATCGATTGCGGCGATCCACTCGTCGCCGTCGTTCATATGAAACGCGTGTACGCGCCCTTTCTCCAGCAGCTGTGGGGCGTGAACAGTAACGCGCCGATCATGCCCGCGCACATCCTCGCGAAATACAACGACGCGAAGGGTTCGTTCAATACGGCGCCGTTTCAGGGCGCGCCGATCGGAAGCGGTCCCTTCGAATTCGTACGCTGGGATCGCGGTCAGCAGGTCGTGATGAAGGCGTTCGATCGGTACTTCAAAGGCCGTCCGAAGCTCGACCGCGTCGTCTTCAAGATTCTTCCCGACGACTCGACGCTCGTGGCACAACTCAAGACGCACGAGATCGATATGGCGGCGCGGATCGGCGCGAACGTCTATCCGGAAGCATCGAGTATTCCGGGAACGATCGCGCTCCTGGTTCCCACGTTCACGTGGGATCATATCGATTTCAATCTCCATCGATCGATCTTCGCCGACGTTCGGCTGCGCCACGCGCTCGAGATGGGCATCGATCGTCAGGCCATCGTGGACAAGATCGCGCACGGGCTCGGCGATCTCTCGCCCGTGCCCGACTCGCCGAAGATTTCGCCCGATTTCGACCCGAGCATCCAAAAGGTACCTTACGATCCGGCGAAAGCGCGCGCCGAGCTCGATGCGATCGGCTGGAAGGTCGGCCCGGACGGGATCCGCGTGAAGAACGGGCAGCGTCTCGCGTTCGACTACGCGACGCAAACGGAGAGCGTCACCGGACGTGCCGTCGAGGCGTTCGTGCAAGGCGAGTGGCACGATCTCGGGGCGGACGTGTCCATCAAGAATCAGCCGACGGCGCAGTTCTTCGACAACACGACGAACGGCGTGCTGGAAGGCGGCAAGTACGACGTCGCCGGCTTCGCATGGTCCGGTGCCGCGGATCCTGACGATAGCGCGATCTTCAGCGGCATCAATCAGGCGCCTAAGGGGCAGAACGCGATCTTTTGGAACGATCCGATCGCGAACAAGGCTATGGCGGATGGATTGACGACCGTCGATCCCGCGAAGCGCAAGGCCGCGTCGTTTCTCGAGCAGCAGCGGTTCGCCGCCGATGTCCCGTCGATCGTTCTCTACTTTCGGCGTGAGCCGTACGTGTACAACTCGGACCTCAAGGGATTCACGGCATCACCCGTGATCTCGCCGTTCTGGAATCCGGAGACGTATTCGATATGATTCGCTTTTTGTTCGGCATCGTTTTCACGCTCGCGTTCCTCGGAGCGGCGGCCGTCGCCGGAATTTTTCTTGGCGTCGTGCCTGCCGGCGCCGACGTGAAGCCGCCCGGGCTCGAGGAATGGGCGGCAAAGAAATCGCTGCACGCGAGCATGGCCCGCGAGGATGCGAACTACGTGAATCCGTTGCAGCCGACCGACGAAAACTTGCTCGCCGGCGTGAAACTCTACGGCACGCATTGCGCGGTCTGTCACGGAGCGTCCGACGGCAAAGCCTCGACGCTTTCGAAGGGCTTCTACATCGAAGCGCCGCTGCTCGCGACCGATGGTGTGGAAGACGATCCGGAAAAGATGACGTACTGGAAGCTCGATCACGGAATTCGTTTCAGCGCGATGCCGGCGTTCGGAAGCACGCTCACGAGCGAACAACTCTGGCAGATCACGATGTTCGTCGCGCAGATGGACAAGCTACCGCCGGCCGTCGATGCGGCGTGGAAGAAGATCCCGAGCGCGGCTACGCCCTAAACGGTAGGGAGCGGCGCCTGCTCGCGGAGCACGACGCTCGCGATCGCCCAAAGAGCGGCGCACGATACGAGCGAGATCGCGCGTAGCGCACCCCACGCCGGGACGAGGGCGCCGATGCCGCTGCGGAGTTGCTCGAGATGCCACACCTCGGGCGCCGGCATGTCGAAGGGTACGTGAAAGGCGAGACCGAGTGCGTCGGGCCACGTGGGCAGCGGCGTTCGCGCCGCGACGGCGCCGACTGCGAGAACGGCTAGGGCGGCGAGGAGCGGCGCTGCGTGATACGGTCGCAACGGATCGCGCGCCAGCGCCGCGAGTGCGAGCGCCGCTGCTGCCGTGAGCGCGGCGCTTTCGAGGATGCCGGTGGGCCGCTGCGCGAGCCCGAGCCAGTCGACGGCGATTCCGAGCGTCGCGAACGCGGCCGCGACCCACAGCGCGCCGCGCGCGCGGCGCGCGACGAGCAACGCGGGAAAGAATGCGATCGTGAAATCGTGTTCGTGTGCGAATGGAAACACGAGCGGCCCGGCCGCGCATGCGAGCGCGAGCCGTGCGTCCGGCGTATAGCGTCCGCGGACGCATTGGAATGCGATGATGACGATCGTCGCGATCGCGAGCGCGATGCCGATCGCTCCCGCGAGATGCGCGGACGCGCCGAGCGCGCGCGCCACGGCGGCCGGCGAGGTCTGAATCGCGATGAAGCGCTCGGCTGCGGCATGCGCGCGGAGCACGTTCGCGTAATTCGCGAGTCCGCCCAAGCCGCCGAGCGCCACGACCGAGCCGCCGATCGCGATCGTCGCTGCGAACGCGAATGCGATCGTCGAACGGCGATTCGCGATGCGCGCGGCGAGAACGATCGCGAGGTTCGGTTGCAACGCCGCGACGAGAGCGGCCGCCGTGGCGGCCAACACCATGCGCGGGCCGAGGAGAAACGGCACGAGCACGATCGCCGCGCTCGAGACGACCGCGACTTGGCCGAGCGCGATCCCGCTCGTGAGCGGCCCGAAGCCCGCAACGAATGCAAGGCTCGCTGCAGCATCGAGCGCGTCGATCCGACCGCGCGCCAAACGCAGCGTGCCGAACGCGAGCACCGCAACGCACGCGGCGAGTACGACATCCCACACCGCGGTCGCGGCCTGCCATGGGAGATTCCCGAATGTGGCCCAGAGCGGCAATCCGAACGGGGGGCCGACGAACGGCAGCAACTCGTCGCGCGTCGCAACGACGCCCGGAAGCGTTCGCTCCGTGCGCCAGACTTGGCGGCCGTACGGATCGCCGTGATACTGCCACGTGATTCCGGCCGCGTAGTAGGATTCGAAATCGCGGAGAGCCGGACCGGGCGTCGATGCCGGACGCACGACGAAGAAGGCGACGGCGAGCGCGAGCAGTGCGAGCCCGAGGCACGCCCCGCGCACGTTTAGGATGCGAATGCTTGACCCGGTTGCACGTGCGAGACCACGACGCCGGCCGCGAGGAACGCCACGAGGGCGAAGTAGGCGATGGCGATCGTCGCGCGCTCGCGGCTCGTAACGGCGGCATACCGTGGATCGACCTCGCCGCGAAAAACGGAGATGACGCGCGGGATGCTGAGCACGATGAGGATCAGCAAGATCGGGTTCCACCAGTGAAACGCGATCGCGGCCACGATCACGAAGACGAATCCGACGATCCACAGTTGCGGCGAGATCGCGTTCGTCATCTTTCCGCCGTCGAGGAACGCGATCGGAACCATGTTAAAGAGGTTGAGGAAAAACGCGACGTACGCCGCGGCCATCCAAAAACCGCTTCCCGTCGCCGCGCCGTATGCGAAGCACGCGAGGCCGGCGAGGCCGCCGAAGAGCGGCCCCGCAAATGCGATCGCCGACTCCTGGAAGAGCGTCTTCGGTGCGTCCTTCCACGTGGTGAACGCGCCGAGCCCCGGAACGAAATAGACGGCCGGCGCTGAGAATCCGAACGCGCGCACGAAGACGACGTGACCGCCTTCGTGAATCGCGATCAAGACCGCGAACACGAACGCGAACGCCCAGCCGTAGAAGAGGGAATAGAACCAGATGGACGCGAGAAACGTCCCGGCTGTAAGCGCGAACTTGCCGCCGAGGAAGATCCACTTGAAGTTGAGCAACGCGAAGAGGAGCGTCTTGAATTTCGCGAACGCGACGGCGATGCCGACGGCCGTACCGCCCGCCGCTTTCCAGTTTCGACCGGATGCGGCGCTCGGATCGGGCCCGAGATATTCGCCTTCGACCGCCTGGCTGTGGTCGTGGCCTGGCACCGCGGGCGGAATGGTCGGTTCGTTCACCGTGACGCTCTTCGCGGCCGCATGAGCGGGCTCCCTAAGCCCGCGTGGCCTGCGGGCGACATTCGTTACGCGTACCTCCATTGGACGGCCGGCGACTACGTAACGACCTACCCGGCGTATCACGTGTGCGTCGGCCTCGACGCGAGCGGCGCACCCACCGTGTTCGCGACGCACGACGTGCGCGCGAACATGCGCGACGTGCGCGCGAGCGATGCGCCCTACGCGGCGCATACGGCGGGGCGAAACTCCCATGCGCTCGGGTTCGCGATCTGTGGGATGGCGGGCGCGACACCGCACGACTTCGGGAGCTACCCGCTGCGCGACGATCTCGTCGCGCTCGCGTGCGCGACCGTCGCCGATGCGTGTGCGGCATACGGCATCTCGATCGAACCGGCATACGTTCGAACGCACGCGGAAGCGGCGCTCGAAGATGGATATTTCGGGAGTGGAGATGACGAGCGGTGGGATATCGCGCGCCTCGCGCCGTCCGAGCTTGCGCTCGAGGCCGCAGAGGCCACGCGGGTGGGCGATCTGCTACGCGCGCGGATCGTGGCCTCGCGTGCCTGATCCCATCGACCGGCGCGCGCGCCTCGCCTCACTCGCGCTCTACGTGCTGCTGGTCTCTAGTGTGATCTTTTGGGCACTTCTGATTTGGCATCCATGGATCGATTGGTTCGGTCGCCCCCGATAGGGTGATAGTGTAGAATGCAACGTATGGCGACGCGCATTCTGATTCTCGGTGGCGGATTTGCCGGGATTACCACGGCAAAGCGGCTCGAACGGCGCTTGCGCCCCGATGAAGCGACGGTCACGCTCGTCAGTCGTGAAAACTTCTCGCTCTTTACGCCGATGCTGCCGGAAGTTGGTTCCGGAAACCTCGAGACGCGTCACGTGGTGACACCGGTGCGCGCGCAACTGAAGCGGACCACGTTCGTGCTCGGGAACGTTCGCTCGATCGATCTCGCGAAGAAGACCGTCGACGTCCACCACGTGCTGGCGCCCTCGACGCAGGTGCTCGAATACGATCAGTTGATCTTCGCGCTCGGCTCCGTAAATTCGACGTTCAACCTTCCGGGCATCGAGGAGCGCACGATTCCGTACAAGACGCTCGAAGACGCGGATCGCTTGCGCAACCACATCATCGCCATGCTCGAAATGGCGACGGTGACGACCGACGTCGAAGAACGTCGCCGTCTGCTTCGCTTCGTCTTCGTCGGCGGTGGATTCACCGGCGTCGAGGCTGCGGGTGAAGTCGCGGATTTCTTCACGAGCTCGCTGCACTATTATCCGACGATCTCACCGGACGAAGTCGAAGTGTACCTGATCGAGGGCGGGAAGAAACTGTTGCCCGAGTTGCAGGCCGGCATGGGCGAATACAGCGCGAAGGCACTCGAGCATCGCGGCATCCGCGTGATGCTGAATTCGATGGTAGGGGGCGCTGACGAACTCGGACTGCAGATCAAGGACGGTCCGAAAATCGAGACGCGCACGATCGTCTGGAGCGCGGGCGTAAAGCCGTCACCCGTCGTCGCCGCGCTGGCGATCGGCACCGGCCGTGGGGGCTCGATCGTGACGAACGAAGATTTTTCAGTACCGAACTATCCGGGCGTTTGGGCACTCGGCGATTGCGCGTCGATTCCGAAGGCCGACGGCTCGAAGTATCCGGCGACGGCGCAGCACGCGATTCGCGAAGGCCCCATCCTCGCCGACAACGTGATCGCGACGCTCCGAGGCGAGCCGACGAAACCGTTCGTGTTCGAGTCGCTCGGCATGATGGCGTCGCTCGGCGCCCGCCGCGGCGTCGCCGGAATCCGCGGCAAGTTCTTGCTCACGGGCTTCCCCGCATGGGTCCTGTGGCGCTCGTACTATCTCGCGCGCCTCCCGGGCCTCGACCGCCGCGCACGCGTCGCGTTCGACTGGACGCTCGACCTGATCTTCCCACGCGACATCGCCGAACTCCGCATCTCGAAGGAAGCCTCAAAGCGCGTCCTCGAGGAAAGCGGCCTCACGCCGCAAGCCGAACCCGTGCCGGTGAAAGCATAACTCGTCTCAGCGTTTCGCGATCGAGCGGCCGCACGATGCGCCGATCGCGACGAGCACCACGCCGATTAGCGCCGAACCCGGAACCGTAGGCGGCAAACCCTCGACAAGACGAGCATCGTCCCGTGCAGAGAAGACATCAAACGCCTTTGAGTCGCGACCAGGCCTGTAAAATTCGCGTGCGTTTCGAGCCGGCAAACGCGACCGGCAGACCCGTCGCACGATCGAACGCGTATTCCGGGAGATCCTGAGCGTGCAGATGGAGATGCGGCATCGTCGTGCGGCCGCTGTTGCCGCAGCGGCCAATCTCATCTCCAACGCGAACGACGTCGCCGACCTCGACGCGGACCGATCCGTTTTGTAAATGGCAGAGGAACACGGTGCCGCGCGCAGCTGCGATGGCGACGAAGTTGCCAAGCTCGCGGCCGCGAATCGACGGATCGTCGGGGTTCCGCGAGGGAGCGCGATCCGGCATTCCATCCGATGCGCCGACCACGCGGCCCGCAAGCGGCGCGAGGATGTCGCTGCCTAAACTTTTTGCATCTCGGCGGATGAAATCGTAGGCGAAATACTGATCCCGTGCGACCGTATGGTGATTGAAGCCCGGCAACGCTCCGCCAGCTGCAACGACCCACGATCCGCGAAACGGTGGCGTGAGAAGCAGTGGCTCGGTCGCACGGGCGCGCTCGTTCCACGTTCGTGCGAATGCGAGACCATCGATGGCGGCTACGGCGGTGAAAACGAGGGTCGCTGCGAGGAGCGCGGTCGAGACGGTTGGCGACTGTGCTTGCATACTATCGAAGATGACGTTCGCTCCGATAAGAGCGCAGAGGCCGAGATATGTGTAACGTCTCACGCTTCTCGTTGCAATGCGCGTCACGAGAACGCCGACGATGAGAAGGGGGATGAGAACGTCCTGACTTACGGTCGCCATGCTTCGTTGGTTCGGCCGACGAGGATTGCGTCGTTCCAGTTGCCGTTGATGCGGAGGTAGTCGCGCGCGTAGCCTTCCACCACGAAGCCGAGATTGCGTAGGACCTTTCCGCTGCGCGCGTTGATGGGATTGTAGCTCGTTTCGAGGCGGTGCAGGTTCAGGACGTCGAACGCATAGCGCACGACCGCTCCCGCGCATATGGTTGCGTAGCCGCGGCCCTGTGAGGCCTCGTCGACCGAGTAGCCGATGATCGCAGACTGGTTCACGCCGCGTCGGATGTTCGAAAGATTTACGCTGGCAACGATGACGGACGTTTCGCGCTCGATCCCAACGAAGCGCTTCTCGATCTCGGATGCGAGGCTGCGCTCGATCACGCCGCGCTGATACGCGAGCTCGTAAAAATCCGGGTGGCGCGCCGGTTCCCATGGCTCGAGATGTGACCGATTGCGAACGTGATAGGCAAGCATTGCCTCCGCGTGCTGCAGGGTGACGGGTTCGACGATGAGTCGATCGGTTTCCAGAATCGCATCGGACACGCTAGTAGTGTCCGAGGACGCGCTTCGTGCCGTCGACCGCCTGCAGCGCGGCGTCGAGGCTGCTCGGTGTCGCGGGGGCGACCTCGCAATAGAAGCGATACGTGAACGGCTCCTCGAGCGACGGCCGCGAGACGAGGGTCCGTAAGTTCAGACCCTGGTCGGCAAATGCGGCGAGGGCGCTCCGAAGTGCGCCCGGTTTGTGTGCGAGCGAGAGCGCCACGCACGCACGCGTGGGCTCGTTGCGTGCGGCGCCGTCGCGTTGCAACAGAAAGAACCGCGTGAAGTTGTCGTCGACGTCTTGAATCGCGGGCTCGATCACGCGCACGCCGTAGCGTTCCGCCGCGAGTGCGGATCCGATCGCGCCGACGCCGGGGTCGCCGAGCCGCGCGATCTCGCGCACGGCGCCGGCCGTGTCCGCCACGATGGTGCTATGAACGTTTGGATGCGCCTGCAAAAAACGGCGGCACTGCTCGAGCGCGACCGGATGCGAGCGCACCTCGCGTAACGCCGCCGCCGTCGTGCCCGCAATGCCGATCAGATTCTGCACCACGCGGTAGACGATCTCATCGACGATCGAGAGTCGTTCGTCGGCCCACAGTAAATCGTAGACCCGCGGAACGGAGCCCGATATCGAATTCTCGCACGGCAAGAGCGCAAAATCGGCGACGCCGTGTTGCACCGCGGCTGCCGCATCGTCGAACGTGCCGAAGCCGATCGTTTCCGCGCCGGGTACGAGCGTGCGCGCGGCGTCGTCGCTGAACGCGCCGGGCTCGCCTTGATAGGCGACGCGCGTGGCTTCAGACGGGGGCATTCGCGGTGGCTCCGAGCCGCATCGCGGCGATGAAGGTACGAAAAACGACGCGGAAATCGTCGTGCACGTAGCGCACGCTGCGTCCGCCGATCCGCTCGACGCCGGGAATCAACTCCGCGAAATCGGCGTTCTGCGTCCACATGAAGTCGAGTTCTAGCGCGATCGGCGGCTCGAAGACGAAGGGCTTCGCGCTCGCGACGTTCTCGATCGCACGTTTCGCGCCGTCGCGAATCAGGTCGCGCGCGCGTTCCGGCGAAACCGAATTCACAGCGAACCGGCCGATCGATTCCTTGACGACGACCGTTTCGATCCACGGCAGATTGACGCGCGCGCTCTCGCACGTCGTGCGATCGCCCGTGATCAGAACGACGGGCACGCCATACGTGCCGATCACCGCGGCATTGAGGAGCGCTTCGCTGCAATGGATGCCGTTCACGCGCACGTCGTACAACGTATCCGGCGTGTACGTGTGGTCGAGCGTCCCATCCGCCTCGCCGACACCCGCGTGGTAGCCCGTGAAAAACGCGGCACCGAACGTATCGTCGATACCTTCGCTCATCGAGAACGGCTTACGATTTCCATAGATCATGCGCGCGTCCGTCGGAAGCTCGTCCCATTCGATATTGCGCATGGAGGAATGCGAATCGTTCACGAGCACGCCCGTCGCACCGGCGGAGCGCGCGCCGTCGATCGCGGCGCGCACTTCGCGCGACATCAGCGAACGATAATAAGGATACTCCGTCGCGTTCTTCGGATCGACTTGCGTCCACGATGAAACGGCGGCCGTGCCTTCCATATCGGCGCTGATGTAGAGCCTCACGACGTGCCGAGGTTCTGCAAGGCGGTTCGGGCGTCGCTCGCACGCTCGTCGTGCGGCGCGACGCGCAGGAACGCGCGGAACGCGGAGATCGCTTGCGTGCGCCGTCCGATCGCGTTCGCGACGACGCCTTCGTTGAACAGGGCCTCGGCGAAATCGGGTCGCTTGTCGAGGACGATCTGCAGTTGCGCGAGCGATTCGAGATCGCGATCCTCGCCGTGCAATGCGGTCGCGTAATCGGTGCGCGTATCCGGATTATCCGGATCGATCGCGAGCGCGCGCTTGTAATAGCCGATCGCTTGATCGTACTTCCCGGCATCGAAGTAGAGGTTCGCGAGGTTCACGAGCGCGGCGAGATCGTTCGGGTTCTGCTGCAATCGTCCGCGCAGCTCGGTGAGGAGCCGTTGCACGGGTGCGGGCGGGCCGCCGGCGGCTGCTTGCGGTGGCGTTCCCCCACCGACGTCGTTCGGCGCGCCGCCGCTCGGTGCGCCGCCGGTCGCGGGAAGGACCACTTCGCCCGGCGCCGCCGTCGCGAGCGCGTCCGGTGCCGACGACGGAGCGACGCGAATGTTCGAATCGCCCTGTTGCGCGACGGGCCCGAGCGCGGCGCCCGTGACGCCGAGGCCGACCTTCAAAAAATAGCCGACGACGCCGAGGAACGCGAGCGTCGTCACCACGAGGATCGGAAGATAGATGCGCGGAGGAAGACCGCGCGACGGGCCACCAGTCACGAGCAGGGATGTTCTCCCGGCCGCGTGCAAAGCCTAGCGCACGTGTTACCCGATGTCTCCGACTTGCAAATGCTCTTCGCGACGCTCAATAATGAGTTTTTCGGCGGAGAAATTCCGACGCATCGCATCGCTTACAACGGCCGCTTTTCGAATCTCGCCGGCCGGATCACGTACAAGCCGCCGCTGATCGAGCTCTCGCCGAAGCATTTCGAACGCGATCCGGCCGCCTTGCGGGACACGTTGCTGCACGAGATGATCCACGCGTGGCTTTTCGCGCGCGGCGAGAATCCCGGCCATACGGCGCGCTTCAAGAAGAAGATGCGCGAGCTCGGGCTGCGCTCGATCTATCACGATCTCGGCTCCGCCGCGCCGCGGCGCGAGAGCACGAAACGCTTCATCCTGCGTTGCGATGCGTGCACGATGGAGCTGCTGCGAAAGAAGAAGCCACCCGCGCTCGTTTCGTGCGGTCGTTGCAGCCGGCGCAGTTTCGATCCGCGCTACCAGCTGCGCGTGATCGAGATCGTGGAGACGCGCGACGTGAGCGAAGAGCTCCGTGCCGCACACCGCGCCCGCGCGGGGAGTTAGACGACCGAGACGATATCGATCACGGACGGATCCGCGACGTTCGATGCGGCGACGCCGCCGCGCACGTAGCCGCCGAGATCGAGCGAAACGAATCGATAGCCCGCCGCACGCACGCCGGCGAGAATCGTTTCGCGCGCGGCGAGGACCGTCGCGATCTCATCGAGCGGGACTTCGATCCGCGCCACGTCGCCGTGGTGGCGAACGCGATATTCGCGAACGCCCGCATCCGCGAGCGCGCGTTCCGCATGCTCGACGCGCTCGAGCAACTCGAGCGTGATCGCCGTCCCCGTAGGAAATCGCGACGAGAGACACGCCGCTGCGGGCTTGTCCCACACGTCGAGTCCGAGCGCGCGCGCGAGCGAGCGTACGTCGGCCTTCGTGAACCCGGCCTCGGCGAGCGGGCTGCGCACGCCGACTTCATCGGCGGCACGCCTGCCGTGTCGCATCTCGGCGAGGTCGTCCGCGTTGAGCCCGTCGGCGATGACCGCATAGCGACCGGCCGCCGCGACGCGTTGCAGGCGGCCGTAGAGCTCCGACTTGCAGAAATAGCAGCGGTTTACGGGGTTCGACGCGTAGTTCGGGTCCGCCAGTTCGTGCGTATCGAGGAGTTCGTGACGCGCGCCCACCGCATGCGCGAACGCGGAGGCCGATTCGCGCTCGGCGCGGGGCAGGCTTGGGGAGACCCCGGTGATCGCGAGCGCATCGTCGCCGAGCTCGTGCGCCGCAATCGCGACGACGAGCGCCGAATCCACGCCGCCCGAGAACGCGACGATGCACCGCCCGTAGGCGCGGACGATCTCGCGAAGCCGCGCCTCTTTGCGCTCGAACTCGATCATACGGTACGTATTCCCCAAGATG
>Ga0116226_10002017_pt1 | contig 17609 bp, 15 predicted proteins | sample S1TSphfallax_FD_89692 | JGI IMG/M metagenome (GOLD analysis project Ga0116226, IMG submission 89692) | Host-associated microbial communities from peat moss isolated from Minnesota, USA - S1T2_Fa - Sphagnum fallax MG | ecosystem: Host-associated > Plants > Peat moss > Unclassified | place: USA... | reverse complement strand
TTCCGCTAGGAAATGGAGGGCTTCTTCGAGCATCGCCGAAGGTTAACAGCCCCCGACACAGTTTACAACCCTATAAAATAAAAATGCCGTCCAGTCTTAACTGAACGGCATTACCCCGAAAGGGGCGTTTTTACTGGATTCTGGCGGAGAGAGGGGGATTCGAACCCCCGATAGGCTATGAACCTATACACGCTTTCCAGGCGTGCGACTTAAACCACTCATCCATCTCTCCTGGATTTGGGTCGCTATTCAGCGAAGCCGCCTATTATAGCAAGGAAATGTCGTGCTTGGCGAGGGGTTGGTGCTTCTTCCTTCAAAAATTTTGCAAATCATGATGATTTTGCAAATATTATAATAACAATCCCACCATGCGACCAAAACAAACAAGCCCGCGCTGTTGGCGGGCTTGCAGGGGAGATTGACGGAAGAGGACTTTATTGCGCCTCTTTCAACTGTTCCAGGATCGCAGGGTTTTCCAGTGTCGAGACATCCTGCGTAATCTGTTCGCCCTTGGCTAGTACGCGCAGCAGGCGACGCATGATCTTGCCGGAGCGTGTCTTGGGCAGGTTGTCGCCGAAGCGGATTTCCTTTGGCTTGGCAATTGGGCCGATTTCCTTGGCGACCCAGTCGCGCAACTCCTTGGCGATGGCTTTGGCTTCGTCGCCGGTTGGGCGTGGACGCTTTAGCACCACGAAGGCGCAGATCGATTCGCCTGTGGTTTCGTCCGGTTTGCCGACCACCGCCGCCTCTGCGACGATGGGGTTGGCAACCAGCGCAGATTCGATTTCCATCGTGCCCATGCGGTGACCGGAGACGTTCAGCACGTCGTCGATACGGCCGGTGATGGTGAAGTAGCCAGTCTTCTCGTTGCGGATTGCACCATCGCCTGCAAGATAAGTACGGCCGCCGAGTTCGTCGGGGAAGTAGCTCTTCTTGAAGCGTTCCGGGTCGCCCCAGATGGTGCGGATCATCGATGGCCATGGGCGCTTAACGACTAAGATGCCGCCCTGCCCGTTTGGCAGATCGTGACCGGTTTCATCGACAATCGCAGCGGTGATGCCGGGCAGCGGCAGCGTGCAGGAGCCTGGTGTCATTGGCGTCACGCCCGGCAATGGCGAAATCATGTGACCGCCGGTTTCGGTCTGCCAGAAGGTATCGACAATCGGGCATTTTTCGCCGCCGATATTCTTGTAGTACCACATCCATGCTTCCGGGTTGATCGGCTCACCGACCGAACCTAGCAAGCGCAGGCTGCTGAGGTCGTATTTCGATGGATGGATATTCGCATCTGCTTCAGCCGCCTTGATCAGCGAACGGACTGCGGTTGGTGCGGTGTAGAAGATGCTCACTTTGTGCTTCTGGATCGTGTCCCAGAAGCGACCTGCATTCGGGAAGGTCGGCACGCCTTCGAAAACGATTTCGGTTGCACCGACAGCCAGCGGGCCGTAGGCGATATAGCTATGACCGGTAACCCAGCCGATGTCGGCGGTGCACCAGAAGACATCGCTCGGCTTGATATCGAAAGTCCACTTCATCGTCAGGATGGTCCACAGCAGATAGCCGCCAGACGCATGTTGCACGCCCTTCGGTTTGCCGGTGGAGCCGGATGTGTAGAGGATGAAGAGCGGGTGTTCCGCCTCAACCCATTCCGGTTCGCATTGCGCGGATTGCTTTTCAACGAGTTCATGCAGCCACAAATCGCGAGGAGCATTGAACGCTACGTCGCCACCAGTGCGACGATAGACGATCACGTTGCGAATACCTTCACAACCGCCCATGCCAAGCGCTTCATCAACAATCGCTTTCAATGGCAGATGCTTGCCACCGCGCACCTGCTGATCTGCCGTGATTACTGCGACCGAGCCGGCATCGATGATACGTTCCTGCAACGACTTCGCAGAGAAGCCACCGAACACGACCGAGTGCGTCGCACCAATACGCGCGCAAGCCTGCATCGCCGCCACGCCTTCGACCGACATCGGCATGTAGATGATGACGCGGTCGCCCTTCTTGATGCCGAGCGACTTCAAGCCATTGGCGAATTTGCAGACGCGTTCGTGCAGTTCGGTATAGGTCAGCTTGGTGACTTGGCCGTCATCGGCCTCGAAGATGATCGCAGTCTTGTTGGCATTGCCGTTTTGCAGATTGCGATCCAGACAGTTGTAGGAGACGTTCAGCAAACCGTCGTCGAACCACTTGTAGAACGGTGCATTGGACTCTTCCAACGTCTTCGTGAAAGGCTTGTGCCATTCGACATTTTCACGCGCGAGCTTGGCCCAGAAGCCTTCATAATCGCGCTCGGCTTCTGCGCACATGGCGTGATAAGCCGCCATGCCTGAAATGGTGGCATTCTTGACCAATTCTGTCGGGGGTTCAAAGATGCGCTCTTCTTGCTTCAGCGTTTCGATGGCCATGCTTGTCTCCTGCGTTGATTGGATGTCTGTTTTACTGACTAAGGTATAGCTATTCGCTTACCTAAGTCTTACACAAAATTCCGTTGTCAGCAGAGCTACATCGTTATTTTTTTGCCATGAGGCTTCTGGTTCCATCAGATGAGCAGACCTCTGGAGCGAAGTATCCCGTCATTACTTGCTTTGCAACAAATTTCCGGGATACCAGTTAGTAAGCCGTCGATGACATTCCTTGCGCTCCCAAATTGGCGTCGCGCAGAATAACCCTTTGCCCGTGTAAAATATAGGGTTATCGGAGCGCGCCTGCGCGACTATTTATTGGACTTGACCATCATGACCACCATCATCAAACAAGACGATCTGATCGAATCCGTAGCGGCCGCGCTGCAATACATCAGCTATTACCACCCGGTTGACTACATCCAGCACTTGGCACGCGCTTACGAATTCGAGCAAAGCCCGGCTGCAAAGGATGCGATTGCACAGATCCTGACCAATTCGCGCATGTGCGCCGAAGGCAAGCGCCCAATCTGCCAGGACACCGGTATCGTCAACGTGTTCATGAAGATCGGTATGGACGTGCGTTTCGAGGGCTTCAAGGGCTCCATCGCTGATGCCGTCAACGAAGGCGTACGTCGCGGTTACGACAATGTCGATAACAAGCTGCGCGCTTCCATCGTCGCCGACCCGCAATTCGAGCGCAAGAACACCAAGGACAACACGCCAGCCGTGATCCACATGGAAGTCGTGCCGGGCAATACGGTCGATGTACAGGTCGCAGCCAAGGGCGGCGGCTCGGAAAACAAGTCCAAGTTCGTGATGCTGAACCCATCCGACTCGCTGGTTGACTGGGTCTTGAAGACTGTGCCAACCATGGGCGCAGGCTGGTGCCCACCAGGCATGCTCGGCATCGGTATCGGCGGTACTGCCGAAAAGGCAATGCTGATGGCAAAGGAAGTGCTGATGGAAGACATCAACATGTACGAATTGCTGAAGCGCGGCCCACAGAACAAGACTGAAGAATTGCGTATCGAACTGTTCACCAAGATCAACCAGCTCGGCATCGGAGCGCAAGGTCTGGGCGGTTTGACGACCGTGCTGGACGTGAAGATCATGATGCATCCGACACATGCTGCTTCCAAGCCCGTTGCGATGATCCCGAACTGCGCAGCGACCCGCCATGGTCACTTCGTGCTCGACGGTTCCGGCCCTGCCTTCATGGAGCCACCATCGCTGTCCGAATGGCCGAACGTGCAATGGACTGCCAATAGTGAGCAATCGAAGTCCGTCAATCTGGACACCCTGACACGCGAAGAAGTCGCATCTTGGAAGCCGGGTCAAACGCTGCTGTTGAACGGCAAGATGCTGACTGGTCGCGATGCTGCACACAAGCGCATTCAAGACATGCTGGCCAAGGGCGAAAAGCTGCCGGTCGATTTCACCAACCGCGTGATTTACTACGTCGGCCCTGTTGACCCTGTGCGCGACGAAGCTGTCGGCCCTGCAGGCCCAACGACGGCGACACGGATGGACAAGTTCACCGACATGATGCTGGAAAAGACCGGCCTGATCTCGATGATCGGCAAGGCGGAACGCGGCCCGGTCGCAATCGAGTCGATCAAGAAGCACAAGTCGGCTTACCTGATGGCGGTCGGCGGCGCAGCTTACCTGGTCTCAAAGGCAATCAAGAGCGCGAAGGTTGTCGGCTTTGCTGATCTCGGCATGGAAGCGATCTACGAGTTCGAGGTCAAGGACATGCCGGTCACCGTTGCAGTCGATGCAGAAGGTATCTCAGTACACAACACCGGCCCGGAAGCATGGAAGGCAAAGATCGCGCACGAGAACCTGATCAACATTCCGGTTACCGTCGCATAAGCATCACCTGATCGTTTTGATGCACGTCAAACGCGCTAGGTGTTTGACGTGCATAATGTGGCAAAGCAAATAGCGTTAGCAATAACGACAGCGATCACTTCATCACCTCATGTCACTCGACAAGCCCTCACCAGATTTACCGCTCAATAGCACAGGCCCGGTCGGCATCTTCGATTCCGGTCTCGGCGGTCTTTCCGTGCTACGCCATGTACAGCAGCAATTACCGCAGGAAGACCTGCTTTACGTCGCCGACACCGGCTTTGCACCCTACGGCGGCAAGCCGGAAGACGTCGTCGTCGCCCGCTCGGTAGCCATCGCAGAATTCCTGCTGCAACGTGGCGCGAAGGCACTCGTCGTCGCCTGCAATACCGCGACTGCCGCTGCCATCAAGGCGCTACGCGAAAGACACCCAACGCTGTCCGTTGTCGGCGTTGAACCCGGCCTGAAACCCGCTGCAGCACAGACGCAAAGCCGCATCGTCGGTGTGCTGGCAACCGCCCTCACCCTGTCCACCGCGAAATTCGAGCAATTGCACGAACAGATCAGCACAACCAGCAAGGTGCAATTCATCCGCCAACCTTGCGTCGGCCTGGTCGATGCCATCGAACGCGGTGAACGCGATACGCCCGAGACCATCGCCCTGATCGAACGCTACGTCCGTCCACTGATTGAGCAAGGTGCCGATACGTTGGTGTTGGGCTGCACGCATTACCCGTTCGTACAGACGCAGATCGAGCGCATCGCCCGCGACACCACGAATCGCCCTGTCACCATCATCGACACCGGCGACGCCGTCGCACGACAGTTGCGACGCCTACTGGAGCAGCATCAACTACGGCACCCGGAAGATCATCAAGGCCAGCTGGAAGCCTTCACCACCGCCAGCGCCCAAGCCCTGAGCGCAGCCTTTATAAACTTGCTTGAAATACAAGTAAAAACATCCGAAATCACGCTGCAAGACCAGCTGACCGCAGCGAATTAATGGCTACAAGACTCGTTTAGCACAGTATCCGCAAAGAAATTTCCACTTCGATTTGCCAGCAACGATATTTCTTTGTATAATGCTCAGCTCTTTGGGTAGTTCTTAACCAAAGACGCAACAATGGTGGCCGTAGCTCAGTTGGTAGAGTCCCGGATTGTGATTCCGGTTGTCGTGGGTTCGAGTCCCATCGGTCACCCCAAGTTTTATAAGCCTTACGCCGATAGTGCTTACTAACTTTTGGAATATGAGCTTCCAAAAGTTGGAAAATAAATATCCAGCCCTCTCTTTCCCGGTTTCCCCACCCAATAATTTAACGATAAGACCGTATTGCCGTAAGCGCGGCGCAAATACTATCGTTCACAGTCATTGCTAGTAAGCTGAAACTCAGCTCGTCAGCATTTTTAGAATGCTGCGGCAAAATTAGAATGGGTGCGCACAATGATAAAAACTGCAACGTAAGTTAAGTTGAGCCTAACTTAGCTCGTTGATGCAAGTTTATCTCTTCGGACAACCTTGCCGGGGGGGTGGCCCGGCGGCCATTCACTTTCTTTGGTGCAGCAGGGGTTTCGTGGGGCATTGCCCCACGCCTGCGGAACGGTACTCCCTTGCAAGGGAGTACTCCCGTCCTATAGGACTACGGGTTCGCCAAAGAAAGTCAGCAAAGAAAGGCGAGCGCGAGAAGCTGCCCTTCGGGTTCGCGTCAAAATCAGTAATCAAACGGGAAATGAAACGAACTCGCCTGCGGCTGAGACAAGTTTCATTTCTTGTCCGCTTGATTACTGATTTTGACGCCAGCTTCCTAGCGCAATGGGCGCAGGCGCTGCTTGTGCCCGCCTTTATTTAATCAATGCCGATACAGCCGCACATTCGCCCAATACACCGTGGCTGGATGTGCATTATCGTGGCTGCCGTATGCGCCGTATTTCATCCAATGCTCTGATTTCCCTTGCTCGTGCCAGTCGCCTACTTGTTTTCCGTTGATGAAGGCGGTGACGGTGCCATTGTCATTGGCGTCGTGGGCGATGGTCAGGCGTGTCCATTTGCCGTAGATGCTGCTGGCGAGTACCTGGTTGTCATAATAGGATAGCGTGCCGCCGTCCTTGTCGTAGATGCGGAACATCGCCGTGGTTGCGTTGTCTGCCGATGAGCCGAAAATCTGCATGATGGTTTCGCCATCGGTGCCGCTTTCGGCCAGAAACCAGCCGTCGAATGCGCGATAGCCGCTGTCGTATGTCGGGAAGGTGCGGATTTCGATGCGGTTGGTGGAGCTGCTGGCGAGATTGAACATCTCTATGTGATCGCCGTTATTCTCATAATGTGCGGGGCCACTACTCAACTCCTTGGGGACATCGTGCAACACGTGCAGATCGTCGTTGACTTCGTACTCAAGCCAGGTCGAATCAGTCAGCGAGACCCACGGTGCGGCCAGGGTTTCTGGAGTCGGTGGCGGGCCGACGGCAAAGTCTGGAGTCGATACGGTCGTTTGCTTTTCGGCTTTGACTTCCACTACCGGGGCAGAGTCTTGCGTTGCATTCGCACTGCTCGTGCCATTACCGCCACCACAAGCAGTAAGCATAAACAAACAGGACACTACAGCAGCATTTCGTAACGGCGTGGTCAGTGAGGCAGTCTTCACTCTTATCTCCATTTATGATCAGATGACATGGGCTTATATCGCCGCCATATGTCGAAAAATGGATGAAAGAGTTCCACGCGATTTGAACGCGACTTACAATATACCGCCGTTCACGTCCAACAGAGAACGGGCAACATGATCGGCCATTGGATGTTCGCTATTCCCTGGATTGATCCATAAGGTATCCAAGCCTATCGCCTTCGCGGGTACGATGTCTGCACGCAAGCTGTCACCAACCAAAAGGATTTTCCCAAGCGGTACATGGACGATATCAATCGCTTGATGAAACAACTTGGGTGACGGTTTGATGCTGCGGCCGTCAGACGAGAAGATCATTGCATCCCAGATGTCGGCAATGCCTGCCGCGTGAAATTCATCGAGCCATGCATCCTTCTTCGCCCAGATATTGGAGACCACACCCAAGCTATGTGTTTGCTTTAAACACTTCAAACACGCAGCGAATTCAGGAGGCACCTGGCCGCGTTCGTGATGCGTGAAGACGTTTTCCAATTGCGCGACATCCGCATCGCGCACATTCGCGTAGCGTTGCAGACCTTCTGCAAGCGATGGGAAGTCATCCATTTTCTCTGGATTGGCATAATCTCTCGCCATACCTTCGTAGCAGCGTCGAATGGCGGTGTTGACTGCCTCTCGACCGAGATTGTTTGCACCTTGTGCGACATAGGTTTCATAGAAATCTTCAACTTCGCCAAATCTACCCTCGCCGAACATGAAGGTGCTGTTCATGTCGAGCAGGATCACGGCATATTGATCAAGAAACCGGTTTGACATGTGCAGCCATCCAAAAATCTCCCGGCGTGCCGCGCACCATGCGATAGCTGCGTAACAAGCCCTCGCGTTCGAAGCCTAGTCGCTCGATCAGGCGTAACGATTTGAGGTTCGATTGCAGCACCGTCGCTTGTATGCGAATCACGCCTGCATGTTCGTGTGCCCAGGTGACGACGTCGCTCGCTATCGTCGTCGCGATGCCTTTACCCCATCGTTCGGGTATGAGGTCGTAGGTCAATTCCGCCGAGCGATTGAGGTCTTGTATCGTGTGGAAGCCGATGGTGCCGATAAGTTCGTTGCTGATGCCGTCCGCGATGGCAAATCTCAGGTACGTTTGATCAGATGGCGGCATGTCGTTCCAGACGTATTTCTCCAGGTCGGCATGTTGCGGGAAATTCCAGCTGGTGGGTTCATAGACCTCGGGACGGTGCAGGTATTGCTGCCAGCGTGCGATGTCCGTCATCTCCATGGGACGAATGACAGCTTGCCTGTGCGTCGATTGCGGTAGTACTGTGAATTCCAACAGTTCACCTGTCCGTCACCAATGACATCATTTGATTTAGTGCGCGCATCAATGCCTACCTATTCGACGCGGATAACGACACTTGGATCATCATCGTCGGCAAAGCCGATCTTGCCGAACAGGGCTGCGGCAACGCAGAACAAACCGCCGATCAGGCAGCACCATCTCCACCATGAAGAAAACGGCATGACAGTAATATCCCCACGTCGAATTTCAAGGCAGTGGTTTATGAGCCCTGAGGTGCGCAGTATGACCGTATCCCCATCGTGCAGGGAGCCATAGACGGAATCACTGACCGAGCAGGAGCGTTCTTTGTCTCCGCTGAAATTAATCGTGTATTGCTTACCGGGTTTGGTAGCCTCGTCGTTTGAATTGCTGACTGCACTATGATGACTTTCCACGTGTAATTGTTCTGTCCTGGCAGACAAGCCTCCATCGATGACCAACACGAGGCCGAAGATGACAAAGGAGGTACGAATCAGGAGGATACCGGCATTTATCAGGAAGAGAATCGCTTTCATGGGCTTTGCTATACTTTCCGACTTGCAAGTTAGTGTGCCGTAAGATTACCGCGCAGTGATTACCACGTCCATGCCAAAACGTCGGTAATCGATGTCCGATTTTCAACACCGTTTGCGCACAGCCTGCTTGGCTCCTGCTACTATCTCTGTATCTGGCAGCAACGGGGGATAGATTCCCGGTTGCAAGGCTGTTTGCAGTTCTTACCTAGGGAGCGGCAACATGTATCTGGATCACCCCATCATCACGGCGACCCATAGCCTGACGGAACCTGATCGTATCGAGCGCTTGAATCGTGTCTATGGTTACATGATCGGCGAGGCAGATGACGACCATAATACGAAGTTTATTGAAAAATTGGCGCAATTGCACGACGATAAAGGCACAATGACAGTGTTCTGGCACGAGCCGTTGACCGATAAAGAGAAGCAATACTGCATCAATGCGTGGATGAGCCTGATCGGCGACGGCACGTCGAATGTCGAATTCGCAATGAATCCCCCCAAGCCATCCAAGGCTGCGGGGTAAATACATCAATGGAATACCTGTTGCTCAGGCAGCGATAGGCATCATCTTTGTGACCGCTTCCAGCAGCAGGGCTGGATCGCCAGCCGCAAGCTTCTTTGAGTCCGACAGCGACTGACGGAAGCTGCGCGCGCCCGGCAAGCCCGTCATCAAGCCCAGCATGTGGCGCGTGATGCTGTTCAAACGCAGACCACCGCCCTTGCCTTTGCCGTGCAATGCGAGTTGTTCGCTGATGTAGGGAATCATCGCCTGCACCACTTCCAGACGCGTCTTCGGCGTCGTGGTGGCGTTGTAATAGCGAGCATCGAATCCGGCCATCAGGTAGGGATTGTGATATGCCTCGCGGCCCAGCATCACGCCATCGACATGCTTCAGATGTTCGTCGATTTCCGCTTCGGTCTTGATGCCGCCGTTGATGATGATTTCCAGATTCGGGAATTCGCGTTTCAGGCGATAGGCGCTCTCGTAACGTAACGGTGGTATCTCGCGGTTTTCCTTCGGGCTCAGGCCCTTCAGGATCGCACTACGAGCATGGACGATGAAGGTTTCACAGCCAGCATCGGCAATCGTACCGACGAAATCACGCACGAATTCATAGCTGTCCATGTTATCAATCCCAATGCGGTGCTTGACGGTGACGTCAATACCGACCGCATCACGCATCGCCTTGACGCAATCGGCAACCAGTTGCGGCTCCGCCATCAGGCAGGCACCGAATGCGCCCTTCTGTACGCGCTCGGACGGGCAACCGCAATTGAGGTTAATTTCATCGTACCCCCATTGCTCGCCCAGCTTCGCGCTCTTGGCAAGATCGGCAGGTTCGCTGCCACCCAATTGCAATGCGACCGGATGCTCAACCTGGTGAAAATCCAGATGACGCGGCACGTCGCCAAACAGCAATGCACCCGTGGTCACCATCTCGGTATAAAGCCAGGTGTGCTCTGTGATATGACGATGGAAGACGCGGCAATGCCGATCAGTCCAATCCATCATCGGCGCAACGGCAATCGTTCGCCTTTTATAAGTCGTTGATTTCATTCACTTAATCGCCAAAATTTGCATCACTTTCCCCTCCGCATTTTTTGTTTATTTTTGAGGGATTTTGTGCTATTTTGCGCGCCCACTGCGGATAAATTACGGATTAATACGGAACAAAACTAATGGCATCAATTCGCAAGAAAAATGGAAGTTGGGTAGCAGAAATTCGCAAGAAAGGCCACAAGTCTATCAGCAAATCATTTCCCAATAAAGGATTGGCGAAGGAGTGGGCGACCAAAACCGAAGCCGATATGAATGCTGACAAATTCGTTGATAAACGATCACTGTCCACGAACACAGTTGAGCAACTTATTAATGAATACACAACAAAATTCAGCAAGATCAAACCATTTGGGAAAAACAAAAAAGCAGTATTGGAAGCACTAAAAAGGGAATTCAATACCTTAAAAGTCTCAGAGTTAACCGAAGAAAGGTTGATGCAGTTCGTAAACGATCGATTGGATTCCGGGGCAGGTGGCGTGACAATTTCGATTGATCTTAGCTATCTCGCCACAGTTTATCGCGCCGCAAAACAGCTTTTTAAAATGCCGGTTGACCTTGACATTTTCACCGCCGTGCGTCAAAACATGGCACTTATTGGGATATCGACGGATTCTGACGAGAGGGACAGACGCCCCACCGAAGAAGAGTTAAAAGGGCTTTGCGACCATTTTGCAAACAACAAACGCCAACGCATCCCAATGCACGAAATAATCATGTTCGCGGTAGCTACAACAATGCGAGCCAGCGAAATTACGAGCATACGATGGGCAGACTTGAATGAAAAAGATCAAACAATCATCATTCGGGACAGAAAACACCCCAAGGCAAAATTGGGGAATGATCAGGTAGTTCCATTGCGGGACGACGCATTCAAGATCGTAATGGGTCGCAAGGAGAAAGCTGAAGGCGACCGAATCTTTCCTTACAAGGAAGATACTTTTAGCTCGATCTTTCCACGAGCATGCGCAACCCTGAAAATCAAAGACCTACGCTTTCACGATTTGCGGCATGAAGGGATATCTCGCTTATTTGAAGCTGGGTACAGAATTGAGCAGGTCGCCGTCTTCAGCGGACATCGCGACTGGAAACAGTTGAAGCGATACACACAACTTAGGGCAAAGAATTTGCTCACCCCATAGGCCAAAAGGTATCAAAATAGCAATTACTGTGCTAGTCTGACGACTCTCCAAATCCGCAATCCTGTAAAACATGGCGATACAGACTAGCACTTCTATTCCGCAGATTCCTTCCGGGATCATAACAACAACGACAAAAACCACATCAAATTCCGGTATTCAACGGGCCATCAATCCATCAGAACAACCTGCTCCAACAAACCGCGCCGGGAAGATTCGCATTACCACATTCGATGCGAAAACAACCGTTCCGCATGAATGGCAGGCCCGCATCTCGCATCTTGAGCGGAATCTCAACACTGCATATCAAGCGTTGGTCAATAAGCCAAACTTGATCCTCACAATTCCAGATGCGTATGGCAAGAATATTCCCATTAAGACTGGAGACCTTGCCAAAATTGCGCTGCTAGTCCAGATCAATGTCTATTCAACGCCCGACCCTTACGGCCAAAATGCCGTAGGGCGCTCCGTCAACGATGGGAAAAAGCGATCAGTCGAACTATATGCAGGCACCTTTTTCGGCCCCAGGCTCCACAATCCAGTAAGCGATTGGGGACAGCAACTTGAATTCATACACGAACTGATACACCAAACAGACGTGGGTGTTGGTAGTGTGAAGCACAATGAAGATTTTCAGAAGGCGCTCGTACCCGTGATTGGTAACGGCACATATTATCAAACGACTAGATAAACGGCCAACGTCCATGACCAAGAGAATGCTGCTTACATGTGTGCGATGCTGTCTGGCTTTGTGCGCTGCCGTCATCATCACAAATTCGACCTGGGCGAGCAGCCCCGCACCTCCCGATGAAAATAACGGTGCCAAATGTCTGACTTACGGTAGCAGAATTGAAGTGCAAGGACTGTTAGGCAATTACCCTGCTGGTCGTGGCTGGATACTGAACAATCCATTACCAAACTGCATTACTGAAGACCCAACTAACAGGCTTTTTAGACCTGGGCGCACAGACCTATCAACGACAATATTAACGTTGGCCCCAAAGGAAACCGCGAAATACAAAAATTTCGCAGGTCGGCAAGTTACGGTATCCGGCTTTCTAACCTTCGTTGTGGACGGAGATGTGTCGTATTTTCGGATGAAGGATATTCGGATAGTTGACAAGAAAAATAGCAGATAGCTTGTATCAACACAAAACCCGCCAGATCGTATCGTATTGGGTGCCGCAAGACGCGCCGATCACTATCAACCGGGTTTTCCGCGCTTCTTGGGCTTTGCCTAATGCCGAGGCGTGTTATCTATTCGTTGACGCCCGACAGGCGGCTTATCTTATCCGTCTTTGTGCTTGTTACCCATTCGTCCGACCGATCAGAATGAGGTGATTTGTACCCAGCTTGACTACCGCACCAAGGCGGAAGCATTACATCCATTGGCGTTCCACTGCTCGCACATGAGCAACCAGCTAGGGCAGCAGCTAGAAGCGTCACAGCAATCTTTCGCGCGCAACTTGTAATACATATGGTCATATTAGGGTTTTCCGAATGATCCGACGATGCATAGCGCTACACCACAAATCAATTGCTTAGCGAACTTTGGCATTCTTAAGTCCTAGTTCCAATATGGGAAATTCAATCTGGAATTCGGTATATACGCCCTCCTCCGACGTACACGTAATTTTCGCCCCCCACTGTGTCAGCGTGTCTTTACAGAACGCTAAACCGATTCCCGTGCCTTCGCCAATAGGGAAAGAGTGAAAGCGCTTAAAGATACTGGCCATTTGCTCACGCGAAATACCAATACCAGTGTCATGAACAATTAATCTGCCCTTGTTCCCAATGACCAATGTGCGTATGGACATTGAGCCTTTTCTAGCTCGCTTCATTGCGGTCAAGCCATTCTTAATCAAGTTGACGCATATCGATTTGAATAGATAAGTACTACCTCGGACATGGAAATCCGATTCGATGGAGAGGCTAATCAAGTCTCGCTGGGCATCACTTTCAAACGGATAGGATTCAATGACGCTCCTAACCAGCGGCCCAACGGTAAATTGCTCAAGCATATTTTGGCCGCGCCCACCTTTTGCATTAATCAATAGCAAATCGATCATTGCGTTAACTTGCTTGACTTCAAATCGAATACGATCAATCGCAGGCATCGTCAGCCCGAGTTGGGGAGGCAGTCTGCTTTGCCCGTTTTGGGAATTCAAGGTTTGGTAGACATCAATCAATGGAGGAATGCTTCGTTGTAGCCCCTTTGCACTTGCATCTACGCTCGCCAACGGCGTACGCAATTCGTGTGCAATATTGGCTAAAACGATTGACATACCTTCCAACTTTTCTTGCTCAACTTTCTCTGCCATTTTTCGTTCGCTGAATTTAAATAGGCTACCACCAAGTATTACAAGTAGGAAGGTTGGTAATCGCTCGACAAAGTCATGCGGTATTGCTGGATTAACCGCCACTTTAAAGTACAGCAGAAATGCAAAAGCGCCGCCGATCATGATCATCAATAAGGTATTTCTCCAGTCCGTGAGCAGCACTAAAAAAAACACAGCCATGAAGTTGTCGGCGATGAACACCATCCCGCCATGGTTTTGTAAAACCATGTAGATGTGAAAAAATGGCAAGCAGTAAAGTATTACGAAATAAGAATAATGGACGTAATACTTACGGAATGCAGGCGTCCAATAATTTTGAATCGCTAGGAAAAAACAGCCTGCTGTCGCAACCAACCTTATAGGCAAACTCTCATACGGTTGGCGTAAAAAATATACGTATATAAAATAGAACAAGGGATAACCAGCAAATCCAACAATGCCAGCGTATTTCAGTTGGATAACGCGACCGTAAGCATAATATGCCTTGTAGTGATCGAATAAATCCAACACGTTGGTGCTCAGCTTGCGCAGCATTTCATCTTTCCTAGTTCTCTTATAAAGTAGTGCAGGCCGTTTCTCGATAATTATTTTTCTGCTTCGGCGACCGACTCCATTAACTTGCCGGTCAAAAATAACGTGGTCAATGCCACCCTACGAATCATAGCTTGTTGTTCCGCTGTTTCAGCGAACCGCAGGATGCAATCGGTTACTTGATCGATGTGCTTTTCATCAATCGTTGCGTGCGCAACAAAGAACGTCATATTCTTGTCAGAAAGTCCCAAATCGCTACGAATTTTAGCAAGTGGTTCACCGATTTGACCATAAACATCTTCAGCCCAGAAAGAGTAACCCAGGCGAGCCAAAGCACCGTATCGCAGCGAAACCGAATACAAATAGCCGATCAGTGCTTCAGTCGGCGGCATCGGTGCTCTGTCTTGATCACCCGCTTCAAGCAAAGAAAGGCTTTCAAGATCGCGAATTACCATTTTTTCGTGTCCCAGTTCTTCTGCCGCATGTCGGTAAGCAAAGGCCAGCAAACCATCCGGCGCTTCAATATATGCGGCCACAGCTTGGTTGCGCGAATTGTGCTTGGTGTAGTGATAAACCTCCAGCATAAGTGCCTTATAAAAAGCTGGTGTCACTGGTTCGCTCATAACGCGATGCCAAAATTTACCTGCTTTAATTTTTTCCCATTCGTTGTTGATGTCAACGCGAAGGGAGTTAATGAATTCTTGGCTCATAAATACCTCGTGGAAGAAAAGTGAATTTATTTTTGTGTAGAAAGCGTGTTGTTGCCCAGCGCAGCTAGAACCATATCTGGAGTACCGTGGATTAACGAGTAGACCTTTTCGGTTCTGGGCAGGTGAATTTTTGAATATAGCGTCGCAAAAGCGAAACGGCGATAAAGTCGGCTTAGGACATGCGAGCACGATGCAAACAAATTATTGGCTAACGCATTCCGACAAAGATCATCCAAGGTCAGGAACAAGCAATGCTTCAATAAATCTTGATCGCCACGATATATGGGGTCAAGGACTAATCGACCAACTTCCCAGCTTTCACGCCATAATGGATTTTCTCGATCCAGCAAGGGGAACAACAACTCTTCTGTTAAAGTAAGATTGTAGGACATCGGTATTAGACGGATGGTGCCAATGACCTGTCCTCGGTACGAGAATACGTACACACGCCCTAAAAAATCTCTTTTTTTTCGTGCAAAATAAAATTGGGGTCGATTACCCGATGTGCATCGAGGTTGATTTCGTTACGAAGAACGTCAATTTGTGGCCAGTCTTCTACGTGTTCGACAAGACGAACCGTGACATCACCTACTGTGATGTTATTCAGCACATCATTACATGCCTCCAAAAGCGAGGCGTGTTTTGCACTTTCTTGGTAGTACTGTAGCGTGGCGTTTGTACCAATTAGCGGAGATAACGGCACCACGTTTGCCATAACTTGAGCAACTCCCATACTCTCTCCTTGCATGATTTAAAGAAAAACACATCATAGCTGAAAACATTTTTGATGATACAAGCATGTTATCGGCAGCAACAAAAAAATGGGGAGAAAGCAATAAAAGTTCAGCACAATATAGTTAATTAATACCAGTTATTTACGGAATATGTGCTTTGCTTTTTTCCCGTAAGAAACATATGCCCATCAGTGACAGGTTGGTCGTTGTAGTGGAATAACGCAACAGGGACAACCAAAGATGTAGACCCGCGTTTTCAGGGAACTTGGCCTACCCAAGAAATATTGCAAAAGGGAAATATCAGCCGTGAAGGGATAGCGCTTAAGTTTCAAGGTGCCGTTGAAACGAATAGATATCACTCGGCAGGTATTTCTGAGGCAAATCGAACAGCGCCCAATATATTGGCTGTCGCCCCCCAGATCGTTGAGCAGGTTGACAATATTCTTCCCAATTTTCAAATTGCGACGAACGGCCCCCCGCTTGGTCTGGAAAAAATGGGATGATGCGGTAATCGCGTATGGCATCCTGCAGTTCCACAGGTGCACCTGAATCCTCTGCATCCTCCAAATCCCTGATCAGGTTGGCCTCGGTCTTGGTTACCATCAATTTGCATTTTCCATCAGCATCGACAAATAAAATACCATTTGGATCGTCAAACCAATATTGCTCGACAAATGCGTGTTCCGAAATCAAACTCTCAACGAGTTGAACAAAGGTTTCATCTGACAGAAAATTCAAACCACCCTTTGTCAAAAGCTTTCCGACGAATTTGGATTGCTCTTTAAAATACTGTAGTTCCATATTCTTGATTGCAATTTCCAAATCCGTGAAAATCGCACTATCAAGTGATCGAATACATTGATCGATCAGCCCCTCATTGAACGCTTCCGTTGGATCAAAATCCCTAAATTTATTCAATAAGAGAACTTTCTTGATCGGGTAGTCCACTAATTGGCGGCAAAAAGTTACCCCATCAGTTTTTTCGTTATCTTTGGCAACAATTATTACTGCAGGCGCCACGAACCGATTCTTATCGAAAACACCGTAGTAAATTCGGTCAGTTTCAACCGAAAAATGGCGACGTGGCCCAAGCGCATTCATTTCTGAACGAATCTGTATATCGCTTCCCGGTACCATGCAACCATCCAACCAAGCGATTGCATCCTTTGAATTGGTAAAAGCCTTAATCCGTCGAATGTGCGAAAAAGCAAAAGTTACACTATCGCAAAGCGCGTGGCTCTCGCTGAAAAAGATTACTTGTGTCGGATGTTGGTAAAGGCAAACGGAATCGGTCATGTTACGTCTCGTGAGTTTCAGGCAGCGTAAATTCAAACGTGGTCAAGGTATTCGGCACGATATGAACACCAATTGATGTGTTCATCGCTTCGCAGATAAGTTTACTCGCAAATAGTCCAACTCCGATTCCAGCATTTGAACTAAATGAGACGAAAGGGGAAAATATGTGATCAGCATCCTTTTTCGCCAACGTGCCAGCCGTATCATCCACTGAGAAATAAATATTCCCGTTTTTCCGCCCACATTTAACAGTGACTTTCCCGCCACCTACAGAACGAATAGCCCCAATCGCGTTACGAATCAAGTTAATTAACACCTGTCGGATACCGTCCTTATTGCCCAAAACGTATGCAGGTTCAACGTCAACATCGATGACTATTTCAGCTGGCACCGAACAGAATGTCTCGACAGCATCATGTACGACTTCCTTTGTTGAAATCGGCAGCAAAGACAACTTGCTTGACGTCGTGTTGGAAAAGCGAAGGTTCTCCAGATGTAAATTCACGGTCCCATTGACGTCATCAATGCGTCGAACTAAACGTTGCAATAAAAAATATTCTTC
>Ga0116226_10002016_pt1 | contig 17610 bp, 18 predicted proteins | sample S1TSphfallax_FD_89692 | JGI IMG/M metagenome (GOLD analysis project Ga0116226, IMG submission 89692) | Host-associated microbial communities from peat moss isolated from Minnesota, USA - S1T2_Fa - Sphagnum fallax MG | ecosystem: Host-associated > Plants > Peat moss > Unclassified | place: USA... | reverse complement strand
TGGAGCGGGCGAAGGGATTCGAACCCTCGACCCCAACCTTGGCAAGGTTGTGCTCTACCACTGAGCTACGCCCGCTCGGCGCCTCCCGCAACAGACAAGGCCACAGGAGGGCCGCTCTAAAGCAGAGGACGCGGCAAATGGCAAGCAGAGTTTGGGTGCCGATCAGCGCCCCAGTCGAACGGACTTTAAACGGCGCTTGTTGATATGGTCGGCGGGCGCAGGCCCCATATCGTCAGGCAGTTCGCCCTTGAAATAGTAGCGCTGCCAGGCCTCGCGCAGGGCCTCGGGGTCGCGGCGGCCAAGGCGGGCGTTGAAGTCGTCTCTCTGGCGATGCCAGGCGTCATACTGGTGGCGCAACTCCACATTAGAATTCAGCGATCTTTGTACCGGCTGGACCTGATCCATGGCCTGATGCGGGGTCAGGGTGATAAAGCAGAACGGTTCGCCCTTTTCGAACCGGACCTTGCCGGGGCGGGTGAAGATCCAGTTCATGGTGAAGGGAAACGGCAGCCAGTCGGTCTCCACCAGGCCCACCAGGGGCTGAACACCGTCCTTGGGCAGGTTGGGCGGCCCGCCGGCGGTCAGGTCCCAGCCCTGCGGCGTGCGAAACAGATAGCCAGTGTGAAAAGTGATGATCCCGCTCGAAAAATGCGACTTGGCGAACTCGTGAAAGTCCGGATGGGGCCGGTCGGGCGTCAGCTTGATGTCGCTGGTCAAGGGGCCGCCATTCCACTCGGCCGTAAGGCTCATGGGGCAAAGGATTTCCCAGCCCGTCGTGTTCGCCATGGAGAGCGGCAGGCACCGATAGGGATGGCGCTCAGCGAACCGATCCATCCAGCCGCGATTAGGGCGGCCAGGCACGATCTCCGGCGGGCGCTGGGTCAGAGCGAAGCATTCGAGCTCCATGGGCTTGCCATAGGTCTGGACCGGAGGAGAAGCGGGATCGGACATGGCCTTGTCTAAGCCACCGGAAAGCTGCGCCGTCAAATCCGGCGGCGTCGAATGACGCGAGGGCCGTAGCCTGCTAGGTCAATCGCCATGCCTGAAGCCCGCCCCGCCCCGGCCCCCGCCGCCCTATTCGCTTTTTTAGACGCTCACGCCATAGCCCACAGTACGCTTGAACATCCCCCTGTTTTTCGGGTCGAGGAGGGCCAAGCGATCAAGGCGGCACTGCCCGGCGGGCATAGCAAGAACCTGTTTCTAAAGGACGCTAAGGGCCAGCTCTGGCTGATCTGCGCGCTTGGCAATACGCGGGTGGACCTGAAGAAGACCGCCGCGGTGATCGGCTCGGCCAAGCTTTCGTTTGGATCAGAGACCTTGCTGTACGAGGTTCTGGGCGTAACGCCCGGTTCCGTCACCGTCTTCGCCTTGATACATGACAAGGCGCGTCGTGTGCGGCTGGTGATGGATCAGGCCTTGCTGGACTCCGATCCGGTGAATTTTCATCCCCTAACCAACACGGCAACGACGACGGTTTCGGCGGAAGGGCTGAAAACCTTCCTCGCCGCGCTGGACGTCAGCTATCAGGCGGTGGATTTCGCCGCCCTGGTGATGGAATAGATCGACAGGTCGCGATTGCGGCGAAGCCCGGTTCGGACCATTTAAGGCTGGACTAAGATTTGAGGCGAGGATTTAGGCGAGCATGCTCGGAAACCGCACCTTCAGCAGCGCCGGCGCAAAGCTGACCATACCCGGCGCCCGTCCGGCGCCAAAGGCGGACACAACCCCCGCAAAGCAGCCGGGGTATATCAAGGACGCCACCGATCAAAGCTTCATGGCGGATGTGATCGAGGCGTCGCGCACCCAGCCGGTGATTGTCGATTTCTGGGCGCCCTGGTGCGGCCCATGCCGCCAGTTGACGCCCGCTCTGGAAAAAGCGGTCAACGCCGCCAAGGGCGCGGTAAAGCTGGTCAAGGTCAATATCGACGAAAACCCCCGCATAGCAGGCCAGCTTCGTGTTCAATCCATTCCCACCGTCTACGCCTTCCAGAACGGACAGCCCATAGACGGCTTTCAAGGCGCCCTGCCGGAAAGCCAGGTCAAGGCGTTCATCGAGCGCCTGACGGGCCCCGGCGAGCCGGACACGATTGAGGCCCTGCTGGAGATGGCCAAGGAGTCGCTGAACCTGGGCGATCTGGGCGGCGCGTCCCAGGCCTATGCCGGCGTGCTGCAAGCGGAGCCGACCCATGTGAAGGCCATAGCCGGCTTGGCTCGATGCTATCTGGCGGGCGGCGAAACGGAACGGGCGGAAGAGATCGTCGCCATGGCTCCGGCCGACGCCAACGACCCCGATCTGGCCGGCGTGCGCGCAGCGCTGGCGCTCGCCGCGGCAGGCGCGAGCGAGACGGCGCCGTTCGAACGCCGGCTGGCTGCCGACCCCAACGATCATGAGGCCCGGTTCGAGCTGGCCAAGGCGATGGCGGCGGCAGGCAAGCTCGACATCGCCGCCGACCACCTGCTCCACATCATCGAAAAGGATCGCATGTGGAACGAGGAGGCTGCCCGCAAGCAGCTCCTAACCGTCTTCGAGGCGGCCGGGCCGATGGCGGAGGTGAGCAAGACGGGACGGCGGCGTCTCTCCTCCATTCTGTTCTCGTGAGGTCGTGAACATGGCGGCTTATATGAGTGCGTCGGACCTGCCCCAGGTCATCCCGCTGTTTCCGCTGAACGGGGCCCTGCTTCTGCCGCGCGGCTTGATGCCCCTGAACATCTTCGAGCCGCGCTATCTGAACATGATCGACGACGCGATGAGCGGGGAGCGCATACTCGGCCTGATCCAGACCCGTGCGGGGGGAGATCGAGCCAAGCCCGCCCTGGCCGCCGTGGGCTGCGCCGGCCGGATCACCAGCTATGCCGAGACCAGCGACGGCCGGTATCTGATCACCCTCACCGGCGTTTGCCGCTTCCGCCTGGGCGATGAACTGCCCACGCCCACGCCCTACCGGCAGGCTCGCGCGCTTTACGAGGCGTTCGAGGCGGATCTGCACCCATCCCAGGATTTGAGCGCGGGTGATCGTACCCAGCTTCTGGACGGCTTAGCCGCCTTTCTGCACGGCCGAGGCCTGGAGATCGACTGGGATCAGGCGAAGGACGCGCCGCTGGAGGCCTTGATCAACAGCTTGTCCATGGCCCTCCCCTTCGAAGGGGCTGAAAAGCAAGCTCTGTTAGAAGCGCTCACCCTGCATGACCGTCATTCGGCCCTGGTGACCCTGCTACATATTGGGGCGGCCAGCCCCGGCGGGGATGACGAGCCGACACCCTCTATGCAATAATTGGACATGTCCGCTTCACCGCCCACGAAAGACTCGCCCGGCGAGATTGATCCACGCCTGTTGGAAGTGCTGGTCTGCCCCCTCACTCACGGCGTGCTCGAGTATGACGCCGCGGGGAGCGAGTTGATCAGCCGCGCGGCGCGGCTGGCCTATCCGATTCGCAATGGCGTGCCGGTCATGCTGCCGGAAGAGGCGCGGACTTTGGAAGAATCCGAGGGGTAGGCTTCAGCCCCAGCCGATTGAGCGCTTGGTCCGCGCCTAGAGAGACGGCGAAGATGAAGGCGGGCCAAAGCATGGCGTAATAACGCATCTGCGCGTCCGACAAGGTTCCCAGCGCCTGAAAGCTGCGCCAGCCGTAGTACAGATGTACGCAGAAGAAGAGCGCCAGAGCCCAGACTGCGGCGCGGGCGAGACGGGATTCCAAAGCGGACGTTGATGGCCCCAACGCCGCCCCCAGCCCCGCCAAGATGAGGCCGGCCAGCAACAGCAACGTGCAATCCCCCTGCCCTTCCACGGGCGGAAACTTGAGCGCCAGGCGATGGACAAAGGCAGCGGCATAGCCGGGAAAATCGAGTGTCAGGCGACGGGCGGGGGCAATATAAAGGAAATCGACAGGCGTATAAATCGGCTGACCCAACCGGATCAGATTGATCGCCACAGGGGCTAAGCCCATGGCGCAACCCAAGACAAGCAGGCCAAGGGACTGAAGGTCTGACCTATCCGCTCGGAGCCTTCGCAATCGCGGCCAACTCGCCTGGAGCTGCATAAACCCCGCCAAAGCCGCAAGGCCGACAAAAGCGTTCAGCTTGGTCCACCCCGCCAAGGCCAGAAGGACCGCAAGGGCCAAGGGCCTGGCCTTCTCACGGCTCAAGATGAACATCAGAAGGCCGGTCTCAAACATCACCAGATTGTCGTTATTAACCATACAGGCCGTAGTGATGGTGCGCGGGAACAGAAAGATCAGAAGGGCGAAGATCATACGACGGCGACGGGTCGTCAGCCTTTCGACCAGTCCGACCAAGGCTAAGGCGACGCCGGAAAAGGCGAGGGCGAGGTTCACAAACCGAAGCGCCCATCGATTGAACGGCAGGAGGCTCATGAAAAAGTAGTAAAGCGGCGGGTGGGCTAGATAGTTCGACGTCTGGGTCCAGGCTTTCAAATCCGGCGTCAGGGTTAGCCAATGGCCATACGGGATGCTCAGCGTCGGGGTTTGCGCCATGGCGCGGATGAAGGACAGGTGCTGCAGCTCATCCACCTGACTGGGAAAAGGCGCGATGAAGACGCCGGACAGGCTCCAGGCCAGAAAGAGGGTCGCGCCGATCAGCGCCATCAGGGCGACCGAGGGATCGCTGAGCGCCGCCAACCGATCATGCCGCAAACCCTGCAAACCGCCCTCTCCACGCTCGCCTCCTATAACCCTGCGCGCTGGGCCTTAAGATTTTGGGTAGGTCCCGCCTCGGCCGCAGAAGGGGTAAGCGCGGAAATCTCGTGATCGAGATCGGGGTTCAGGGCAAGTTCTGAGCAAAAACCTGAGTCGACTTCAGCTCACCGGTTTGAATGAGTCGCTGGGAGCCCGTCGATAGAGGGACTTAAGACTATTTTATCGACGTTCCTTTAGGCTGATGTGGACGATTGAACGTCTAGGAATGGTGCGTGTTCTCCAAAGGTCTGTGGGGTTATCTGCCCGCCAACGTCCTGCAGGGCCTGGTCGGCTTCGCCACGCTGATGGCCTTCACGCGCCTGCTCTCGCCCACCGATTACGGCGCCTATGTGCTGGCGCTGGGCGTCTCAAGCGTCGCCAATACCCTTGTGTTTACTTGGCTCCACGCGGCCATGGCCCGCTTCTATCCCGCCGAGCGGATCGATAACCCGCAGGCGCCGGTCCTCTACGGCACCGTCTATCGCGTGTTCATCGTCGTGGCGTGCGCCTTCCTGCTGATCGTGGGCGTCGCGCTCGCGCTCTGGCCCGCAAACAATCCGCTTCAGCGTGGGCTGAAGCTCGCCATCGGCCTGGGACTTGTTAGTACGGTCTCTAAGAGCCTCGCCAAGCTGATCCAGGAGCAGCGTCGGTCTGAGGGTCGCGTCACCGCCGCGGCAGGTATCGACATGCTGCAGACCGGAGGCGGCTTCGTCTTCGCCCTTCTATTCGCGTTGGGTGGCCTTAAAGGCGCTGCGCCGTTGCTGGGCGCCGGCGTGATGGCCTGCCTGATCCTGCCCTTCTTCGCCGCAGAGGACTGGGGTCGTGCGCGCCGCGGCCGGTTCGAGATCAAGGCCGCCTGGGTGTACGCCCACTATGGGTTTCCCGTCAGCTTAGGCTTGGTGCTGAGCATCGCACTTTACACAGTTGATCGTTTCATGATCGCTCACTACCTCACCGAAGCGGATGCAGGCGCTTATCACGCTGGCTTTTCGATCGCCTCGCGGGTCATCGACGTCATATTCATCTGGTTCGGCGCCGCCGGCGCGCCCGCCATGATCCATGCGCTGGAAGCCGGCGGCGCTGGCGAATTGAAGGCAGAAGGCCGTCGCCAACTGACCATGATGTGCCTGATCCTGTTTCCAGCCGTAGCGGGGCTGATCGCCATAGCGGGGCCGCTGTCGACCGTCCTGATCGGGGAGCGGCTACGAGGGCCGGCGCTGTCCATCGCGCCGCTGGTGACGGTCGGCGCGCTGCTGGCGGGGCTGAATAACGGTTATTTCCTGCTCTCCTTCACCTTGGCCAAGAATACGCGTCTGCTGGTTGTGGCCATGGCCGTGCCGGCTGTCGCCAACATCGCCCTGAATCTGATCTTGATACCGCGCCTGGGTCTGGTCGGTGCGGCCCTCGCCTACGCCCTCAGCTTCCTGATCGGCATACTGACGGCCTGGGGCCTCAGCTTTCGTGTCACGCCCTTGCCTGTGCCCTTGCTAGAGCTGGGCAAGATCGCCGCCGCCGCCTCTGTAATGGCTTTGGGACTGAGCTGGACGCCCCGGCTAGGAACGGCGCCCGATCTGATCCTCAAGCCGCTGGCCGGTGTCCTGGTGTACAGTATGTTCGCTTACGGTCTCGACCTCGGCGGCGTCCGCGCCTTGGTCGACGACCAGATCAGACGCCGGGCGGCTTGGGCTCGGTCCGGTCCCTGACTTCCCCGCGTCTACCTTGCAAGGATAGCCGACATTGCGCCTTCGCTACGATCCAGACCACCCCGACGCCAAGGATGTTCTACTGTTCTATCGTGAGTACGAGGTAGATCGGGCCCTGCCGGGCGACCGCTATCTCAAGCGGCTGGTGCGGCCGCTCTACAATCGCTTGCACCATAGGCAGAAGGTGACCGGCTTCGGAGTTTCGTTCGCCATGCTATGCAAGGGACTCCAGCGCGCCGGCTATACCGTTCACCGCAATCGCTACGCCCTGGCCCGGGCCAACCCCCGCTATCCCATCGGCATCGTCGGCGGCCCGAAGATATTGGAAGACTGGCGCCTGCCTAATCCGGCGATCCTCGGTCCCTCTCTGTTCGATCAGCCCGGCCTGGCGCCCACGCTGTTCGATGACACTCGCTTCAAGGCCTATGTTTGTCTCGGGCGCTGGACGTATGACATGTTCGAGGCGGCATATCGCGGTCGCTGCTTGACCTGGTTCGCCGGCATCGACAGCGAGGCTTGGCCCGACCTCTCCGGGCGCCCCAAGGATCTGGATTTCCTTATCTATGACAAGGTGCGCTGGGATCACGACCACTATCAGACGACTTTGATCAACCCAGTCATACAAACGCTGGATGCGCGCGGCCTGAGTCATCATACGATCCGATACCGTCATCACGACCACGAGAGTTTCAGGACCCACCTGGCGCGAGCGCGGGGCTTGATCTTCCTATGCGAAAACGAGACCCAAGGTATCGCCTATCAGGAGGCGATGGCGTCCAATGTCCCGGTGCTGGCCTGGGACCGCGGCTATTGGGCCGATCCGCAGTGGAAGCTGCATTTCGAGACGCCGCCGCCAGCGTCATCCGTTCCCTTTTTCTCTGAAGCCTGCGGCGAGCGGTTCGTCGGCATGCCGGAGTTTTCTGACCGCCTCGACCGCTTCTTGGCCCTTCGCGCAACCTATCAACCGCGCCGATATGTGGTGGAAAACCTGAGCCTTGAGCGATCCGCCGCGCTGTACACCGACGCCTATTTCGCCGCTGCCTCGGCCTGATCTGAAGTGAGGGGCCTCAAGTTTGTCAAACGGGCGGCGCCATCCATTCCCAGGTTGCATCGCTCAGCATCAGGCGATCCATCACACCCAATATCGCCTTCGAAAAGCAATCTCGAATCACGCCTCGTCTACAATGAGACACCTAACAGTCCATAGACTTTAGAGCGTGCCCAAAAACGCTTCATAGGCGGGACGGTCCATGAGCGCGTCCAGCTCCGTGGGGTCGGCCAACTTGACCTTGGCAAACCAGCCGCCGCCCTCCGGATCTTCGCTGACCGCTTCGGGGGTATCCGAGAGCGCGGTGTTGGCCATAACCACCTCGCCTGAAATGGGTGAATAGACGTCCGAAGCCGCCTTCACGCTTTCGATCACAGCAAAGGAGTCCCCCGCCTTAATCTGTCGGCCGATCTCCGGCGTCTCAACAAACACCACGTCGCCCAGTTGCTCGGCCGCATAGGCGGTAATGCCAATGCTGGCTATATCGCCTTCGACATCGACCCATTCATGGGAGGGGGTGAACTTCATCTTTATCGTCCTCTTCGCAAACATCGCCCGCCGGGGTCCAAGCGCGCCTACATACGATCCGGCGTTTCAATGCCCAAGAGGCGTAAGGCCAATTCAAGCTGTTTTAGCGTGGTTGCGCTCAAGGCGAGCCGAGACGCGCGACACCCCTCCCCCTCCGCCATCAAGACGGGGCAGGCGGCGTAAAACTTAGAAAAGCTCTGCGCCAAGCGATAGGCGTGTTCGGCGACGGCGTTGGGCGCGCGCTTGTCATAGGCGTCGTGCACGGCTTGATCAAAGGCGTCTAGCGTCAGAGCCAGCTCCCGCTCCGCCGGCTCTTCGATCCTGATCGCGCCGGCCACCGTCCCCTGTTCGGCGGCGCGGCGCAGCAGGCTTTTGATCCGCACCGCCTGATAAAGCAGATAGGGCCCAGTCTTGCCCTCAAAGCTTGTGAAACGATCCAAGTCAAACACATAGCTGGTGCCGCGATAATTCGACAGGTCGGCGAATTTCAGCGCCGCCACAGCCACCTTATGGGCCGTCGCCTCAAATTCATCCGCTGGCAGCTCTGCGCCCAGGCCGGCCGCCTGCAATCGCTCCCGCGCCTTGTCTGTCGCCAGCGTGATCAGATCATGCAGCTTCAACACGCCGCCTTCGCGGGTCTTGAAGGGCTTGCCGTCCGACCCGTTCATGGTGCCGAACCCCACATGCTCCAGCGATCCTTCAGCGGCGTAGTCGGCCAGATAGGCGGCGCGGAACACCTGCTCGAAATGATCTGCCTGGCGTTGGTCGACGGCGTAGAGGATCAGGTGCGGATCAAAGCTCCGCCGCCGATCAAGAATGGTGGCCAGGTCGGTGGTGCCATACATGGCTGACCCTTCAGAGGACACGACAAGCAGTGGCGGCAGATCCCGCTTCTCCCCTGCCTTCGCCACCCGAACAATGCGCGCGCCCTGATCGTCGATCAGGAGGCCTTTGGCGTCCAGGTCCTGTACCATCTCCGGGATTAGGGGATCGGCGTCGCTCTCCCCCTTCCAAAGATCGAAATCTACGCCAAGCGCATGAAACTCCCGCTCCAGCGCCGTACGGCTGACGGCCACGAAATGACGCCACAAAGCGCGATAACCGGGGCGGCCAGCCTGCAGCTCCGCCGTCGCCTTACGCGCCTTATCGCGAAACTCTGGCTCCGCCTTGGCCCGCGCCGCCGCCTTCGGATAAATCTGCTCTAGGTCGGCCAGTGTGACCGGGCTCACATCTGGAAACGGCCCCTCTCCTGGGGCCAGAAAGGGCGACGTCGGGTCGTCTTCCGCGATAGCGGTGATCAAAAGGCCCATCTGAAAGCCCCAGTCGCCGAAATGGGCGTCGCCCAGCACGTCGTCGCCGCGAAAGCGGAACAGGGTCTTCAGCGACTCGCCGATTATGGAAGCGCGCAGATGCCCAACATGCATGGGCTTGGCCACATTGGGACCGCCATAGTCCACCATTACCCGACGCGGCGTCTCCACCGCGCCCGCGCCGGCCAGGGGATCAGCCGCGATTTCGGCTGTACGTTCGGCGAGAAGGCCCGCAGCGACCCGCAGGTTGATGAAGCCCGGCCCGGCCACTTGCACCGCCTCCAGCCGCAAATCGTCCGCCAGCCGCGCAGCGATGCGCACAGCGATCTCCCGGGGGTTGGCCTTGGCCGCCTTGGCGACGGCGAGCGCGCCATTGCTTTGAAAATCGGCGAGGTCCGGCCGGTCAGCGACCACGACGCGCGCCGCCGTTTCGGGCAAACCTTCGGCTGCGAAGGCGGCGGCAACCGCTTCGCCCAGCCGCGCTTTCAGATCGCTCATTTCGTTCCGGCAGACCCGCCGTTGGACGCGCTTTGGGTCTCTTCCGCTCCAGCGTTGATGCGGAACCGCTTACCCTCGCGATTGAACTCCGCCATCTGCGGCGTCACGTCAAACCCCACCAACACCTCGAAATTCTCGCCGTTCACCGTGGCGCGGGCGCGGGGAATGACAATGCTAGCAATATGGTCGGCATAGCTGACGCGATCCTGCCCAGCCGGAAACACGGCCGGCACGTCGAAATATTCCTTATTCAAAATGGCCTTGTTGCGCACAGTGACGGCCACCCAGTAGCGGTAGTCCTTCTTGTCGCCCACGGCGGTAGGGCCACGGCCGAAGGAAAACTTCACCGCCATATCCACCTTGATCGGCTCATCGCCCTTGTAGGCGCAGGTAGATTTCACCTGTTCGATCTCGCCCGTAAAGCCCACAGCCTCCGCCGACTCCTTGCCGTCCTTCAGCTCCACATAGCGGCTGGCGTCATAGAGCGCCTTGACGAAGGGACAGGGGCCGGCGCTGGTGGGGGTGGGCAAGGGGCCCTGCTGAAGATTCCACTCCTTGTCCTTCTTCTTCTTCTTTGCGTCTTCTTCAGCCTCGGCTTGGCGACGCTGATCGTCCTGGCTCTGACCCGACTGGGCGTAGACGCGCGCGGTGGAGCCGAAGGCGACGAGGGACAGAGCGAGAAAGAATAGGGAAGAGCGACGCATGGGAGAACTCTTTATGAGACGCAGCGGGGCGCACAGCCGCGCCGAGGCTTCCATCATATCGTCCAAGCGGCCGGGCCGCAACGAAAGCTGATGCGACCCGCTGGCGCCAAGCCACTGGACAGCTTAAACTAGACGACATGAACGCCATGACTCCCGCCCGCCCCAGCCTGACCGTCGTTCTCGCCAATCCGCGAGGCTTTTGCGCCGGTGTGGATCGTGCCATTCAGATCGTGGAGCGCACCATCGAGAAATACGGCGCGCCGGTCTATGTTAAGCACGAGATTGTGCATAACAATCATGTGGTTGACCGGCTGAAAAAGCTGGGCGCCGTCTTTGTCGAAGAACTCTCCGAATGCCCGGATGATCGCCCGGTGGTGTTTTCCGCCCACGGCGTACCGAAATCGACGCCGGCGGAGGCGCGCCAGCGCAAAATGTTCTATCTCGACGCCACCTGCCCCCTGGTCTCCAAGGTGCACCTGGATGCGGAGCGGCATTTTGAGGCGGGACGACATGTGATTCTGGTCGGTCATGCCGGCCATCCGGAGGTGGACGGCACGCTGGGCCAACTGCCGGAAGGCGCGATCACACTCGTTGAGACGCTGAAAGACGCCATGTCGTTCGAGGCCAAGGATGAGCAAAACCTCGCTTTCGTCACCCAGACTACGCTTTCCATGGACGATACGGCGGAGATTGTAACAGCCCTTCGCACCCGCTTTCCGGCCATACTCGGTCCCCACGGCAAGGACATCTGCTACGCCACCACAAACCGGCAGGAGGCGATCAAGGCGATTTCGCCCACCTGCGACCTGGTTCTGGTTGTTGGCTCGCGAACATCATCCAACTCCCAGCGGTTGGTGGAGGTGGCCCTGCGGGCAGGGGCCAAAGCCGCCAAGCTGATCGACGACGCCAGCGATGTGGACCCCGCCTGGTTCAACGGCGTGAGTAAGGTCGGCCTCTCCGCTGGGGCCTCCGCCCCCGAAGTGCTGGTGGAAAGCGTGCTGGACTGGCTGAACGCCCGCTTCGAAGTTGTGATGGAGACGGCGGTGACGGCAGAGGAGACGGTCACCTTCAAGCTGCCCCGCGTCCTGACCGAAGACATGCCAGCCTGATCATTGGGCTGATCCGAGGCCCAAACCTGTATGGCCGTCTATACCGACATCACCGAGGCGGAGCTTGATCCCCTGCTCAAGGCCTTTGGGCTCGGCGCGGCGCTGACATTCAAGGGCATCGCCGAAGGGGTGGAGAACTCCAATTTCTTTCTGGAGACGCCGGCCGGGCGCTTCATCCTAACCGTCTATGAGCGGCGGGTGCGCGAAAGCGAGCTACCCTATTTTATCGAGCTGATGCAATGGCTTGCGGCGCACGGCTTCCCCTGCCCCACCCCCCAAGCGGACGCCGAGGGGCGCACTTTACAGCGCCTGCGGGACAAGCCTGCGGCGCTGGTCACCTTCCTGACGGGCGTGTCCGTGCGCAGCCCAGCCACCGCCCACTGCAGGGAGGCAGGGATGGGCCTGGCGCGCCTGCATCTCGCGGGCGCGGGCTTTCCAGGCTATCGAGAGAATACGCTCGGCCAGCCGGTCTGGGCAGGAATGTTCGAAGGGCAGGCCGGGAGCGCCGACGCCCTGCAACCGGGCCTCGCCGCCCAGATCGCAACGGACCTCGCCGCCCTGGCCGAGACCTGGCCCCAGGGTCTGCCTCAAGGCGTGATCCACGCCGATCTCTTCCCCGACAATGTCTTCTTCGTCGCCGACAAGTTCGCCGCCGCCATAGACTTCTACTTCGCCTGTCATGACGCCTTGGCTTATGATGTGGCTGTCTGCCTGAATAGCTGGGCGTTCGACCAAGCCCACCGGTTCCTGCCTGATCATGCAGCGGCCCTGATCGCGGGCTATCAGTCCATCCGGCCCCTGTCCGGACCGGAGCGATCCAGCCTCGCCATCCTGTGTCGGGGGGCGGCCATGCGCTTCTTCCTCACTCGCCTGATCGACTGGACCTCGACGCCGGAAGGCGCTGTGGTGAAGCCGAAGGACCCATTGGAATACGCCGCAAAACTTGCCTTCTTCCGCGCACCTGACGCTAAGGCTCGGCTGGAAGACCTCTTCCCATGACGCCGGACGTGATCATTTACACCGATGGCGCGTGCAGCGGAAATCCCGGCCCCGGCGGCTGGGGCGCGATCCTGATGTCCGGCCCGCATGAGCGCGAGCTGTGGGGGGGCGAGGCGCACACCACCAACAACCGGATGGAGATGATGGCCGCCATCAAGGCGCTGGAGGCCCTTAAACGCCCCTGTCGTGTGGAGCTGCACACCGACAGCCAGTATCTGCGTCAGGGTATTACCGAATGGCTGCCGGGCTGGAAAGCTAGGGGCTGGCGCACGGCAGCCAAGGCGCCGGTGAAAAATGAGGACCTATGGCGTGCGCTGGATGAGGCCCGCCTGCGCCACGAGGTTGCATGGAAATGGGTGAAGGGTCATGCTGGGCATCCGTTGAACGAGCGGGCGGATGGTCTGGCCCGCCGAGGCGTTACCGAGGTCCGCGCCGCAACATGAACCCGGCGACGCCTGTGCGGCCCCGGACCTGGAAGGATGGAGGCGATGGCGGTCCTGGAATGGATGAATTCCGATCCTGGGCTGACGCTTGAGCGCGGCGAGGTGCGCCTGCGCCCGCCGCGCATGGCCGACTATCCCGAATGGGCCGCGCTGCGCCAGACCTCTCGCCAGTTCCTTCAACCATGGGAGCCGAGCTGGCCGGCGGACGATCTAACCCGCGCCGCCTTTCGCCGCCGCTTGACGCTTTATCAGCGCGATCAGGACCTGGGCCTGGGTTACGCCTTCTTCGTCTTCCGGCGTCAGGATGACGCTCTGCTCGGCGGCATCACGCTTCGCAACATCCTGCGCGGCGTGGCCCAGAGCGGCGCTATAGGCTATTGGATCGGCCAGCCCTACGCCCGGCGCGGCTATACCCTGGCCGCCGTCCAAATCCTGGCCCGCTTCGCCTTCGACCGTCTGGCCCTGCACCGGCTTGAAGCCGCCTGCTGCCCCGAAAACGAAGCCTCCGCCCGCCTGCTCCGCAAGGCCGGCTTCGACCCCGAAGGCCGGGCGAGGGGCTATCTCAAGATCAATGGCGTCTGGCGTGATCACCTGCTTTTCGGGATGATCCGCCCCGATGAGGCCGATGGGTAGGGATTGGCGTCAGCGAGTTTAAAGATGCGCGTCGCCCTTCCAGTTGGAAGACGCGCCTACGCCTTACCCACCGCCGCCAGAGCCTCATGCAGGGTGAAGGCGCCATAGCCGCCGCTGGCGTAGAGGAGCGGCTGACCCGCATCGGGGCGCAGGCGAATGGCCTTGATCTCACCGAACATGACGCCGTGAGTGCCAGCCTCGAAGATATCCATCAGACTACAGTCAAAAGCGCTGGTGGCGCTGGCGAGGATCGGAGCCCCCGTCTCCGCCACGGTCCATTCGCCGACACTGAACTTTTCCTCGCCCACCGCGCCGCTGGAAAACTTCTGCGCAACGGCATGGTCATGGGTGCCCAGGACATTGACGGCGAACAGCTTGGCCTTGGAAACGGCTTGGAAGGTATTGCTGGACTGGTTCAGGCAGCAGAGCAGCATAGGCGGGGCGGCGGACATGGAGCAGACGGCGGTGGCGGTCAGGCCGTTGCGCGTGCCATCCGCATTCAGCGTGGTGATCACGCACACACTTGCCGCTAGGCGGCGCATGCCGGCCTTGAAATCGTCCGCAGTCACACTCATGACGTCCCCTCAGATCATGTCCGCCCGGGCGATCCCGCGCACCGCACTCGATGATGGGGCCTCAGCCCCTGTTTCCAACTCAACTCTAGCCGCCTGCTGGCGCGCCCACATTTCGGCGTAAAGACCGCACCGGCGCAAAAGCGCGCCATGGTCGCCCCGTTCCACCACACTCCCTTGGTCCAGAACAAGGATTTCGTCTGCATCCGTGATGGTCGATAATCGATGCGCGATAACGAGGCTGGTATGGCCCAACGCCAGATCGCGCAGGCTTTCCTGAATTCCCTGTTCGGTGCGGCTGTCCAGCGCGCTGGTGGCCTCATCGAAGATTAAGATGCGCGGCCGCTTAAGAATGACGCGGGCGATGGCGACGCGCTGCTTTTCGCCGCCCGAGAGCTTCAAGCCCCGCTCCCCCACCCGTGTCTCATAGCCGTCGGGCAGGTTGGCGATGAAGCTGTCGAGCTGGGCCAGGCGGGCGGCGTCCTCCACCTCCTCCCGCGTGGCGTCTGGGCGGCCATAGGCGATGTTGTAATAGACCGTGTCGTTGAACAGCACCGTGTCCTGCGGCACCACGCCGATGGCGGCGCGCAGACTTGCCTGCGTCACCCGCCGGATATCCTCGCCACCCACCCGAATGGCGCCGTCGGATACGTCATAGAAGCGGAACATCAGCCGGGCGATGGTCGACTTGCCCGCCCCACTCGGCCCCACCAGCGCCACCTTGGCGCCCGGCGCAACCTCGAACGATACGTCCTTCAGGATGGGCCGGCGCGCATCATAGCCGAAGGAGACGTTCTGAAAGCTGACCCCGCCGCCGGGTTGGCGCAGGGGCTTGGCTGTGGCGTCGTCCCGCACCTCCGGCGTCTGCCCGATCAGGCGGTGCATCTGTTCGAAATCCACCACGGACTGTTTCAGGCTGCGATAAATCACGCCCAGCATGTTCAGCGGCATGAAGAGCTGAAGCATGTAGCCGTTGATCATGACGAAGTCGCCCACCGTCATGCGATGGTGCGCTACGGCCAGCCCCGCCATGACCAAAACGCCGATCAGGCCGCCGCTCATGATCAGATTCTGGCCGATATTCAGGGCCGACAGCGTCATCTGATTGCGGACGGCGGAGCCTTCATAGGCGGCCTTGGCCACGTCGAACCGGGCGATCTCATGCCGCTCCGCCCCGAAATACTTCACGGTCTCGTAATTGATCAGGCTGTCTATGGCGATGGAGTTCGCCTCATTGTCCTGCTTATTCATCTCCCGGCGCACCTTCACCCGATACTGGGTCAGGGCCACGGTGAAGACGCCATAGCCGACAATCACCGCCACCGTGACCGCCGCAAAAGCCGGATTGAACAGCCGCCACAGGATGGCGGAGACAAGAGCCACTTCCAGCAGGATGGGGGCGAGATTGAACAGGGTGAGGCCAAGCAAGACCTCCACCGCAGCCGTCCCGCGCTCCAGCACGCGGGAGACGCCGCCAGTCTGGCGATCCAGATGGAAGCGCAGGCTGAGACCATGCAGGCGGTTCAGCGCCTCGATCGACACCCGCCGCACCGCACGCTGCACGACGCGGGAAAACACAAGATCCCGCAGTTCGCCCGACGCGCTGGCCCCGATCCGAACCAAGCCATAAATGACGATCAGGGCGATGGGTGCGGAGGCGAGGGCGATTTCAGCCTTGGGCAGGTCGTCCACCACCATCTTCAGGATGTAGGGAATAGCGACGCTGAACAGCTTGGCGAAGATCACCAGGATCACGGCCAGGACGACGCGGACCTTCAGCTCCAGATCATTCTTGGGCCACAGATAGGGGCCAAGAGAGCGCAGGGCGCGCATCTGCTCCCCCGGCGTGGCCTCAGAGGTCTTCGCGTCCGTATCTGAAAAAACGCCCCGCCAGCTCTTCATGCATAGACCTTCGGCGCGGCGAAGATGGCGTTCAGGGCGGCGAGCGCCGCGCGGCTCTCCTCGATCATATCCGGCCCCGCCAGATCAGATGGCGACAGGCGGTCGCGATAGTGGGTGGAGATACAGTCATACAGCTTGGCATATAGGGCGTCGTCCAGGCGAAAGGCAGGGTTGCTCGCCGCCAGTTCCGCCGGCGTCAGCACGACACGAAGCCGCAGGCAGGCCGGCCCACCGCCGTTCCTCATGCTTTCCCGTAAATCCATATACTCAATTCGCCCGATGGGGCCGTTAGAGGCGACCAGCCGTTCGGCCGCCCCGCGTGCCTTGGGCGATTCATACACTTCCAGCGGGGCCAGAAGGGTGAGACGATCTTCGCCCGGCAGATGCAAGAGCTGGGCGTTGAACAGATAACTCTTCACGGCTTCGGCCAGCGGCAGGTCGGCGTCCGCCACCTCAAGGAACACTGGCTCGAAATGACCGGCCGCAGCGGCGCGCACCTCTGCCTGCATCGCGGCGACATCTTCGAACGCGTGCTCGTGGTAAAGCAGGCACGGGCCGGTCCCGACGCACACCACGTCATTATGAAAGGCGCCGGCCTCAATGGCCCTGGTCGATTGGCGCGGCAGGACGGCGCGGGCCATGCCGTGGCGGCGGGCTATGGCTTCAAACGCCTCCTTCGTCTGGCGGGCGGGAAAGCGGCTGGACCAGGGGGCGTAGGCGTCTCGCCCCCAGACCAGCAGGTTAACGCCCGGCCCGCCCAGTTCACCGCACAGGCGCACGTGATTGGCAGCGCCCTCATCAGCGAAATGTGGTTGGGCCGGCAGGGCGTCATGCACCGCGAAATGGCGGGGGTCTGGAAATATGCGACGCAGGGCCTCAACGGTCTGCGGCGACTCAAAACTGCGGTGCAAGGTGGTGAGGAGGTTGGCGACGGTGAAATGAACCCGCCCGTCGGCGGCGTCGGCGGAGGGGGTGACGGTGGCCGCATTGGCCGCCCACATGGCCGAGGCGGACCAGACGGCGCCCGCGAGCTGAGGCGCAGTCTTCCATGCCATGGCGTTGACCTCCCAATCCGTTCCGGAAAAGCCGATAGCGCGCAGAAACGTCAGATTCGGTCGTAGCTGCGGCGGCAGCACGAATTGCGGCAGGCCGAGGTCCGCCAGTCGCTTCATCTTGGCCAGGCCCTGTAAGGCGGCGGTCCTGGGGTTCGATACGGCCCCAAGATTGGACTGGCTGGCCAGATTGCCGACGGACAGACCGGCATAGTTGTGCGTCGGCCCAACCAGGCCATCGACATTGGCCTCAACGGCGCTTGCGGCCTCGCTCATGACCGCAAGCCCTTGATGTCGCCCGCTGCAAAGCTCGGCCGCGCCGCCTCAAAGCTCGCCACCGGATAGGCGCAATAGTCGGCGGCGTAATAGGCGCTGGGGCGATGATTGCCCGATGCGCCCAACCCGCCGAACGGCATG
>Ga0116226_10002015_pt1 | contig 17611 bp, 14 predicted proteins | sample S1TSphfallax_FD_89692 | JGI IMG/M metagenome (GOLD analysis project Ga0116226, IMG submission 89692) | Host-associated microbial communities from peat moss isolated from Minnesota, USA - S1T2_Fa - Sphagnum fallax MG | ecosystem: Host-associated > Plants > Peat moss > Unclassified | place: USA... | reverse complement strand
TCAAACCAATTATTTGAAATGAATATTTTCAATTTTGAAACATAATGGGCTAATTTTTTCAAAAAATTCAAGTTTCTTTGACACACACAAAATTGATCAAAATTTCACATGCATTCGGTCATGATATAAAAATATTATGTGCAAAAATTTAGCTTTGGATTATTAAAAAAAACATGCATAAATACAAAAGGTAATATAGTAACTTCAAAAACTTCAAATGAACTTTGTTGAAAGTTCCAAATTAACTACTCATTTAGGTTAATCAATGCAAATTTCATCATAAATTCATGTGTTAACATGGTAATAAGGAGCTTAAACCCTAGGTACCACATTGTTTAACATCTTAAACATTCAATTTGAAAGCAAAGTTACATTAGCATTGGGGCCCCTTTAATTTTTCAATTATGTCCAAATATCATAAATAGAAATCATGTTTTTTACCTCTTTCTTTAGTCATTTAGGATCCAATGAACATTCAACAATGATATCTTGATGTGTTGACAAATTTCCATTGATATATATATATAACATGTTGTTGGGTGAAGGAGATGGTATATTGACTTTCATAGTGAATGGTTCCACATACCTTAAATATTATATCTATTTGTAAATGGCATCTACTCATGTTAAAGATATTTTCTTTAGATACAATCTTACAAACGAGAAATTACAACATTTGTGATGATCTAAAAATATGCAAACAAATATGAGGAACAATGATTTAAAGCATGTGATGAAGACTCACAATTGTCCCAAACCTTTGCAAGTAATGGGACATGCAAACAATGGACATAATGTATGCTTGTGTCATACTAAACAACACGATAATTGAAGATGAAGCAAGATCCGATTTAAAGGATTTATTTGAGGTTGGCCAAACAATTCAAATGAAAAGGTGTTTGACTTTTCAAAAATTGAGTGAAGAACTTAAATATACTCAAAGTTATTTAAATATGAGAGCAAATTTGGTAGACCTTTTGGTCCATGAAAGGAAACACTTATCATTGAAACTAGTGTGAATTTGATTTCTTTGCCCAAGTGTGAACTCATTACCCAACTAATTGAATTTGAATTTTGAACTTTTATTGAAGTTTTGAGAATCACAATGATTATTCAAAATTCAATATCTCAAATTCACCTTAGGTCTAAAAATTACAAAATCACCTCCATAAAATCCTATTAATTGAGCATCTTCTAATAATAACAAAAGAGCACCCCAACTTTTTTTTAAAAATTTAATTTATAGAGTTTTCAATGACAATTTATTGTTCCATGTTCAATAATTCTTGCACCATAAGTCTAATCATGATGAAACTACCTTAATGCACACCCCTATTTATCAAGGGCTTTCCAACTGTACCAAGAGTGCAGTAGGAAACATTGTTGTTTTGGAGATTTCAACGCAACAAATGAAACAAAACAAACTACCTTAATGTATAAATAATATGTCCTTATGTTGTTGGCCCAAATGTGAACTCATTGCCCAACTAATTGAATTTGAATTATAATTTTGATTGAATTTCAAATGATAAAGATTATTTGAAACTTAGTATTTCCCACACCCTAGGTGTACAAAGTACAAAATTATTTCCATAAAATCTTACCCATTGAACACCTTCCAACAATACTTATGATCAAAGTATGTTCCAATTTCTTAAACATTTTAGTATTGCTTTTATTGGATTTTCAATGACAAAATTGTTTGATATTCAATAATTCTAGCACTATAAATCTAACAAATTTACAAAACCACCTCCATTCACCTTATTTGTTAAGGACTTTCTAATAGTATGTAATGTTTGGCAAGGGGCACTATGGTTTAAAAGATTTCAATGAAACAAACAAAGCAAATTAACAAACAAACTAGGTTTTTAAAAAATTGGCATGTGTTGTTAACCCAAATATGAAATTGTTTTGCTAAAGGAGAAATTGCAAAGGAGAATGTATTTCAGGATCGAGGCACCAAAAAGGAATGACCTATTTTTGAAAAAATGCCAAAGATAACTTTGGATTTTCATTTATCTTACATTATTATAGTTGTAGTGGATTGTTATATGCCAATAAATAAACTAATGTTTTGTTAAATTAATTGAAAATATTTAAAATAATTTGGATACTATGTAAATATCATTTTGAATCTTTTAAAATAATAATACCAAGTGTTTAAACTATAATTTTTTAAAAAAATAATCAAAAGGATAACACCATATAATTGATTTCAATTTTTTTGTACAACAAAAACATGTCCCCTTCTATGAAAGTACATGTTCATTGGATGAACATCATAAAAAACCAAATCATACAAAAATCTCAAAGTTTTGAAATTTTGAAGGAAAGGGCTACAAAGCAAAGACTCATTTTTTTAACCATTTGGCAATAACATTATGTTCAATGGGTTCAAAATGTCTAGCTTTAGGTGCAAATCACATGTGAAGGAAATAATCTTTGCCAAAAAACATTTTTGGTTGTCCATTGAAACTCAATTTCAGATTTTTTACATTTTTTGCCTTTCTTGCTATTAACCAAAATATTGATACACATTATGTATGCATAAGAAAAATCATCGTCATCACATGAATTATTTTAAATTGGAGTATTCAATTTTTCTCACTTAAATTTGTTTCAAATAAATGTTATTTGCAAAAGTAGCCTTGTATAAAAGTCTTGGACTTTTATTTTATTTTTTAAAAACCTTAACCTTGAATAGGCCCTAGAGTTCATTCAACTCCTTTGCATGCTTAAATGTCAAATATTCCTTCACATCTACTAAAAACTTTTCATTTCTACCGTCAAATAACATGTAAATAAAACTAATATATATTTGTCAAAAAGTATTTTGATAGTTTTCAAGGTTGCCATTACTATATTGATAATGACTTTTACTTGAACCATTGTTGTGCTTTCTTCTACCTTGTTGTACAGTTTTAAAAAAATTACTCATTAACTTTTTAGCCTTATCAAATGTTTCAAAGTAAAGTGTGTTCATTCAAGATTTGGGCATATTTTTCAGGAATAAACATTTGAAAGACTTTTTTTCCACTATCAAAAATAGAATCTATAAGGTCCAATCACACTAAAAAGGAGCCACTTACATTATTTAATTAAAGGATTACATGGAAATGTTTCGGAATCCTTTTGATTTTTTCATAGAATGGAATTTTTTTGCAACTTGTTATGAAATATCCTTAGAATCACTATGCCAAAACATGGCAAATATGATTACACCCATGACTGGGTTTATAGTCATAAATGCCATCAAATATATTGTATATATATAAATTTAAGTTCCCAACTATTTGGTAGGTAGGTAAGTATAGACATGGGTAGGTAGGTAAGTAAGTAGGATCCTATTTTTTTTGGTGACAAGCCTTTTTTATTGGTTCATCAAAAGTAATATTAAAACTTTGAATATATTTAATGCCTATATTGTGTGTAAACCAAATAAATTTCACCTAGTTATATAGTTTCCTAAATTGAACTTGTTGACAAGGATATGGGATAAATTTACAACATTATCTCACATCATCATGTGTCACATACAAGTACCCAACTTTGACCATTATTATCTTTTTCATACTTTGTTCAAATGAAAAGAAATTAATTTTTTTCTTAAATATTTTTCCAAGATCCACATATCTATAAAAGAATTTGACAAAAATATCAAGAAATTTGACTGAAAATGCATTTGAATCTTCACTATTTCATACATTTGAACAAGAATGATATCTTGAAGATTTTTTTTTCTTTTTTTTTCATAAAACAATTTGTAAATAAACATATTTAAAATCAACATGGTTTTTTTGGTATGTATATATATGAGTCCTACCTACCTACCTATAAATAGGTAGGGTAAGTAGTATGATAGGTAGGTAGGGTTATGAGTAAGGTATGAGTATATATATAACATTTTCCCACCTTTTAAAAATATAATGAATTGATAAAAATGATAAAAATGTCGTACTTATTACCATATGTTATATTTATTTATAATTATAAAAATTAAATTTAAATAAAATGTGTTATCTATGAGACATATGATATTATTTTCAACATTTGAAATTTTTATACAAAGTATTTAAATTATTTAAATGTCAAAATTATTAATTTATACACATTTTTTTTAATTTCATAAATTTTTATCAAATTTTATTATGAGTAGTAAATTTTAATTTAATTTTTAAAATAATTAATTCATTAAATGTGATTATATATATATATATATAATTTTTTAAAATCCAAGTTGTATGACCAAATATTTTGATAAATTACTAATTTAAATCAAATTTTATATTCTTTGCTACCCATCACATGTAAACATGAAAAAAATGCCATTTTGGGGCATGTGGATTTCTTTTGAAATTCAATGGATATCATTAATAAGAATATATTTCATTATTTAATGTCAAAAAATCCAAAAAAATATTCATTTAAATAAAATTTTGAGCAAGTCTGAACTTAAATGTTTTAATTATATTCTAAGTATCAATTTTTTAGTTAATTTTATGTTTCAAGAACTTTGGCAATTCGTTTTTCCATTTCTTGACAATTTTTTAAGAAATGAAAAAAAATTCCCCAAAACTTGTTTTAGTCATTATCCAAAAATTCACGTTAAATATTTAATGAATCTAAAGCAAAAGTTCTAAAAATTATAAGGTATTAGTTATTTACTTGTGCAATAATTATGTGTTTGAATATCTACAAACTTATAATATGTATACTAGGTACACATGTTTACCTTTTAATTTTTTTCCCTTTTTAATTTTTGTGAAATTTTATATTATTAAAAAATTATATGGTGTTCATGAAAAAGATTTTTAATCACTTATTATTCCTATCCATGAAAACTTTTACTCATGTAATCATATCCATGGTTACAAAAATACAACTAGGCACAAAAACATGACATATATGACTATGACTAGAAATGGTCACTAGTCATATTTTTCATAGTCATAAATGTCAAGTTTTGGCATAGTGAGTTGCCCTAATACATCACATGTTATCTTTTAATATTGTTGAATAAATGTGAATTTGTAAAAATGTGATATTTTTGTTTTTAAAAATGATTATAATCTCAAATCATGCAAAAATATGCTATTATTTTACAATTTAGTTTCTTGTATTATAAACTATAACTTTGTTTTGTATGTCATGGACATTGTACCCCATTTGCATGTGGTAAAAGACATTCAAAATTTTGGGATTTTAAAAAACCTTTCGAATTTCCAAAATTTTCAAAGTTCATATCTCTTAGATTGTGAGTGTTTTTTGAGTTTGGGTTGCAGCTTATAAGTTATCATCATCTCAAATTTTTCACAATAAAATTATTTTATTTAAAAACTTAAAAACTTAATCCAGAATTAATTATCATTATATAATGCAACTATTATTTTAGTTGAAAATTCCTTTACTAAAATTTTAACCTAAAATTAAATTAAATGAATTTTAATTTTAATCATAACATTTATATTAGTCATTATTCCCATGATTACGACAATTTCCAAATGGGAATGCATAAATATATTTTAAAATTTTGATATTTTTCATTTGGATTTAATATATGGTTTTTGGATCCTTTTGTTGTGATCATACATTACATGAAACTAATTTAAACCCAAAATAAATAATTTGGAAATCAAAATAATTTGTAAGGTTTAGTGGTGATGTTTTTTCACATGTGTACATTGTTGTGGATCAATATTGTAGTTCAAAACCAAAAATGAAAAAATGTTTAACTAAGATTTGATGGATAACATGATATGTCATTTTGCATAATTTTTCTTACACATGTGACCTACACCCGAGACTACAAATAAAAAGCCTAATGAAATCAACCAAATGGCCAAAAAAGAAATCATTTTTTTGATAACATAAAAAAATGATCTATGTAGCCTTCAAAATCTTTATACGATTTATAATATAATCAATTGCATTCAATGAACATTGTTGAACATAGATGTAAACATTGTTTATCCCTAGTTTATTTTTCAAAATGATTTGCATTACTTGATGCATTTCTTTTATCATTACTCCAAAAGTGGGGTGTAATTCATTAGTTTGAATTACTATAGGACCATAAAAGTGAAATAAATCACCTCACCCTAGTCATTTCACCTTGTCTAAAAATATGTCATTACAAGGTCATCATGTAATTGTCATGTTTCACAACTAGTTGACATATTTCATTATTAATTAAAAGAATTGAATATAGTAACTAAATTTATTTTATTAATGTTGTTTAAAATATTTTAGGTTATTGTACCTTAAGTTATTTTAAAGTATTATACTTTAAACTAATCCACCTTTATTTTCATTATTCTAAGATATGATTGGTTATTCCACCCTAAAATATTGTAAGTTATACCATATATTACTTTAAATTATTTTACCTTAAGTTATTACAAGTTAGATATCTTAGGTTACTTTAGGTTATTCTAAGTTATTTTATCTCACTATATACCCTAACACTACAAGAAAATTTTTCTTGTATTATACAACCATTTAATTTGTGATTATATATGACTAATTATTTTATCATTTTTACAACTTTTCTTTTCATCCTTTTCAATATATTACAACTATTGCGATTATGTTGCAATTAATTCAAAATTACTAATTTTTTCATCCTTCCATGTTGACCAATTTTTGGGGCTTTTCATCCAAGAAGAGGCTTCTATATGAAATTAGTTCCAAAAGTAATCACAATTTGGTTACCTCAATGTGGTGTATTTATATTTTTTGGCGTATATTATAATGTTTTGAACTATGTTAAGGTATACTTATAGACCATGTTGTATTTAAGGCATGTAAAGTACAAATTTTGCATATATTGTGTCTAAGTTAAATAGTTTAAGAAAATAATAAAGTAAATAGGTAGATGAATAGGTAGGTAGGTATGTAAGTATGTAGTTAAGTTCCATTAATTATTCGGTAAAAAAATTAAGTACATGTAAGAAAATAAGATTATTAATTATTAACTAGTTGAAAATTAATAGTTATTTTTTTAAAAAAATAAATATTAAATAACTTTTTTAAAGTAGTTATTGGTTTTTTAATTATATAGTTTACAACATTGAAAGACAAAATATATTAGCTAAAGTTTTATAATTGCAAATTAGTTTGCAACTAGGTTGTGATTACAAATTTTATCCCATATTTTTTCTCCTTCATTTTGATCTTGTAAACCATATAAGCAAGTGTTCTTGAAACATTGAAAATAAACAAAGGAAGTTTTTTAAAAATACCATTTGGAATAAACAAATAAAAAGGTTCAAATCCCTTAAAGGTTAAACATAAAATTAAAATTAAATTTAATTAAACATACCTACCTACTCCCTACCTACCAACATATTTACATACCTACCTATTTACCTATTTATTTTTATTTACCTACGTACCTTTTACCTACCTATAATTTGATATCCCTTGTTCTGGATCAAATTCTTTCATGCTTTTGATTTTTGACACTCCAACATTCAACAATGAAATAGTTTATTTTGAAAGAGTAATTATGCCAATTGAAAACAATTTTGGTTTTGTCTCAAAGATTAAATCTTCCTCTTCATATGTTAGCCTATCCATTAAGTCATAATAAACAAGTGCTTGGGGCCATATAGTTTCTACTCCCAATTTCTTATTAACTGATATTGTTTTGATTGTTCCATTACCTTGAACAATAATGACATTGTTACCCCAATCATGTGTAACCTTTGCATTTTTGAGCCAAGGTTTTCTTAGTAACATATAATAACAAAAATCTACCACATTTTTTTTAAAACAATAAATGTGGCTATATATGGAATACCATGTATGTGAATCTTCAAATTTATGATGATTCCTAAAGGTCTAATCATATTATAATTTGTCATTCTTAGGTGGTATGGAGTCGGTCTTGGTTTGGGTAAACCTAATTTTGTTTTGAGGTTTTTCTATTATAATGTTCACACTTACTCCTCCATCTATTAAAACATCCTTAACAATGTTCTTCCCAACTGGTACTTGGATAAATGCCATCTAGTTATCTACCTCTATAGATGTTGTGTCTAGTTCAAAATGTGTTTCAACCATTATGGCTACACTAGGCTTTGACATCTGTTTAATAGTTATATTAGGTTTTTTTGGCTTCAATATTTGCCACATATTTTTAAAGATTTGGTGTTATTTTCAACAATTTGCCTAATGTCAAAATATAGGTAGTTTCCAACATTTGTTTACTAATATTTTAAAATATTTGTTCCATAGACATAACTCTATTGATAGGATTAGCTAACAAAATGTGATACAACTAGTTCGGTGGACACTTCAGATTCTAGTAATCTTGCCCAATCTATACTCCTTGTGTTTTCTCCTTTGGAATCAAATTTTGTGGTGGGTCTTCTACTTGCATCTCTTGTATAGTCTTGATAAAAGTTTGTTGAAATCTTTGTTCTTCTTCCCAGTCAGCAATAAACTTCTTCTTGATTGGCTATTGTCTTTAAACATTTGTTTTTTAGTAACCTTGCTCTTGGTAATGGCCATATTGACATCCACCATATGGATTGAAGGATCTAAAACCTTAGGTTTTACCATAACTTGTTTCTATGTTGGTTTCACTCCTTTGTTCTTAAACATATTCTACATATCATTATACAACCCTAAATCTATGATCTTATGTCCAATGTCACCACAAATATAATAGGAATACCTCACATGCCTCTGTATTTTAATCAGTTGAGTAGTAAGCTTAGAGACTACATGAATAGGGTCTTCCTTTCTTTTGACTTTACATGTTTCAACATTATGATTTGTCTTATGATGATTTGTATAATACATTCATATTTTCTTTGGGATTGTCTAAGGTTTTAAAGTTAATATTGCATTATTATTTTGTGGTACTGATAGATTACTTATGGCATCTACTTTATAAATTCCTTTTTCACAAACCAAAGTTGTTTCCTTATGTTACTGCAAAGTTTTTCTCTTCATAATTGTTGTTGCTACATGCATATATGGTTGTAATCCAAATCTAAAAACAATAGTTAAAAGATAATTGGCCAACTTCAATAATCTTTCATAATACACTTCTACTCTTTCATTCTTCTCCTACTTCATGTTTTTCAACTATAAGTAAACTTGTTCATCATTTTGAACTTTTTGGTATTTTTTACAAAAAGCCAGTTGTAATTTAGCAAAAATACAATTTGGGTAATCTCCCATATAATTGTTACACTAGTAAGACAAAATATCTTTGAAGGTAAAATTGAATAGATTAACAATTTTTGCATCATCTATTCATTATTTGCTATAATGGTAGCTTTAAAAATGTTGACATGAACATATGGGTCAAAATCTTTCACATTCTCAGGATAGTTAAGTGGATGATGATAAGGTTTGTTTGGTGGTAATGGTGGCCTGCCTAGATTCACCATTGGCAATCCAAAGTATCCTAGAGGTCCTAATGGTCTTAGTGGATTTGAGTCACCTCCTCCTGGATCTGATGGTTGACTAACAAAAAATTTGTTCACGTCTATGGGGTATATCTTCATGTAAACTCACAAATTATGTTTCCCTTAAAGTTTGTGGTTGAGATTTGACACCGTTAATAATATGGATTGGTGTTGATACAAATGGAGCTTCAGTAACCATAATTATAAACTGGGGCATTGCCATAAAATATAATGGCACAAATCTTACTAGTTCCATTTTGAAATTTGAAATTCCTACCTAGGTAACTCTAATATTTTTTTAATGTATCAAACTTGGTATAGGAGGTATAGAAAAAGGTACTACACCTACCATAATTTTAACTCTCATTTCCACTTTATTTTCTCTCTAGATCTATTCTTTGAATCTATATGGAATTCTTACCCTCTCATGATATAGATCAATATGTCCATGATTCCTTACTCTTATAAGTTCTGGTTTTAGATTCTAAAAATGTATAACTCCTTCTTCACATTATCTTTAATAAATGGACATTCATTGATCTGATGTCCAATTTGATGGCAATATGTGCAACGTGGAGAATTTGGTCTTGGAATTTGATTCACACTATGAATCCCTTTACTCCAAACCCTTGGAACTCTTTTAACTATGCTTCCATTTTATTGATTAAATCTAGGTTCACTATACCTCACTCTTACAACCATAGGAACACCTTTTGCTACTATTGGTTTGCTCTTGGTAAGATTACAATTTCTTGTTTAGTTACAAATACTGGCTCAACTCCTCTAGACATTTTGATATCCTTAGTTGTGGCTTCTTGTTTAACAACATAATGAATAAATGGTTCAAAATTCTAAGCTCCTTGTTCACACTCTTCATTTTCTTGACCATCTCGATAATAAAGAGGTGAAATAGATCTATACCTTGGTACTATTTCCTCCCTTTCTGACATGTTGAGTCTTTATTCTTCTTCTTCAATCATAATATCATAGTTATGTTGTTACATCAAATCTACTGATCCTAGCATAATTTTTTATTGAGGTTTAAATTCTTGACTCCTTTGTCTAAAGACAATTTATGAGTTTTTATTTTTACTCTAACGTTTTTCCCTCCTAGAATTTTGCAACAAATTACTAGTATGGTTCTGTGCTTCACCAATTTGCATTGCATAAGGAATAATCAGTGTTGCTTGAAGCATTATGTGGCTTGTAGGTCTTTCTTTTGTCCATGGATATTTCTATTTTATATGAGAAATTATTCTAGGTGTTTAAAACCACTTATCTACCTAATTTGCACTTAAATTTTTGCTAATGGTAATGCCATTTTCCACTTGTTCATGTAATACAACCTAATCTAATTGTCTCTTCAAACTTCTAATTACAATTCTATTTTCCATCTCTCCACATCCTAATTCAAACTTGAACAAACTTTTGCATTAAAACAAAATCCTCACAATTAGATACTATATTTAGATCTACTTCATTAACAAAAAATTATAATCAAGATTTGAAAAAAAATGTAAAAAATGAAATTGAAGTTCACTATCTATCTATGGAAACAAAAATTTCAGCAATAAGACATAAACTACATTTTAAAATTCATTTTGAATTCAAGCCATGGGATGGTCGTCGAATGGTAAATACAAAATTTGTAATTCTATATTATAGTTTAAAATCTAGACTGAAATGTAATAAACTAATACTAATAAAGTTTGTTCATTCAGATTTACTTACACTTAGTTTCAAAATTAAAATTAATTAATGAAAACATGATAAAAAAAAATCAAAACAACAAACTTTAAATATGGAACAAATTTTTTCCAAAAATCAAAATATTCTTCTTTCATACTCCATTAAAGCTCCATGCTCTACAATGATACAATGGTCTTCATCTTTTTTTTTTCTCCCAATATATTCCTTAACAAAATAATCTTATGTTATATTCAAATTCAAATGGTGATAAAAACTATGTAATTTAGCTAGTAATTCCTAAAACAATAATTAGGTAAATAGAAATATACTAACTAATAATTATCACAAGTAATTATTCCTTTAACAAACTTGAGTACATGTTAGTTTAGGCATTGTAAATAGATTTAAATTTTTTTAGTGGTAATGTACCTATTGTTGTTTTAGGGACCTATAACTGGAAAATTCAAAAGTTGAAAACTTTAATGGGAATAGAAAAACCCGTTAAAAATTACATTGCAATAAATATTATAAAAATCCAAAGTTAAAATGGAATCCTTTTTAGTTTAATAGTCTTTTTGGGAATGCCAACCATGCCAAGTAAATTGAAGTGATATTTTAATCTCTTTCACCTCTTTGTTGTGGGTTGATGTTAGAAGGAAAATTATTGGATACAATATGTTATTATGACATATCAATAGATCACAATTACATGTTCATTAGTTGATTAAAAAAACAACATTCAAGAGTTGGGTTTTACAATTTGTTGTGGTAACTCAATAATATTGAATTATCAAAAGTAATTACGAATGTCCAAATGGTAAAAAACCACTACATCCATTGTTTTAAGAAGAGGTAGGTGTGACCTCCGTATATTGTTTTAGGAAATGATTTAGCCAATGTTCTAGAAGGGGAGTTGGTGACTAAAATGTTGCCATTTAAATAATATCTAAATTGATTCAAAGGATGATGGTTTAGTGGTATAAAGTCCATGTTTGGTACCATGAAAGTTTCAAGTTCAAACTTATTAGTGAACAAGTGAAAGCCTATTTTGTCTTTTGGGGCTAGGCCTAATTTGGGGGTACTATTAATAGATTATCAACTAAGTTTGTTATTGTGTTCCCAATTTAAAATGATAAATAATCTAAGTTGACTTGAAAATGTTATTAAAAAGATTTGTAAAAATTAGGTGATTAATAAACCACAACTTTTATAAAAGGTAAGGGGAAGCCATTTCAAACTACTTAGGGAGTTGGATTTTGAGAGTTAAACATAATATATTATGATATAAATAGATTGAAATATATTGTTGTTGTCTAGCTTGCTTTGGTATTGGTTTGAGACTATGTACTGTATTGGAATAAGAAGTAACCAAAGTAAAAGGCATTCATTAATGAAGGTCATTAGGGTATAATGCATTAAGGTGGACCAAAAGTGGCATTTCATATCCCTTTTGAGAGCCCATTTCCTTTGTTTTAAAAGTCCAATGGAATGGCATCACAAACTTCACATGGACAATTATTTAATATTAAAAAGTGTGTGAAATTTGTTCATTCATTGGTTTGTACCTTTTGTGCATTGAAAACACATTGGACACATGGATATATAAGATGATGCAAAGTTTGTTTGTTTATAGGTTTGTATATTATCCATTAGCACATTTAACCATGTATCAAACATATTTTCAACACATGAGTGCACAAAATGTATGAAGCTATGAATGAACAAATTTCACATTATTTCTAATACAAAATCATTGGATGTTAAATTTGTGATGGGTCCAACTTTCAAATTGGTTCAAATGAGTTAATGTTAACTTCTTTTTTCGCTGTCAAATTCATACCACCAAAGTTTCTTTTAAAGCATATTGATTAAAAAATGGTTTTGAAAAACATCAATCTAAATACCAAGATGGATTTTGCCATATGATATGCATGTTTATCTTATGCAAAGTCTATTTTGACATTTATATTGATGTTTTTCAAGACCAAAATTTAGTCAATGTGTTTTTAAATGTTTATTTATTTATGTTGGTATGAACTAAAACATGTAATTGTACAAACACATTATGAAATAAAGTCCATTTATACAATTTTGCATATGAACTTTTTGGGGTATAGTGGTCCATTTAAAATTGTCCTAAAAGGAACCCTTCATCATTTTGTTGTGTTTTTTTCATCATTGCAAGAATTCATTTTTTGTGATATCTGATTAAAAATTAAAAATTCTATCTAACAATGACTAATAACCTACCATAATGGTCCAATTTATTTCATCTAGTGTAGTTTGTAACTACCTAAGTTCCTCCTACTTCTTACCCATGCAAAGGTGTTTATGAAGATGTTATGGGAAGTAGAATGGGAATGGGTAGTAAAGAAGTATGTATGTTTGCAATGGTAGCCATATTGTTTTCATTATAACAACATTAGATAATTTGGAGCTCAACCTATTACATGCCATTTTGCTATATTTCTTGTTATGTTGTGCGTGTATGTACTAATTCATCCAATACAATAGGGGGTTGTTAAAGGTTGTATGTAACAAACTTGTACAACTTTTATTGTTTTATTTTTGAGTTTCTTCCATGTTGTTTGCTAGTGGTAAAAATATATTGTAAATCCTTGCCAATTTACCACAACTATTAATTGGCATTAAAATTGAAAGGAACAAATTTCATCACCAAGGATGGTTTAGTTTAGACTACCATTATTTACATTACTTACTATAGATTGTGTTTCTTTGTCTTGGTAATAAGGTAATCCTAAGATGAATTAATGGGTGGTGATTGACACAATGCTAAAATATGGTTTTTAATGATTGGACATTTTGCGACCAATGTTCAAATTTAGTCATGTAGTTGTATTTGGACATTAGTCATTTCCATTTGTGTTACCATGGTCAATAAACGATTACATGACCATGATTATGACCAAATGTGTTAATAGTCATTTTGAAACAATTGACATGTACCTTGTCCTCTTTATTATTTTTCACAAGATACCCTACTTAAACTAAGTTCAATTAACCAAAATGGGTTGGGCTAGGTTACATATGTTAAGCCTTACATAGGTTTACATAGCCCTTGACTATGCCTAGGTACACCCTAATTAAGATGTAGGCCTATATATGTTGACCTAAATAGGCCCTTAAATGATCATTATGTAGGCCTATTTGTAGACCTAAGAAGACTTATATGGGTCTAGGCACAATAAAAGGAGCTAGTTGAACCATGCACTAAATCTTTTCTAAGGACTACATTTGACATGTGGCTTCTATACATTAGTTTAAAATACCAAATTTGATAGTTTTTCATACAATTTTAAAAACTAGATATCAATATTGAGACAACATATGATTCATACCATAATAAACATATGAAAATTTTGCATCAAGCCTTAGATTACAATCAAATTTACAACTTGGCATTTTAAACCATGATCACAAATTTTGAATTATATTAAACATTAAGGACATTTGAACATTAAAATCTACTATAAAATCACCACATAAAATTCAAAAGGATTTTTAAATGGTTGAACACATGTGGCATTTTCTATGAAGTATATCAAACCCTAATTTTTTTTAATGCATGTTTTCAAATAATAAAAAACACATCCAAATTTTTAAGTGTGTGATGTGTGAAAAAAAATATTTCGCAAATGCATATATGTCTTTTGTATGTAAAAAAGTTCTTCCAACATAATGAAATTATTTAGAATTCATGGGATTCCAATTTCATGAGTAAATAAACACAATTCTAAAATATGAACAAAACATTCATTAAATACAATTAATGGTGGTTCATCAAAGCATTGGAGGCACAACTTTTCACTACATTTAATAATTGTTTTGGTTCCTTTTATTGTGACTACACCCCTTTAAACTTAATAACTATTTGGGTAGACATAACCATACCTAAGTACACATATGCATAGTTATGTAAACATAATTAAACATACTTGGGTAGACATAAGGATACCTATGTAGCCCTAAGTACCCCTAATAGCCCTTATGTAACCCTTCATGACCTTTAGTAACCCCTAGGCTTAGTAATTCAAAAGTATCTTCAGTAACACCTAATAGCCTTTAAATAGCCCTAGGGACCCATAACAATTTTTCATGTAGCTTCTAAATATAAGCCCTTAGGTACTTTTAATAACCATTAAGTAGGCCTAAATAGACTTAATTAAATAGACATTAAATAACCCCTAGGTAGCTTTTAGGTAGGCCTAGGTAAACCCTAATTAGTGCATAAGTAGCTTTAAGTAGCCCTTATGTAAACTAGGTAACCCTTCTAATCCTAGGTAGATTTTGGTAGGTTGTAGGCAATCCTTAGGTATCCTTGGGTAATCTAGGTAACCTATAAGGTAACTTAGGTAACCTTTTATGAATAGCCTTAATTTAGCCCTAAAATGGATCCTATGTAGCCTTTAGGTAGCTTTAGGTATGTCTAGGTAGATGTAAGTATGTCAAGGTAGACCTTAGATAACCCCCTGGATAAACTTAGGTAGGCCCTAGGTTAACCTAGGCTTATCTAAGTTAGCTTAGTTGGGTAGGTGGGCTAGGTTACTTAGGTAGGTTAAAAAAACATTTATTACAATATGATGACATGTTGTATTACAAGAAATAATGTGGTGTAATGGTTAGGATTTTGATTTCTAAAGGTGAAAGTGGGAGGGAGCAGTTAAATTTTAATGCTTGTGATTTATGTAACCTAGGCTAGGCCTATCAACGCCTAACTTAGTTCATTGAAGTTCCATTTAAATGAAAATGTTGAATGACATTATATGCACTTTGAGTTGAATTGAATTTATAATCAATAAAAAAGAAAAAGGATATACATTGATGCAAAAGGTAGCAAAAATTTGCTCATGAATATGGCGTTGGGAGAAAAAACTTTAAAAATAATCAAATTTGAAAAACATAGATCCATGCTTTTATATTTGGGAATGGGTTAAATAGATTCTAAGTTGAATTTAGTAGGATGAAATATCATGGGACCTTATAGTTGGGTGGTTGCAAGCTAAGGTGGTTCATTTTTTAGGGATACATCACTTCCCAATTACAAAAGTAATATGTTAATCCTAGAATTGTTTTTCAAGCTTTAAGGTAAAAATACATTCAAAGGAGCCAATGGGATTACTTTACAAGAGGATTGTGAATCCTTTTTAAGTCCTTTTCACTTTTTCATATGAAAGAATTTTTGAATTTTTTTTTTTGCAACTTGTTATTAAAAACACATATACTTGCCCAAATGTACCACATGCTTTATGTTAGTCATTGTTGGATAAGTATGAATTTTTCTAAGTGTGCAAATTTTGCTAGATTTTGTGTTTCATCTTGAAATTTTAGCATAATTTGAATTATACAAAAAAATGTTAACCACTTTAAGTTTTTGTTTCTTATATCATAAATTATTACTTTGTTTATATGTCAATCACATTACACCCCGTTTACATGTGGTAAAAGGCTTTTGAAACTTGAAACTTACTTTGAATTTCTAAAAATTTCAAACTCCATAACCTTTAAATTGTGAGTTTTTTTTTGAGTTTGGTTAGTCGGATGAAAGCACACTCAATTAAACACAAAAAGTAATCATTGAAGTTGTCATCATATTTTTACATATAAATGCAAGAAAATAGAATTAAAACTAGTGTTGTGTGTGTAAGTGTCAATAACCATGTATATGTGAGTAAATCCCGTGTAAGTGCAAATCATTTACACTTACATGACCAAATGTTTTACACTTACATGAAGCTAATGTAAATATTTGTCAAATACATTTACAGGGCCCTGTGTAAATATTTTCGGATGTATAAGTAAATGTATATACTAAGGTTATTTGTAACTTGTCACCTTGTCTTTGGGCCTCCTTTCACCCTCAAACCCCTCTTTCAATGTATCCATAAAATGAGGAAATTTTATTAAATATGGGTATGAAATGCTGAAACTTAGCATTTAATGCATAAGGTTCTAGAGTAATTATAATAGATGTACAGGTACCAACAATGAAAATATATGTAGCAGTGTTCGAGGCACTTAGGAAAAATGAAAGACAAGGTGAAATTCAATTTATCATAAAAATTAATGGGTTTTTGAATTTCCCCTTTCCCCCCTTGAATGTCAATGAATTTTTTTGCATGTATTTTTTGAATCTCACCTTGTTTATGACCAAACTCAGTGTTTTGATGCTATATATTCTTATTTTATAAATAAATTTATTATATATTTATTATACACCTTTAATGACCATACTTTCTTGCATATCCATATTAATTAATTGTTGGTGCATGTTTTGATGGGTTTTTTTTTTGCAATGGGCCATTTGATTGGCCTATCACCAAAAATATTATGAAAACACCCCTTTCCCCTAATTTTTTTTTTTTTTCTCTAACCATCTCAAATCATATAAATTTTTTTATTTTAAACTTATATAATTTTTACAAACCAAATAAAACTATATAAATTTATTGTTTTCTAAACATTTTAAAATAATATTA
>Ga0116226_10002014_pt1 | contig 17613 bp, 7 predicted proteins | sample S1TSphfallax_FD_89692 | JGI IMG/M metagenome (GOLD analysis project Ga0116226, IMG submission 89692) | Host-associated microbial communities from peat moss isolated from Minnesota, USA - S1T2_Fa - Sphagnum fallax MG | ecosystem: Host-associated > Plants > Peat moss > Unclassified | place: USA... | reverse complement strand
CACACACACACACACACACATCTCTCTTTCATTTTTTTGCAAGTTAAAAATACAAGGTGTAAGCATATATAGATAATTTAAATATAAGCACATTTTTTGGATTTAACCTTCAAAACACTATTTTCCATGTTCCCCAATGTTCCTTCAAGCCAAGGTTTTGTTTTATTCCCATGTTTCTCATGAAATGATACGTTTCTTTGTCCCATGCTCCTAATACCTATTGCTTGGCATTTTATATCATGAAAATATGTTAATGCATGGTTGAATCCAACTCATTTTGTGACAAAATTTTGTTTTTTGCAATAACCATATTTTTTCAATGTCTCCTAACAAATAATAATTAATACAAAAAACTGGGACTTGGCTATACATTAATAACTTGATTATAAATTTTATGTGTAATTTTATCTATTGACAAAAGTACATCCACTTTTTATAAGTGGACTTTTGAAGTGCAAAAATATGGATTGGGCACCTAATTGGAATGATTACGAATTATCTATAATGATTTAATATGGTGATGTAGCCTCAAATAATCAATGGGTGCAAACGGGGTACAATGAGCCAATGGGATTATTGTAAAAAAGGATTGCATGTCTTATTCGCCAAAAAAATTATTTCATATGAATGAATTTTGGAATTTTGTTCTTGTAACTTGTTATACTAAATGTTTATAATTGTCCAAGTACATGACATGTTTTTTTCTTCATACCTTTTGAGTAAATATGAAAATATGAAAGTGTTTTGATTCCTTGTAAATTCAATGTTTCATCTTTAAGAATGATAATAATTTCAAATCATAATTAGTTTTTTTTTTTACATTTCTATGTTTTTTTTTACGATAAACTACAATTTTTCTTAACACATCATGTACATTTTACCCCATTTATGTGTGGCAAAGGACTTTTGAAATTCTAAAATTTTGGATCAATTTTGGAATGTTTTTTGAATTTTGGAAGTTTTACAATTCTATATATCTTAGGGTATGGGTGTGTTTTTAAAGTGGTTAATAGGTCTCTATCCTCTTAATTTTTTTCCCATCAAATGTGATTTATTATATGAGTCCTTTTGATAATCCTTTGCAAAATTGACTCATGTCTGACATGTTCATGTTCATTTTTAAAGGTCATAAATCAAAACTTAAAACTTAAAATTTCATCAAATGAATTTTTGGTTTGAATTCCTTAACATTTATATGAATGAAAAAACAATAACTTACCATGATTCCCATGACTTTAAATGGCAAAACATAAATATTTATCCAATTTTGAATTTTTTTCTTTGTAGTTCAAAGCCCTTTTTGGCTCATTGGATTGTGACTACACCAAAACTTTCATGTGTAGTTTTTTTCTCAAAAGTTGTAGCCAAATTCCAATATAGGACTTTCAAATGGCCAAAATTAAACCATATTTTCATAAATTGCTATTTTTTAATAAAAAAATCAAAAAAAATTCCCCATTTTCATATTTATGAAATCTTTTATTTCCATAGTTATTTATATGGACATTATTACATGGACTTCATTATGGTACACTAATCTATTAGTTTAACACTATAGAATAAAATTTGAATGGATCATTCAATTCAAAAGGAAAATACCAAGGGAAGCTTGTAGTGGAGGCTTATTCTACAACTAAACAAAAGCAACTCCACCAATTTCAAACTATTAGTTTTTAGTCACATGTGTTCCATAAATTGACCCTTAAAACTTCTAGATGTACATTTCATGTTGTCATAATCTAATTTTTATTGTAAACATTGATTTTATGACTATCATTATATGTTCATATTCATGTGCTATTATGTAATCCTACTATTAAAGAAGGTTTTTAATACAAGAAATTAATTTTTAATTTCTATGTTTTTTTTGTTTTGCTTTGTCACATAGAAATCTCCCCTTTCCACTCCCCTTTCAAGCCTTTTATTTAAATGCATTTCCCAAACACAAGACTTTATAATTGGGTCACTTTTATATTTTCAAGTGTTGTGTAATGTTCGTCATGTTAGATTTTCATTTGCATCATATGACATGACATGAAAAAGTTGAAGATGGAACTAGGTGTATGAGAGCTCTATCAACTTAATATAACATGTGTTCTTCCTTTTTTTTAAATCTTAACTCGTGTGCAATAAGGACAATTTACATGTGTGTCCTTTTTTTTTGGTGAATCGACAAATCATTGTACTTAACCCACTTTAGTGTCCTCTTTTTTGGGTGAAATCAATAAATTGTGGTACTTGACTCACTTTTTCTTCAAAAGAAGAGAACATTTTCTAAGGGAATCCTGGAGTACCAAAATGTCATAGCATGTGAAGCAAATAAAAAAAGAATGACAAAAGATGCATTTGATTTGCATGCAGTCTACATGGAAAACCATGTAAGGTCCTCAATTACAAATTGCAAAAATTAATTACCTCACTTGAGGTTTACATGGAATAGTCAAGGTCAATTTAAAATAGGATACATAACTTATGAAATCAAATATAAAAATCATATATAAATTTGTACCTACCTATCTATGTAGGTAGGTAGTTAATAAAACATGTAATAATTAGTACATGTCTAGGTTAAGTAGGCAAGTAATATACCCATAGTTAGTAAATTATTAGCTAAATTAAGGTAGATTAGCTTTAGTTGACTTGGTGGGTAGGTAAGTAGGTTAGGTTACCTACCTATTTGACCTATGTATGTAAATTTATAGGTAGGTAGGTAATAGGTACCTAGCCTATACTACCCTACCTAACCTACTTAACCTATTACTTAAATGCCTAACCTAGCTATGTATAAACTACCTACATTCCTAGTCTATGATTAATCATATAAGATTCAAATAGTTTGACATGCCTATTTATTATAGTTGAAATTCATTGCAAATTGTCAAATGTATTAAGATGATCTTAAAAGTAAAATTTAACGATCTTGAAATTGGACATTTACTTCCCATTCTTCAAAATAAACAATCCATTTATACAAGGTGTGTAGGTCTTGCACCCAAGTGCACACACTTAGTGCCAACACCCCCAAACAATTAAAATCTAGAGTATTCACACCCTACTTTCATTAAAGTACTTTAAAAAGACATGTCACCAATGTGTACAAATAAATCATGACATGGCATTTTCCCATGCGTAATGGCATTTGTCATTGTTGGTGCCAAAGATGATGACATGGCAACAATTTTCCCAGTTTGCTTGCCTTAAAAGACTCCATTTAAATGCAACCTATGCAATCTATTTAAGCTCCTATGCACCATGGTTTTAAAAAGTCTAAAACTACATGTGGGAGGGCTTGTACAATGTTTGTGGCAACTATTTACCAAACTTTGACATTAAACAAGTGCAATTGTGCACCAAATTCTCCCAATGTTGTGGGTGAACATCAATGTTGTGCATGTATTTACTTTTGTCATTAACATGAGGTTTTTTATTTTAAAAATTGAAGAATTGCTAATTTCAAGAAAGGAAAATAAACATTAAATTGAAGAATCTCTAGTTTGATTTATTTCCAAAATTCAAAGAACCAATTTGGTTTCCATAAAAGAAATGGCGAATTCCTTCATTATTTTTTTTCTTTTCAAAGAATGATAGTTACCTATAAATACATTATAACCATTTTTTTCACTTTTTGAAAATAGGGGTTATTAAATGAAAAAACCACCTTGATAATCAGTTAGAGTTTGGTGCCATTTTTGCTCCTTATATCTACTTTGTTAAACTTCAACTTTGACTTCTTTTATTACCTCTAGTTCTGGTTTTGAAAATAAAAACTTTTGGTTTTGATTTTTCTTAAATTTAAAGAACTCAAATTCCATTTTTTTCAAAAACCTTCAAAGAATCAATAATGAAATAATTGGCAAATGACTAGTAGTTGCAAAAAGAGGTTATTTGATTTTTAATCTTTAAAAATTATATTAATTCCAGTGATGATGATTTCATTGCAGCTTGGTTTATGCGGGATGGGCTATAGTTGTAGTCATACAAAAAGAAAATTCCAAACTGCAAATTTATTAGAGATCGATTCCAAATTGAAAATTATAATTTTACAAGTTGTAATGTTTCAAAATGTCCTTATGGACCCTAAAATATCGAAAGAGAAACAAATCCCTTTATTTTTTCCAACATCTTTTGTGATTTTTGTGTTCTTTCAATTTATTTTTTGAATCATTGTGTCTTTCTGATTTCATACACATGTTTACATTTAATCTCATACAAATGTAAATATGTGTTATTTCATTTGAATATGTTGAGATTATTTCAAGAGATTAACATTTTTTTTCTTTGAAATATAACTAATTTTCAATAAAAATTTACTCCTTTAAATACTTAATTCAAGGATTTAATCCTTGCTTGCTTAGAGCTGATTTAATGTTTATCCACCCTAATTGCTTTCAAAAATTTAATGAATTAAAAACATGGGTGGTTACTTAAATCTCCCCTTTGATGATATTGGGTGTTATTTTGTACAATTTGAATCCTATACATATTTGAAAATAACAAAGTTTTTAAAATGTAAACCCCTTTTTTTTGTGTCATTTCATTGTCACTGGTAATGCGTAACAATGTGGAGCCCAAGCTTTATATATATGAGAACCATCAATTGACATCTGCCATTTCCAATTATCATCCCAACATTAGTTCAAATGTCGAAACTCTTTACAATATAGATGCACAAAATAAAAAATATATTCAATCAAAATGGCAACCTTAGATATCACTTCTTCAACGAACAATAAAATGATCATGATTTGGCTATAAGTCACATACTACCTTGTGAGGATGTAATGGCTAAAGCCCTAACACTTGAATGCTTCAAGTCTCCTCAAAGGGTTGAGTACTTGGGCCTTATAATCTCTTATTAGAAAGCTTCAAACCTAATACTAGATGTTGTTGTAGTGGGAATATTAATCTCTTCAAAAGCTCGTGTGATAAAAAGACAAGTGGGTCTTGGGTCTTATCTCTTGTCCTCAGCTTAAGTATTACTAAAGTGGCAAACCGATAATAGATTTGCATCTAGGTGAATACAATGGGGTAAAATGATTTTGGCTATTAGAACGTAGCCAATTATGGATCCCTTAATCCTCAATCAAGATGTTACGTGATATCCTTATTTTGAACTAATCATAATCAATTTCATGATCTTATCACCAAAATATGTATTTATAAAAGAATTCAAAGTTTAATGCTTCAACATTCATTTCTCAAAAATGATATGTATGGATGTAACTTTGGTTTTTACAATTTGTTTGCCATGCGGCAGATTTGCCATTCAAATATATATATATATATATATATATATTGAATGAAAGTTGGCGATCAGCATGTTTCTACACAGTGTTCAAATAGTCAAGATATAACAAATTGCTCCAACAAATTTGTGATCACTTCTCCATAAAAAAAAACTTTTGTGACACCCACTATTGTGCCACATTTCAAATATTGCCCACAATAAGTATCTTGTACTAGTTTTGCCTTGAATAACTTAAGGAAATGTGTGTAATAAAATAAGAAGAGTCAAGTTTGAAGAATAAAATACACCTAATTCACAACTAGCTAGTAACTTAATTATGAATGTCTTCCTGGCCTCTTTTAGCCCATGTGCGAATCAAGAGGTGACACTAGAATGGTACCATGATGAACAATGAAACTCCTTACTTTTCATGAGTTGCTCATAAACATTCTACCATAAGACTAAATTTCAAGGTCTCTAAGACCAATTTTCTCAATGCCCAAATTGATACAACCTCTAACTTTTAAGAGGCTTTTCACTCAAGAAACTGATTGCACCATCTAGTGCTGTGCAACTCTTAAGTTTTAAGAAGAACCTCCAGTGTTGGTTAAGGAAAATGTTCTTGAGACTAGTTTTGGTTCTAGTTAGGTTCTTTTTTCAATAAATTGGGACTTGATTCTAAATCCAACTTTTTAATGTGATGGTAGGTTTCGGTTTTGTTGTTTCTTAAATTTTCAACTCAAGCTGAAATAGGTCTTGGCTCTAGAGTAGTTCATAATAGGTTATAGGTAACCTCATGCTTAACTTCTATGATGCTAAACATCATTTTTTTAAAAATGAAAAAAATGAATTTTTATTTTTATATATTTTCTGAAATTGTTAAAAAGCTTTGACAAGGCCAAATTAAGCAGAAATAATATACTTTTAAGCTCTAAAATAAACTACATTAATGGATTAGTATCAATTTTTGGTGACAATTGGTTTCGTGTTTTCATATCTCATGCAATTGTAAGCCAACTTGGAGATGTGGTCTTACCATCCTTGAATTCAACCCTCAGAACTCAACACCCCACTCCCCCCCCCAATCTGCCCTAATTCAACTTTAAAAAACCTCCAAATTCCCCTTTTCCCCCAAAAGAGTCCCCAAATCTGTCAGTCTAGGACTATGGGACTGGTTTAGTTTCGGTTCCTCTGTCCAAATCAAGAACCAAACCCAGTTTTGTTTTCATGGATTTAAAAATTAAAGAACTAGGGGGCTAGTTTCTACCTAGTTTCCTAATTAGGGGGAAACCATGGTTTAGGTCCCAACCGAATTCCGAGGTAAGGACCCAGAGTCTAGTTAGGATTAAGGTTACATACAACGGGAATTGATACTGGGTATCCAGGTTTCTTGGGTACCCACACAACATTGGTACTAACTACCAAAATAGGTGCTAGTTTGCTTGAGCCCCTCGCTAAAACACTTTGATGAAGTATTTTGTTCAATCACTCAATTATGCAAGGGGGAAAGAGGAAACAATTAAAGCCAAAGATGTGGGGGGTCAATCCTACTAATGGACAAGTAGGAAATGGAAAAGGGCTTAAAATCACAACTTTTAATGATGTCATACCTACGACTCATGTTCGGCAAATCTTGTTGAAATTTTTTTTAAATTTTTTTTTGGGGAAAAGAGAATCTGGCAGCCCAATTGTGAATATTTCAGAATTTCAACATTACTCTTTAAATATGCTAAGTCCTCTAGGGTAAATAGGCTAGTGAGTGAACACTTAAGAAGTCAAAGAAGGTGAAATCCTCACATATTGTTCCTCTGTTTCTAAAGCTCAAAGAACACTTGTAACCTAATTTCACCCAGTGCTTCCAACATTGCAAAAAATTCTCCATTTAGTAAAGAAATGGGGAAGATATGAGGTGTTTGGTGCAAAAGGATTTAATGTTTGGTGATGGGTGAATTAGAACAGATTAGGATTTCGAGCTTAAAATCTTTATCATTGCATTTTTGCTTAGAACACAAAGAAGTTTTGTAAAGCCCCAGTTGACGCACTTACCAAGCTTTAAATCACTCAAAATAGACTAAAACGAGGAGGATATGGGATTGGAACTAAAGAGGGATCAAGTTATATATTTAAAAAAAATTGAGCTAAACTATCACTCACCCTCTTCTTGTGTTTTTTGTGTTGGTCCTTTACCTCTAACCTTCCAAAAAAGCTTATAGCCCTCTAGTTTGCACATCCAATGACACAAAAATCACCCAATTTGATATTAGAAAATTTAGGAAAATATTGAAAATTATTCAATGATAGCTGACATGTGTTTGGGTGATGACCGGTTTTACTTTACTAAGTCTCAAAATTATATTGTGTTGGGAACTAAGTTTTAGAATTTTTGTACATCGCTTTTAATTTTAATTTTTTTTCCAACTAGCCCTTCTAAGAGTTCATTAGTGTCAAAACATGAGTCATAGGTAAGCTATCTGGCCACTTCAAAAGAGAAGATGGCAAGTATTCATGAGGATGATTTGGTCAACGTTAGCGTTGAAGATAAAGATGAGATAAAACCCCTAATGGATGGGTACCTATTGTTGATTCTATTAATTAGATGGGGTGCTTTCCAAGTTCAAGTTTTTTTCTTTTTGCAATTAAATTTGGACCACAATTAGAAGGTTTTATTTTGAAGCAATCAGCTCCCCTTTGGCCCAGCTATATAGGTGAAAAGAAAACAACAATTGCCAAAACATATGGTATAAAATTGAGGTCTTATGAAAATCCATCTCTCCCCCAAAACCCAAAAGGAAAAACCTTGGGGCCCTTGAAAGCATGTTAAACCTTCTCATTGGTTGCATTCAAATTACATTCCTAAAACTAATTATCACCATTTTGGATGTGAACTTATAACCCTTACTAAGAACTAGGGTACTTATTGGGTTCATATTAATTAGTTCGTGGGTGCACTCACACTTCTTTTTCTTTGTTTATTGAAGGGCCCATATTGATTGGCCCATTACCAATTTTTTTGGAACATTGGCCAATCGCCAACAAAAGCACCTCTTTCAACCACCAATTATGAAGTAGAAAGAAATGTGTTCCTTATGGCCCACCTTTTTAGTTTATATACATGAGAGTTGAACTTTGAGCAAACCACATGGGAGAAAAGTGAGGTGCTATCGGGAATGTTTTGGGGAACAACTTGGAAACTTTGGGAGCCCTTTCAGAACCTCATGGGAAAACATAGGGAATTTTATGAAAAAAAAGGAAAAGCAAAAAAATCCTCTCCACTCCTTGCCAAGAAGAGAAACACTAGACCCCTCATAAGTCCATACTAAGCCTTTCATTGCACTAGTACTACAACAAACTGGGTCCATGTATTCTAGGTATATTTTTATCTAATAGGCAACATTATTGTTTTGCTACAAATATTTGTTCTCTAACTGAATATCTTCCATTTGGGAAATTTGTGACACATAGCAGGCATCCTTTTTTTTTAATGGAAAAAATTCGCCTATTTTTTTTTAATTCAAAAAATAGAAAATGAAGTGTTTTGAGGGTTTTCAATCACTAGAAGAGAGAAAAAAATAAACATAAAAATTTCATGATCCCCTATGTTTGGTTTCTAGTTTGTAGCCAAACACATAAAACGAGGATTTAATATTTACACTTTATATTGAATTTATAGTCATATTTGGCTAAATGTTCTTAAGGATGATTGTCATTTTTTCTACATCTTTATTGGATGGTCATCACAGTGGCTCCAAAAGAAATTTCTAAGAAAAAAAGTTGGTAACAAATATGATACTTGCTCCACAATCATTTATGGATTCTTCAGTATCATAGTTACTAGGCAACTTTGGCACAATTAAATTATTTTTAATTTTGTTGAAATTTCAAAAACATTAGCTTATTATGCCGAATAATTCAAAATTTATGGTTAGATGTGAATCCTGATCCTCTCCAATACAAGTTTTTGAGGACAGTTTAGCCAGTAAAACAATTGAAAATTTCTAGTAGTGAAGGTAGTTTTATTATATTAACTTTGTACCTCTCAAAATCTTCAAAATCAAAACTAAGCTACCAAATTAAAATTCCCACAATATATTAATTCTTTAGCAGGTTAATACCAAACCTGCCAAAGTATTACGATAGGTGACAGGTGACAACAACTCTATGGAGATCCCATGTTCTGTGCCATTATTGCCTGATCATGCATTGACAACAACAACAACAACAAAAAAAAGTGCCCTTTAACTCATTCAAACGATTTTTTTGGTACCCTCAAACTCACTAGATTTAGAATCAATTCATTTCCAAAATCACCAAATCTTATAGTACATTCTAGTAGATAGCTAAAATATAACATGGTTCTTAATTACTTTTACTTTCATATCTTGTGTGCACAAAAAAGTTGGCTGAAGCCTCTTCTAGGTGATTGTCAATCCACTAACTTCACAAATTGAAAACTTTTCATCATGTTTCTTTCTCTCCAATCAAAAACCGATTGGTTCAGGTTTCATGGATTTTTTTAACAAAAAACTAGGGGGTTGGTTTCTACCCAATTTCCTAATTAGGGTGGAACCCTAGTTCTAGTTCCAATTGAGTTCTAAGGTAAGGACCCGGTCCTAATTAAGATCCGGGTATACATAATTGGAATTGATACTAGGTACCCAAGTTCCTTGGGTAGCCACATAACATTGGTACCAACTAGCAAGTAGGTGCTAGTTTGCGTGAGCCCCTTGTCGAATACCTTTGATGAAGTACTTTGTTTATTCCCTCAATTGTGCAAGGGGCAAGGAGGAAACAATTAAAGCCGAAGATGTGGGGGTCAATCCTACTAATGGATAAGTAAGAAATGAAAAATATTTTGCATCAAATCACAACCTTTAATGATGATTGTCGTACCTGCAGTTCATGTTTGGCATATTTTGTTGAAATAATTCGTTTTGGGGGAAAACGGATCTAGCAGCCCCATTATGAATATTTCAGAATTTCAACATAATATTAAGTATGCTAAGTCCTTTAGGGTAGAATTTAGATAGGCTAGTGAGCGAGCACTTAAGAAGTCAAAGGAGTTCAAATCTTCACATATTGTTCCTCTACTTCTAAAGCTCAAAGTACATTTGTAGCCCTTCACTTAGTGTTTTCAATGTCGCAAAAATTTCTCAATTCACTAAAAGAATGGGGAAGATATTAGGTGTTTGGTGATGAGTGAATTAAAACATATTAGGATTTCAAGCACAAAATCTTTGATCGTTGCATCTTTGCCTCTAAAATATAAAGAAGTTTTGTAAATCCCTAGTTGATGCACCCATTAAGTTTTTAATCACTCAAAATGGACTAAAAATGAGGAGGATATGGGGTTGGAACTAGAGAGGTTCAAGTTATTTTTCATTAAAAAATAAAAACAAATTATCACTTGCCTTCTTCTTCATGTGTTGGTCCTTTACTTCTAACGCTCAAAAAACATTTGTAGCCTATTGTTCCTATTGTTAATTCTATTAATTAAATGGGGTGCCTCCCAAGTTCAAGTTTCTTTTCTTTTTGCAATCAAACTTGGACCCAACGTAAAAGGTTCTATTTAGAAGTAAGAAGTCCTCCCCTTTGGCCTAGCTATATAAGCGAAAAGAAAACAACATTTGCCAAAACATATGGTATAAAATTGAGGTGTTGTCTTAAGGAACATATTTAGAACATAATAAGAGCTTGATGGAAAGACATTGGGAACAAGGGGACGATGAAAATCCCTTTCTCTTGCCAAACCCAAAAGAAAAAAGCTCAAGGCCTTTGAAAGCATGTTAAACCTTTTCATTGGTTGCATTCAAGAGATGGATTATCACCATCTTTTATGTGAACTAATACCCATTTTTAAGAACTAGGGTATCTATTGGAATCATATTAAATAGTTCATGGGTGCACTCACATTTTTTTTCATTTTTTTAAAGGAGCATTATTTTTGGAACATTGGGGACTCCCCAATAGAAACATTTTTTTGGACCACCAATCACAAAATAGAAAGAAATGTGTTCCCTATGACCCCACCTCTTCAATTTATATACATGAGAATTGAACTTTGGGCAAACCATATGGGATAAAAATAAGGTGTTATTTGGGAACATTTTGGGGAACAACTTGGGAACTTATGGAACCCTTTTGAAACCTCATGGGGACACATAAGGAACATTATGAAAACAAAGCAAAAGCTAAAAAATACCTCCCCCACTCCTTCCCAAATGAAAAAAATTGGACCCCTTCTGAATCGATGCATGATGAACTTTCATTGGCTATGTGGAACTTTTATTTACATAATTGTTTGTCACCATTTTTGGCCTAGGCTATTGACGTAGCAACACCCCCAAAAAAGAAAAGAAAAATCCTCCCCCTCCTCCTTGAAAAGAAACAAATCAGACCCTTCATTATTGCATGATGTTTAGCCTTTCATTGGTTGCATGCAAATTTTATTTCCAATTTACAATTTGCCACCATTTTTGGTCTAGGCTAATACCCCAATTAAGAATGGGGGCACCTATTGGATGGTGGGGGGGGCAATGAATTAATAGAATATACCCATTGAAAATTTCCCAAATTTGAAAGTGGCAAGCAATGTTTGTTTTTTCAATTTCTTGACAGAACTAGGGTGGTGAGTGTCCTTAGGTAGATTCTAATTTAACATACAACATTATTGTTTTGCTACAAAGATGTACTTTCTACTACATTTTTTCGATTTGGGAAATTTGTTTCAAATAGTATGGATTTTTTTTAATGGAATTGTTTTGCCTAAAAGCAAAATGTAATTTTATTTTTTTAAATGACGTGTTTTGAAGGTTTCCAATCTCTAGAAGCGAGGGAAAAATAACATAAAAATTGTATGATCCCTATGTTTGGTTTCTAGTGTGTAGCCAAATATATAAAACAAGGATTTAATATTTACAGTTCATATTTAATTTATAGCCATACTTGGCTAAATCTTCTCAAAGATTATTGCCATTTTTTTTACATCTTTTAATGGATGGTCATCAAAGTGGCTCCAAAAGAAATTTCTCAAAAAGAACACTAGTAGCAAGCATGATAGTTGCTCTTCAGGTAGTTGTGGAAATCCCATGAAATTCTAAAATTATGGATCAATTTTGGAAAGTTTTTTGAATTTTTAAAGTTTTACAATTTCATGTATCTTAAGGGTATGAGTGTTTTTTTTATGTGGTTAATAGGTCTTTATCCTCTTAATTTTTTCCCCATTAAATGTGATTTATTATATGAGTCCTTTGATAATCTTTTGCAAAATTGACTCATGTTCGACGTGTTCATGTTCACTTTTAGAGGTCATAAATCAAAACTTAAAACTTAAAATTTCATCATTTTTTGTTTGAATTCCTTAACATTTATATGAATGAAAAAGCAATAACTTACCATGATTGTCATGGCTTTAAATGGAAAAACATAAATATTTATCTAATTTTGAATTTTTTATTATAGTTCGATGCCCTTTTTGGCTCATTGGATTATGACTACACCTAAACTTTCATGTGTAATTCTTTTCTCAAAAATTGTAGTTAAATTACAATTTAGGACTTTCAAATGGTTAGAATTAAACCATAATTTTCATAAATTGTTAAAATGTTAAAATGTTTTTTTCTATGTTTTCAAAAATTTCCCTCATTTTTCATATATATGAAATCTTTTATTTCCATAGTTATTTATATGGACATTATTACATGGATTTCATTATGGTACAATAATTTATTAGTTTCACATTATAGAATGGAATTTGAGTGGATCGTTAAATTGAAAAGGAAAATACCAAGGGAAGCTTGTAGTGGAGGCTTATTTTACAACTAAACAAAAACAACTCCACCAATCTCAAACTATTAATTTTAAGTCACATGTGTTCCATTAAATGACCCTTAAAACTTTTAGATACACATTTCATGTTATCATAATCTAATTTTTATTGTAAATATTAATTTTAGGACTATCATTATATGTTCATATTCATGTGCTATTATGTAATCCTTCTATTAAAGAAGGTTTTTCTTTCTTTTTAATTTAATTTTTTAACATTTATATGTTTTGTTTGTTTTGCTTGTCATATAGAAATCTCCCCTTTCCACTCCCCTTTCGAGCCTTTTATTTGAATGCATTTCCCAAACACAAGACTTTATAATTGGGTCACTTTTATATTTTCAAGTGTTGTGTAATATTTATCATGTAAGATTTTCATTTGCATCATATGACATGACATGAAAAAGTTGAAGATGGAACTAGGTGTACGAGAGCTCTATCAACTTAATATAACATGTGTTCTTCCTTTTTAAAGAATCTTCAACTCATGTGCAATAAGGACAATTTACATGTGTGTCCTTCTTTTTTTGTGGAGTTGACAAACCATTGTACTTGACCCACTCTAGTGTCCTTTTTTTGGGTGAATTCAATAAATCGTGGTACTTTACTCACTTTTCCTCAAAGGAAGAGAACATGTTATAAGGGAATCCTTGAGCACCAAAGTGTCATAGCATGTGAAGCATGTAAAAAAAGAATCACACAAATGATGCATTTGATTTGCATGCAATCTACATGGGAATCATGTAGGGTCCTCAATTACAAATTGCAAAAATTAATTACCTCACTTGATGTTTACATGGACTAGTCAAGGCCAACTTAGAATAGGATATATAATTTATGACATCAAAAAAAAATTAAATTCTTTTTACAATAACATCTATCTTGTACATGATTAATTATCTTCTTTTTCAACATCAATGAACATATGTGATGATACATAGCACACTTTCTCTTTGAAGGGCAAAAGCTTATGAAATCTTTGATTGTTGCATCTTTGCCTTCGGAATAGAAAGAAGTTTTGTAAACCCCTAATTGATGTACCCATTAGGTTAAATTCCATCACTCAAAATGGACTAAAAATGAGGAGGATATGAGGTTGGAACCAAAGAGGGGTCAAGTTAGTTTTCATTAAAAAAATTGAAACAAATTATCACTCACCTTTTTATTGTGTTTTTTGCATTGTTCTTTTACTTCTAACACTCAAAAAATAGTTTGTAGTCTATTGTACCTATTGTTAATTCTATTAATTAAATGAGGTGCCTCCCAAGTTCAAGTTTTTTTCTTTTTGCAATCAAATTTGGACCCAACATAGAAGGTTTTATTTAGAAGTAAGAAGTTCCTTTCCTTTGGCCCCACCTATACAAGCGAAAAGAAAACAACATTTGCCAAAATATATGATATAAAATTGAGGTGTTGTCTTAAGGAACACATTTGGAACTTAATAGGAATATTTTGGGGAACAACTTGGGAAGTTTGGAACCATTTTGAAACCTCGTGGGAACACATAAGGAACATTATGAAAACAAGGGAAAAACAAAAAATTCCTTCCCCACTCATTCCCAAATGGAAAAAAATTGGACCCTTCATGAATCCATAATGAACCTTCATTGATTATGTGAAACTTTTATTTTTAGAATTGTTTGTCATCATTTTTGGCCTTAGTTAATGACATAGCAACATCCCCAAAAAAGAAAAAGATCCTCCCCCCTCCTCCCCAATTTTTTGCACGGTGTTTAACCTCTCATTGGTTGCATGCAAATTTTGTTTCCAATCTACTATTTGCCACCATTTTTGGTCTAGGCTACTACCCCAATTAAGAACTAGGGTAAATGTTGGATGGTAGGGGGGATAATGAATTAGCGAAAAATACCCATTGAAATGTTCCCAAATTTAAAAGCAACAAGCAATGTTTGTATTTTTCAATTTCTTGACGGAGCTAGGGCGATGAGTGTCCTCAAGTAGACTCTAATTTAAAATACAACATTATTGTTTTGCTACAAAGATTTCCTCTCTGACTACATTTTTTTATTTGGGAAATTTGTTTCAAATAGTAAGGATTTTTTTAACGGATTTATTTTAAAAGTGAAATGTAAAAAATAAAATAAAAAATGAAGTGTTTTGAAGGTTTCCAATCACTAGAAGTGAGGAAAAAATAACATAAAAATTGCATGATCCCTATGTTTGGTTTCTAGTGTGTAGCCAAATATATAAAACAAGGATTTAAAATTTACATTTCATATTGAATTTATAGCCATACCTAGCTAAATCTTCTTAAGGATGATTTCCATTTTTTCTACATCTTTTAATGGATGGTCATCACCGTGGCTCCAAAAGAAATTTCTTAAAATGAACATTAGTAGTAAGCGTGATATTTGCTCTACATTCATTTCTGGATTGTTTGGTAGGTGACAACAACTTTCTGGAAATCCCATGTTCGGTGCCATTATTGCTTCAACTAATCATTGATGACAAAAATAAGTTCCCTCTAGTTCATTCAAAAGATTTTGGTACCCCCAACTCACTAGATTTAGAACAATTTTTTTTCAAAAATCCCCAAATCTTGTAACATGTTCCAATAGGTAGCCAAAATATACCATGGTCCTTTATTATTATTATTATTTTTTATCAAGAGTGCAATTCAATTTGCTTATAATAAAATTGATGATGTCTCTCCAAAAATAACATGTAATTCACCCTTGTTTTGAATTAGCACATAAGTCCATTACAATAGATAATAAAGTTCATGATGTGGCATTAAAGATTGTTTACACCCAAATTTGGATAAAGCTTCTTCCAGGTGATTGCTAGTCCATCTACTTCACAAATTGAAAACTTCTCATGATGTTTATCCTTTTTTCACATGACAACAAATTTTGGTTCCCTTTTTCAATTTTGGCATGTCATTAGTAGTTATGAGTCAATGCTAGGTTATTGTTATTGCCTCATCTCTTTTGTTAGTTCATTGATGCCAAAATGGCAACAATTCAAATGTAGTTGTTTCGTCAAGTTTCTAAGATAGGGTTGACAAATCAAAGGGCCTTTCTAGGATTAATTTGATGATGAAGAGGTAGATTCAAATGGTGTTGTGAACATTTCCTGTGGATGGTAATTAACAATAATCATAGAACACATGCAATCATATATGGATGACCTCCAATTGCACAAATGCAAATACAAGTGAACCATCAAAATCTAGAATTTTTTGCAAGTGGTTTCTTCATTTTATTTGTTCCCTTTAAACATCTTTCATGTGTGCAACCTACAAACGCAAAAAAATGATTCTTTTTGTGTCGAATGAGTTTTTATGCCATGTTATAAGTTGCATTAAAGCGGTTTGGTTTTCCTTATTGAGTAGCAGTCCTCCAAATGAGAATAAACAAAATACCTTTGCTCCTTGGTTTTTTTCAAACCTTGAAAAGACATTCAAGTTTAAACACATTGGGTTTGAGCTTTTGATACGCCTAGACCTAGTTTAATGTTAGCCTTTAAATTTTATTTACAATGAGGTTTTTGATCGTTACCACCTAGGTTTTTGGGACAATGATAATGCCCCTAGCCCCATTTGTAGTAAATTAATCATGCCCATGATACTAATGATCAATAAAAATCACATCTTGTGAAGGTCTTTATTAAATTGAACATCATGAAGGGTAAACCACCTTTTTCATGTAAGCACAAGTAGTGCAATCATGGTCTACTTTGGTACTTGCTTTTATAAGTGAAGACTTTGGTACTTGCTCTTCCACATGAAAACTTTGTTGCTTGGACTTATTTTATAAGCCTTGCTTATAGGTGATATGTAGGAATGGAGGTGGTCATGGCATGTTTTGGATGACAGTGTTGCCATTTTATCATGTTTTTTCTATGGGTGTTATATTCCAAGGTTTGCATCCTTTTATGTTTTGTTCGAGCATGAAGATGGGCACACATAAAATGTGGATGACAACATCAAAGCAACATGGGATGACATTTTGAGGGAGAAAAATGATCAACTTGAAACCAACCTCATGGATCACAATTTGTTTCATTTATCAAAAAAAAAAAATTCTATTTGGGTTGGAAACCATTGCTTCAATGCTTCGTACAAGAATAAAAGTGAAGAATTTGCTCATGTAGATTTTCATGTAAAATCTACATCTATAGTTATTAACAACAAAATGGAAAACCATGCCTTGATCACCTATTATGTGATGACATAAACATGTAAGAATTGCAACCTTTTAAAAAACATCTTCATTACTCTTCAACCTAGTTCAAACTTATTTTAAACTTATTTGGTGGCATGTCATATCCATAGACAAGAGCATTGTGCATCCTGGTTTCATTCACCTGTTGTTCATAAGTATGCATTTCAACCCCTTGATTAGTGGGAAGGAAGAATTTTAGATGAATAGATGCAGATTGCATATGGCATGAAGTTTGACCAAAAAAATTGTACAAAGTTATGCAAGAGGTTTTGGTTGAACAACTTTGGAAGGTGAGAACTTTTCTCCTATGACTCTTCTAATTTTAACAACATAACTTGATCATGGTTTCCATACCATGTTGAAAACATTTTCCTT
>Ga0116226_10002013_pt1 | contig 17615 bp, 17 predicted proteins | sample S1TSphfallax_FD_89692 | JGI IMG/M metagenome (GOLD analysis project Ga0116226, IMG submission 89692) | Host-associated microbial communities from peat moss isolated from Minnesota, USA - S1T2_Fa - Sphagnum fallax MG | ecosystem: Host-associated > Plants > Peat moss > Unclassified | place: USA... | reverse complement strand
TCCGCGGGAAGCCTCGAGGTCTTCGAGCCCTTTGTTTTTGACCGCTCGCGAGAGGTGGTCAGCGTCGGGGACCAGGAGCACACCCTGACTACAAAGGAGTTCGCGCTCGCCCTGACCCTCTTTCGCAACATGCACAGGCCGCTCGCCAGGTCCTATTTGATGGAGGAGGTCTGGGGAACGGGAGCGAACGTGTCATCGCGGACCCTCGATACACATGTCTGCCGACTGAAGGCCAAGCTCGGGCTTTCCCCCGAAAACGGCTATAATTTTGGCCCGGTCTATGGCTTTGGTTACCGGCTGGAGCGCGCCACGGGGGCCGAGGCGGACCTGAACCCTGCCTAGGGGGGATGAAGAGAACGGCGCGCGCAAGGCGGCCGGCCCCTCATCTGAAAGTCCTTTCGCGGCCGACCGGCGACGCCTCTGGATAGAATGGTGCGCCACCGCGGTTTTTTCCACGGTGCTGCTCTTCACGCTCGTAAGCACTGGCGCGACCACCCGGCTCGACGAAGCGATCTACGACTTCTCCCTTAGACTCACCCACTTCAAACCGCGGCCCGACATCGTCATCGTCGCGATTGACGCTAAGAGCCTTCAGGAAAAGGGCCAATGGCCCTGGTCGAGGTTACAGGACGCGGCTTTGATTTCGCGGATCGCCCAGGATCGCCCAAAGGCGTTGGGCTGCCTGTTTCTGTTCGTCTCGCCGGGGCCGCGAGGGCAGGATGAAGTTCTCCGGAGGGCAATTAGCCTTACGAAGACTTTTCTCCCTACACCTCGAGATCCAGCCCACCCTGAACGTCCATGGCTGACCTACAAGCCGGTCCCCATTCTCGCGGCAGCCGCTGCGGGGTTGGGGCCCGGAGACCCAGACGCCGACGAGCATGCCGTGGTGCGACGCGTTTTCCTATTGCAAGGCCCGAAGGAGCGGCTCACGCCGCAGATTGTCCTTCAAATGGCGCGCCTCAACGGACGGCGCCTGACAATTGATGCCAAAGAGCGCCCCGTTGGCGAAGGACCAGACGCGTTATTCCGCGCAGGCGAAATGCTTATACCTTATCTTGGGGCTCCAGGTACATTCACCGAGGTTTCTGCGGCGTCAGTGATAGAGGGCAAGGTTAAACCAAGCCTGTTCACCGATAAATTTGTGCTGCTTGGCCCCACCGCGCCGGGCCTGATGGACGACTACCAAACACCAATATCCGCAGAAAGAGGAATGCCGAATGTCGAAATTGAGGCAAACGTATTAGATGCCCTCCTGAGTCGATCTCATATTATTGAGATAAATGAGCTCGTGATACTATTGATTTCGATTATTCTTATATTGTTACTTTTGTTCGGCCTCGTTCGACTTGGTCCCCGCGAAAGTCTTTGGCTCGCCGCAGTCATGGCCGGCGTTCCCCTAATAATCTCGATCACTGGCGTGGCGTTCCGCGTAATTTGGTTACCGCCCACGCCTTACATCGCCACTTTAGCGATCATCGTACCCTATTGGGGTTGGCGGCGGCTTAATGCCGCAAGCGCCTATTTCTCAGACCAGATTCGACAGCTCCAGCAAGACTCAGGCGGTCCCATTGCGACGCCTCGCGCGCTACGGGCAGTCGGTGGCGATGTCGTGCTTCAACAGATCACCCTGCTGGAGGACGCCAAGCGACGCATTGCCGATCTTCGCCGTTTCGTGGACGATATCCTCGCCAATTTCCCCGATCCCGTTCTCGTGGTGGATCGCGATGGGGTCATCGCGCGGGTCAATGCCGCGGCCGCCAGCTTCGCCGGCCTGATCGGCCTGACGGTCGCGACAGGGGCGCCGGTGGAGCCGGTGCTGGCGACCATCATAACTTCTGACACCGGCTCTCGACCCGTCTGGCCTCCGGCCGATACTCCGGCGGACGGCGAGACCATAGCCGACATCCGACCGCTTACCGGCGAGGGACCGGGGGGTCGGGCCTATGAATTGCGTTTCACCCCCACTCTCGACGCCCAGAATCAACCGACAGGGTGGATCGTGCATCTGGCCGACGTCACACCTTTGGTGGAGGCCATGCGACAGCGAGAGGAGGCCCTGCAGCTCCTTTCCCACGACATGCGTTCGCCCTTGTCGGCCATTCTGGCCATTCTCAGTCATCCCGACTTCAAGGCGGCGCCCGCCGCCTTACGCCAACGCATTGAAGGCCAGACCCGCCGCACCCTCGAGCTGGCGGACGCTTTCGTGCGCTTGGCCCAGGCGGAATCCGCCCGATACAAGTTTGAGCAGATCGATCTGACCCATGTCGTGCGAGACGCCGCGGACGCGGTCTGGGGGCTTTCGCAATCGGCCGGCGTGAAGGTGCGCTTTGAGCCCGAGGATGTGGAATATGTGGTTCTGGCTGATCGTCGGCTGCTGACCCGCGCCCTAATCAACCTCCTCGATAATGCCATCAAGTTCAGTCCGCGAGGCGAAACCGTCAGCTGTCGCCTCATGCCCGACCACCTGAAAGGCGTCGCCGCGGTGGCCTGCGAGATTGCCGATCGCGCCGGAGGCATGGCCCAGGCTCAATTGGCCGATCTCTTCCACCGCTTCGCCACGTCGCGGGACGACGTAACCGGCTCCCAGGGCGTCGGTCTGGGACTCGCCCTCGTTCATACGGTCGCCACGCGACATAACGGTATAATCCGCTGCGAGAGCGCGCAGGGCGAGGGTACTGTATTCACCCTGACCCTTCCACTGGATGAAACCGTCGAAGTCGAAAGCCTCGTGGAAGCCGAAGCCTGATCTGGCGGTCAGGTGGATTTTGAGAACGCCGCGGGAATTCGCGTGGAGCCTTGGCGGGAAAACATCCACCCCGGATATTCCTGGGGCAAAGCGCTGACCTCATCGAGCCGGCCAATTTCATCCGGCGTAAGCAGCAGTTCCACGGCAGCCAGATTGTCTTCGAGCTGCGCGGCCGTCTTGGCGCCGATGATCACGCTCATGACGTGAGGCTTGGCGAGAAGCCAAGCAAGGGCAACCCTGGCCACCGAGACCCCCTTGGCGTCGCCGATCTCGCGCATCAGGGCGACGCACGGCCAAGCCCTCTCCTTATCCACGGGAGGAAAATCGAAGTTGGCGCGCCGGGCGTCATTCGGCGCGGAAGACCCTGGGCCGAATTTGCCGGACAAAAGCCCCCCCGCCAGGGGAGACCAGACCATCAGGCCCAGGTTTTCCTCCAGGATCAGGGGGGCGAGTTCACGTTCCAGATCCCGCCCGGCAATGGAGTAATAGGCCTGGAGCGTTTCAAATCTTGAGAGCCCCTTGGCCTCGCTGACACCCAGGGCCTTGGCGATCTTCCAGGCCGACCAGTTTGAGACGCCCACATAACGGACCATCCCCTGCCGCACGAGGTCGTCCAGGGCGCGCAGGGTCTCCTCGATAGGGGTGACCGTGTCATTTCCGTGGATCTGATAGAGATCGATGTGGTCGGTCTGGAGACGCTCAAGACTGGCGGCGACGCTGTCCATGATGTGGCCGCGCGAGGCCGATTGATCGTTGGGGCCAGGGCCCATGCGCCCGAAGACCTTGGTGGCGATGACCACATCCTTGCGCTTTACGTCGAGATTCTTGAATGCCTGCCCAAGGTGCCGTTCGGACTCGCCGAAGGAATAGACATCGGCGGTGTCGAAGAAATTGACGCCCGCCGCGAGGGAGCCCCCGACGATCTCATCCACCGCCTCCTGCTCGAGCGAGCCGATGGCGCGCCACATGCCCGCGTCGGCATTGCCGCCGAAAGTCATGGTCCCAAGGCAAATTTCCGACACGAAAAGGCCCGTGCGACCGAGTTGCTTATATTTCATGGCGTGCCGTGATGCTCCCTAGGCGAGCACCTCATATGGGAATGGGAGCAGGCCTCGGCCACAGTCGTCAGTGCGCCGGGCCCAAAATAGCCTGCGCGCTGGGTGCCGATTCTCGCCCCCTGCGAGCGTTTGCACACCTCCGAGAACTGACTGTTCCCAACGCATTGCAAACAATACAGTTGACAACCCTCTCTATACATGGACATAAATTAACAGGGCGAGTTTATGAAAGTGTAGACACCCACGTTTCCGTGTGTTGTTGCGGGATAGTGATGAATGTATTTTGCGGTCTACTCAATCAAATGATCGTCCCGTCCGCTTGTCGTCGAGGTTTCTTTAACGAAGCCTTGGTCGATTTGATGGTGAAGGTTTCGAGATACGGCAAAGAATCCCGAGGGGTTCTTTGGGTCAACTGGGATTATCGTTTTTAGATCAAGAACGGAGAACAATTATGTCGAATTCTAACTATCTGGGCCAAGTCATCACCTTTGAGCGTCGCGTCTCGGCGAAGCGGGATCTGGACCTGGAGATCCAAGAGGCCACCAACGGCGCTGGCCGTATGGTGTGGGCAACGGGCAGTTCCCAATCCGACTCGCGGATGGTCTGGGCCACCGGCAGCGCGCAGTCCAGCTCGCGGATGGTGTGGGCCACCGGCAGCGCTCAGTCCGGCTCGCGGATGGTGTGGGCCACGGGCAGCGTGGGTTCCGCAAAGGCCGTCGCCTCGGTCGCCGCCTAAAATAAACGGGGTCGTCACGGACCTCTCGACGGCGGGTGGTGCTTGCGCGTCAAGAGGTCCGAGAGCCTTCTGATACTGCTGGAAGGCGACCGGTTCGTTTTCCATAATTTTCTTCGCCAGAAGACCTTTCTGGCCAATCCGACGGCTCTTGAGATCGTCAGGCAAATCGGCGCCTGGACGGACTTAGAGATTTTGTACGCGTCCTTTCCGGATTATTCCCAAACCTCCATCGTGAAAGCGGTTACGCAGCTCGCAGATCTCGGCGCTGTCGTCATCGAAGAGTCCGAAGACGCCGCGCGAGATGCGGCCTTCTCAAAGGACTGGCTGTGGGGTCCCTTCGCGGCCGCCTACCATTTCAGCACGCGCGTTGGCGAATTCATGACTGAGGAGGAAGGCGGCGAGCGCCTCCGCGAACTGGTCAAGGTGATCCCCTCGCCCCCCCTCTATCAAACCAACGATAATCCAGAGACGGCCATCCCCTTGCCGGTCCGGCAAAACTTTGGCGAACCGTTCAAGACCATGGCGCGACGACGCACCAACCGGGTGCTGCGAGATGCGCCCATCTCCGTCCATCAGGTCGCCGAGTGCCTGCTCTTCTCCATGGCCATAACCGCGGTCATCGAGGACGAAGACATCGTTGATCTTCCCCTCAAAATGACGCCCTCGGGCGGGGCGCGGAACCCCTATGAGGCCTATGTCTGCGCCCGGCGCGTGGATGGCCTGGGCCCCGGCGTCTACCACTATTCCGCCATGCAGCAGTCGCTCCAGCGCACGGGGGTTGAGACCCTCCCGGCATTCGGCGATCTGCTGGCTGGACAGCACTGGTCCTCCGACGCGGCCGCACTGATCTTCCTGGTGGCCAATTTCGAGCGGCCCATGTGGAAATATCACGACGGCACCGCGTACCGGGTGACAGCCATTGAGGCGGGCCATATCGCTCAGAACATCATGCTCGTCGCCACCAGCCACGATCTTGTGGCCAACCCCACCGGGGCCATGGACTTCCAGCGGGTGGAGGAGACCCTGGGCATCGGCGGCCCGACCCAGGCTGTGCTCTATTGCCTCATTCTCGGCGTACCAGGCGAAGCCGCCGCTCAGAGGCCTGCCTAGGGGCTGTTGGAGAGCGGCGCCGCGAGATAGAGGCCGAACTCCTTGACGAAGTCGACCGAAACCCGGGCGTGCACCCGGCCCTGCCGATCAAGAAAGCGCGCCTCGTCCGCCAGCGGGATAAAGGGCCCGTGCCATACGCCAGGGTGAATGTAGATTCCTTGGCCTGCCTCGACCCTGAACGTCACGAAGCTTTCCGGCGTCACGTCGTCCCCGGGCGCCGCGAGGCTTACGAGAAAGTTTTCTCCCTCCAGAGGAAACACGAGTTGCCCGCCATCCGGGTGATAATTGGCCCGCCACATGAGCGCCTCTCGCCGCGCCGCTGGCGGTCCGGCTGGGCGGGCGGACTCGGGCCACCGGCTCCAGCCAAAAAGGTAAGAATCGCCCACGGCGCCATTGTGGCCGAAAAGGGTGTCCCCATGCCATACCAAGGCGAACTCACCCTCTGCGAGACCGCCCTGGTCTCCGCTATGAGGATCAATCGGCCGCCAACTCTGGGCGGGCCATTGAACGATTTCGATCGGAAAGTCCCGGGGCTCGGCCACCAGACGCCCGTACCCCTGGAGGGTCGCCTCGGTCGCCAAGACCACGGGGGTTTGGTGTTTTCGACGTACGCCGATGCTGGGGGCATAGGCGAGATTGGCGATGTCGAACGACATGGCAGCCTAAACGTCTATCTCGGCGTCCAGGGCGTTGGCCTGGATGAATTCCCGTCGGGGCTCCACCAGATCGCCCATGAGGCGAGTGAAAAGATCATCGGCGTCGTCGGCATGATCGACCTTCACCTGCAAAAGCGTGCGGGCATTGTGGTCGAGGGTGGTCTCCCAGAGCTGTTCGGGGTTCATCTCGCCCAGACCCTTATAGCGCTGGATGGTGAGGCCGCGGCGGCCTGACTCGAAGATCACCGAGGCGAGGTCCAGGGGGCCCCTGACCGTGTGGCTACGGTCGCGCCGCCGGAACGTCGCGGGACTTGAGAATGTGTCGGAGAGTTTGCTGGCGCGTTCGGCGAGGCGCCTGGCATCGGCCGAGTGGAGCATCTGGTCATCCAGCACGATCCGCTCGGAGACGCCCCGCCGCGTGCGTTGAAACACATAGCCCCCTCCCACGGCCGCCTCGCCCGCCCAGGCGCCGTCACCCTCCTCGGCATAGAGATCCAGTCGCCGCGCCCCCTCGACGAGGTCGTCGCTGTTCCCAAGAAGCCCGGCGAGGGCCGCCTGTTCGATGGCGAAGGCGGGCGCGCGGGCCGATAGCCGCTCGATATTGGCCTTGGCCTGACGCGAGGTCTGTACGAGATCTCCGAGATCCCTCCCCGTCATGCGCTCGCCCGAGGCCAGATTTAGCTCAGCGCCGTCAAGGCCCTCCTCCACGAGGAAAACCTCCAGCTCGCCGTCATCCTTGAGATAACGCGAGGAGCGCCCCTTGCTCGCCTTATAGAGGGGCGGCTGGGCGATATAGAGATAGCCGCGCTCAATCACCTGGGGCATCTGCCGATAGAAGAAAGTGAGAAGTAGGGTGCGAATATGGGCGCCGTCCACATCGGCGTCCGTCATCACCACGATGCGATGATAGCGTATCTTCTCGATATCAAAGTCGTCGCGACCGATTCCCGCGCCGAGCGCCGTGATCAGGGTGCCGATCTGGTCTGAGCCCAGCATCTTGTCAAAGCGCGCACGCTCCACGTTCAGGATCTTGCCGCGCAATGGCAACACCGCCTGATTTTCACGGTTGCGCGCCTGTTTGGCCGAACCACCGGCGGAATCCCCTTCGACGATGAAAATCTCGGACTTAGCCGGATCGCGCTCCTGACAATCGGCCAACTTTCCAGGCAGGGACGAGATATCAAGGGCGGACTTTCGGCGGGTCAGCTCCCGAGCCTTGCGCGCCGCTTCCCGAGCGGCGGCGGCCTCGGCCACCTTTTGCACAATCAGCTTGGCTTCGGCGGGATGCTCTTCAAACCACTGGGCGATGCCTTCCCCGACCAAGCCCTCCACCGCCGGGCGAACCTCGGATGAGACAAGCTTGTCCTTCGTCTGGGATGAGAACTTCGGGTCCGGCACCTTCACCGACAGCACGCAGGTCAGCCCCTCGCGCGCGTCCTCGCCATTGACCTGGACCTTCTCGCGTTTGGCCGCGCCGGAGCTTTCGGCATAGGCGGTGACAACGCGGGTGAGGGCTCCGCGAAACGCCGACAGGTGGGTCCCGCCATCCTTCTGCGGGATGTTGTTGGTGAAGCACAACATTGTCTCGTGGTAGCCGTCGTTCCACCAGAGGGAGAGATCAATCTCCACCTTGTCGCGTCGGCCGCGGATCACGAGAGGGGCTTTGAGAAGGGGCGTCTTGGCCTTGTCGAGGTGGCGCACAAAGGCCTCCACGCCGCCCTCATAGTGCAGGAATTCCTCAAAGGGCTCGGCGCCACGCAGGTCGGCGAAGCGGATCACCACCCCCGAATTCAGAAAGGCCAGCTCTCGCAGTCGGTGCTCAAGCGTCTTCCGGTCGAAATCGATAAAGGCGAAGGTGCTGGTGGAGGGAAAAAAGGTCACCTCCGTGCCGGTGAGAAAATCGCCCGATTCCCGGTGTGGCGCGGGGCCGACGACAGTGAGCGACTTTACCGTATCGCCCCGTTCGAAGCGCATCTGGAAGGTCTGGCCGCCGCGATGGATTCGAAGCTCCAGCCAATCGGAAAGCGCGTTCACCACCGAGACGCCGACGCCATGCAGGCCGCCAGACACCTTGTAGGAATTCTGATCGAATTTCCCGCCCGCATGAAGTTGGGTCATGATCACCTCGGCGGCGGACACGCCTTCGCCCTCATGGAGGTCGGTCGGTATGCCGCGGCCATCATCGGTGACCGTCACAGAGCCATCGGCATTCAGAATGACTTCCACCCGCGTGGCCCAGCCGGCCAGGGCCTCGTCAATGGCGTTATCGACCACCTCATAAACCATATGGTGCAGGCCCGAGCCGTCATCGGTGTCGCCGATATACATGCCGGGGCGCTTACGGACGGCGTCGAGACCCTTGAGGACCTTGATTGAGTCGGCGCCGTAATCGGCAGCCGCGGCGTCGGCGCGCTGATCGGGCGTAGGGTCGGTCGAGGATGGGGAGGTCGGGTCGGTCATCTGGTTAATCCCGTACGGTCAGGCGCGAGGCTTCGGCATGAACGCCCATCGCCCGCCCCTTAAGGGCTTCGAAAAGCTGCTCGTCCGTCCCGGTCAGAAAGGCCTGGAGGGCGAGCGCCTCGATTTCGTCAAAGAGCGCCGCCCGCCGAATCGGGTCGAGGTGCGCCGCAACTTCATCCAGCAATAATACAGGAGTTGGCGCGGATTCGGCACGGGAAAGTCGCGCCGCCTGGGCGAGAACCAGATTAAGAACCAGGGCTTTCTGCTCGCCGGTGGAACATTCCGCCGCCGGACGGTCCTTATCGATGTCAAACACCGCCAAATCGCCCCGATGGGGCCCCTCCAGAGCCCGTCCCGCGGCGGTATCCCGCGCGCGCGCCTGAGCCAGGGCGTCGGCAAGTGCTGACTCGATTTGCGCCAGGTCGGCGCCTTCGCCGGCCATGCGTTCCCAGGCGCCCGTCAGCACCAGCCGGGCCCGTGGGAATGGCCGACCCTTCCTGCGCGCAATCTCCGTGCGCAAGGCTTGCACCGTGTCCGCCCGGCCTCTCGCCAGGCGCGCCCCCGCCTTAGCCATGCGCGCCTCCAGCGCCGACAACCAGGCGGGATCCGGCTGTTCGGCGAGCAGCCTCCCGCGTTCGCGCAGGGCTTTTTCATAGTCACTGGCCCAGGACCCGTGGGCTGGCTCGGCGGCGAGAACGAGCCTATCGAGGAAGCGGCGCCGCTCTGAGGGCGGGTCGAGGAACAGACGGTCCTGGGCCGGGGTGAGCCACATCGGCCTCAGCAGATCCGCCAGGGCGCTGGGGGCTGCCGTCTCCCCCTCGATGCGCACGCGTCGGCGGAGATCGCCGGGGCCTTCCAGGCCGGTTCCGATCCGGGCCCGGTGATCACCCAGGACCACATCGGCCGACACCGCCCAGGGTCGCCCGGCGGCCTCACCGGGCGCGCGGCGCCCGACCTCCGACAGGGCGGATCCTCGAAGCCCTCGGCCCGGCGAGAAGAAACTCAAGGCCTCAAGGAGATTGGTCTTGCCCGCTCCATTGGGCCCAAAGAGAAAGACGCTGCGGCCCTCAGGCGCCAGCCGCGCCTGCGTGTAGGCGCGGAAATCCGTCAGTCGCAGCTCGCTGATCGCTGATCGCACCGGCGCGTCGGGCCCGGCCTTAGGACCTCACCCTTAGGCCCGAAGCGGCATGAGCACGAACTGCGCCGCCGCATCGGTTGGATCAAGCACCAGAACCGGATCAAGCATCGCCACGGACGGCGCGCGTTCGGCGAATCGCATCTCGATCAATTCCGCCCCCACCTGGGCGCTGACGTCCAGAAGATAGCGGGCGTTGAAGCCAATCTCAAAGGGCGCCCCGTCATAGTCCACCTCAAGCTCTTCCTGGGCTTGGCCGGTTTCCATATTGCGCACGGTGAGCACGACCTTGCCGGGCTCCACGGCCAGCTTCACTGAGCGACTCTTTTCCGAGGAAATCGTCGCCACGCGATCCAAAGCCGCCGCGAACAGCACATTGTCAGCCGTGAGGACCCGGGCGTTATCGCGCGGAATGACCCGCGTATAGTCGGGGAAGGAGCCGTCGATCACCTTCGATGTCAGGCGCGCCCGACCGAAATCGAAACGAACTTTCTGGGGGCTTATCTGCAGCTGAATGGCCTCGCCCGCGTCCTCTAGCAGGCGGCGGACCTCCTGGACGGTCTTGCGGGGGACGATCACCCCCGGGCCGCCCGCGGCCCCCTCCGGGGCGGGCATATCCGCCATGGCCAGACGATGCCCGTCCGTCGCCACGGCGCGGAGGATCTCGCGGCCATCCTCCACGAGGGTATGAAGATAGATGCCGGTCAAATAATAGCGCGTTTCTTCCGTGGAGATCGCAAATCGCGTGCGGTCGATAAGGCGAATGAGCGCCCCAGTATCCACCGTTATCGCCGAGGATAGCCCCTCCTGCGGCATGGCGGGGAAGTCGCCCGCCGGGAGCACGGGCAGATTCACCTTGTAACGGCCGGCGCGCACCTGGAGGCGGGGGTCTTCGCCGGTATAGCTAAGCGACACCTCGGCGCCCTCGGGCAGCTTGCGGACGATCTCATAGAGGGTGTGGGCGGGCGCGGTGATCTGGCCAGGGCTCTCCACCTGGGCGGCCGTCTCATCAACGATTTCCATGTCCAGGTCGGTAGCGGACATGGCCAGCGCCCCGTCCCGGGCCGAGAGAAGAACATTGGACAGAATGGGTATTGTATTGCGCCGCTCGACGACGCTCTGCACGTGGCCCAGAGCCTTTAGCAAGGCCGCCCGCTCGATCGTTAACTTCATATGCCGTCCCGTCTCGCCATCCCCAAGGACCCCAAATGAATAGGTCCTATTGTTCCAGGGCCGACCGGTTGAAAAGGACTTGTGAGACTAACCTAATTGGCGGAGTCGGAAAGTGCCTTTGCCGCGTCAATCCGCCACTTCCCCAGGCCCGCCGTCCCTATCAGCGCCCGTAGAGTCCTTGGCGGCCACAATGACCATCGCGGCGCGCAGATTTCGGCCGAACAGCTCATAGCCCGCCTGGAGCACCTGGACGACTCCTCCAGGGGCTACGGTGGCCGAGGTCTGCTCCATCACCGCCTGATGCTGGTGAGGATCGAACCGCGCGCCGACCGCCGGCTCGATCTTGATGAGCCCATTTCGCGCGAAGGCGTCAAGGAGCGCCTTCTGGGTCATATCGAGACCAACGGCCAGGTTGCGGGTGGCGGGATCGGGCGCGTCCGTGGGCGCATGCTCCAGGGCCCGCGCGAGATTATCCGCGACGCCCATGAGATCCTTGGCGAATTTCGAAATGGCGAAGGCCCTCGCTTCGTTAGACTCGCGCTCCGCCCGGCGGCGGGTATTCTCAGCCTCGGCGGCATAGCGCAGCAGCTGATCCTTCAGCGCCGCCACCTCCTCCCGCGCGGCCTCAAGCTCGGGGTCCGGCGCCTCGGAATTCGCGGCGGCCACCTCTACATCGATATTCACGTCCGTCATCGCCTCTGTCTCATCGGTTTAGTCTTATCCATTTATCATGCGTCCGAGCGCCTTGGCCGTGTAGTCGACCAAAGGGATCACGCGAGCATAGTTCAGTCGCGTGGGCCCGATCACCGCGATGGCGCCCAGAAGCTTTCGTCTTCCCGACATATAGGGAGCTGCGATCATGGCGGAACCGGAGAGAGAAAAGAGCGGCGCCTCCGAACCGATAAAAATGCGAACGCCTTCGGCGTCCCGGACATTATCCAGAAGGCCAATGAGTTGCTGCTTCTGCTCGAGATCGTCGAACAGCCGACGCACACGCTCCAGGTCGGCGGTCGCGCCCGGATCATTGAGCAGATTAGCCCGGCCGCGAACGATCAAGGTGCGTTCCACGCCCTCCCCTCCGCCCCAGGCGGCGAGCCCATCTTCGATAAGGCCGGCGGCGGCGGCATCCAGCTCCAGACGCGCGCGCGCCAGCTCTCCCGACACATCCAGCCGCGCCTCGCTGAGGGTCTTGCCGCGCAGGCGGGCATTGAGAAAGTTGGAGGCCTCCTGCAGCGCCGCCGCTGTTAAGCCGGGAGGCCGGCGCATGAGGCGGTTCTCCACGGACCCGTCCTCGAATACCATCACGGCCAGGGATTGATCGGTTCCCAGGGCGACGAACTCGACGTGCTTGACTGCCGCCTCCCGCACCGGCGTGACGACGAGCCCGGCGCCACCCGCTAAGCCTGAAAGGATGGCGCTGGCGGCCTGCAAGGCGTCATCAACCGAGCCGTCCCGGGCGGAGAGACGGGTTTCAATGGCGAGGCGGTCTTCCTCCGCCAAGTCGCCGACCTCGAGCAATCCATCCACGAAGAGGCGCAGACCGGCATTTGTGGGTCGTCGACCGGCGCTGATGTGGGGGGCGTCGAGAAGCCCAAGCTCCGCGAGATCCTGCATGGTGTTGCGCACCGAGGCCGGCGAAAGGTGCACGCCTCCCCGGGAGATGGTGCGCGAACCGACGGGCTCGCCGGTTTCCAGATAGGTCTCGACAATGCGCCGGAAGATATCCCGCGCGCGGGAGTCCAGCTCGGCGAGAGAGGCCCCAGATCCGCTTATGGAGGGTGGTTGATAATTGGTCATGGACGCGTGTCGCACGTTCAAGGATAAGCGCGGCCTCCCGCCATGCAAGACGGCGCGCGTCTTCCCGCCTCTGGAACCCTCAAGATGACCGCTACGCGACCTTCTCAACGGCCGGCTGACGCCCTCCGGGCGATCACCCTTGAAACCGGCGTCAACCGCTATGCCGAGGGCTCGTGCCTGGTCAGCTTCGGCCATACGAAAGTCCTGGTTACCGCCAGCCTGGATGAAGGGGTGCCTCCGTTTCTACGCGGCCGGGGCCAGGGATGGGTGACGGCGGAATACGGCATGCTGCCCCGGGCCACTCACACCCGCGGCAGGCGCGAGGCGGCTCAGGGCAAGCAATCGGGCCGGACCCAGGAAATCCAGAGGCTGGTAGGCCGATCTCTGCGCGCCATCATCGACCCCAAGGCGCTGGGCGAGCGGCAAATCACGATCGATTGCGATGTAGTTCAGGCCGACGGGGGCACCCGCACGGCGGCGATCACGGGCGGTTGGGTGGCCTTGAAGCTGGCGACGCGACATCTGCTTACCGAGGGCGTTATAAGCCGCGATCCCATTCGCGACCACGTCGCGGCCGTCTCGTGCGGTTTGTATGAAGGCCTTCCGGTTCTCGATCTGGACTATGACGAGGACAGTCAGGCCGAGGCCGACGCCAATTTCGTACTCACCGGAGCGGGAGACATCGTGGAGATTCAGGCGACGGGCGAAAAGCGGGGATTTAGCCGCGCTGAGTTCGAGACGCTGTTCAGTCTTGCCCGGGACGGAATTGCACAGCTTGTCCGTTTGCAGGCGGACGCGGTGGCTGAGGCCAATATCTAGCCGTCCCCGTCCTGATCCGTTTCGCCATCATCCGCGGGCCCGGGCTCGAAGGTCATGAGATCGCCGGGCTGGCATTGCAGTTCTCGGCAGAGCGCGGCGAGGGTGGAGAACCGAACGGCGCGGGCCTTTCCGGTTTTGAGAATCGACAGATTGGCGATGGTGACGCCCACGCGGTCAGCCAGCTCGGTGAGCGACATGCGCCGCTCAAGCAGAAGGCGGTCCAATCTTACGTGGATCGGCATGGTCTAGATCGTCAGCTCGGCTTCGCCCCGCAGGCGGGCGCCTTCGCGGAACACTTCCGAGAGCACGGCAATGACAAGCACGGAAAACCACGCTGTCAGACTGACCGATCCGGTGAGGTGAAAATGTGAGTTTGCGTGGGTCGCCAAGCGGGCCACGGGGGCGAAGATATAGCGGCCGACTTCCTGAGCCGCGAGCGTGGCGGCGATCACCCGCAGGCGCGGGACATTGTCAGGATCAAAGGGGTCTCCCGCGATCAAAGTCAGGAATATGCGGCGCAGGCGTCCGACAATTAGAATGGAGCCCGCCAGATAGAGGTCGGCGCCCAGAAGCGTCGTGGCGATGACAGGTCCGATCCATGGGCCATGAAGGTCAATATCGCCGATCACGACTTGGGATTGAAGAATCTCAGGCTTAAAGCTGAGTAGCAGGACCGCGATAATGGCCACCGCGACCGCTCCCGCGGCCACGCAGAGCACGGCGTAAAAGACATCGAGCACCACCTTGAGGAAGCTCGAGACTGATCCAGGCCCCAAGGCGCGCATAACCAGACGTCCCCCCATTCGAAGTCCTACAGACCACGGAGCCGGGGGCCGCTCCGACGTGCGGAGCGGCCTCGCGATACAGTAGCTAAAGACGTTGGGGCGAAAGTCATTGGTAACGAAGGCGTCTCAACCTTGGGCGACCAGGCTCAAGGCCACGAGGGAAACCCCGCCGAGCACGGCGACGTTGAACAGGGGCGTCGCGATCTTTCCGAAAATGCTGGCAAAACGGTGAGCAGTCATAACCTTGTCCTTTGGTCAGTGCGGGTGCGAAGCCGTCGGCTATTTCGCATCTGCGAACGGCGATCGGCCGTCCTTCTGCGCGTTTCCCCTAGGCCCTTGCTGTTTATCGATCAAATTACATATCGTTTAACAACATTAAATTTCCGCAATGCAGCATCGCTGTCCATCTGAGCCAAGCGTCGCTCCAGCGTGACGACGTTTCCTTGAAACGTCTGAATGAAGCTCGCACTTTGAAATTGAAGCAGGATTCAGACTTTTGACGATTCCGTCAAAGCTCATCCTGCTTTAGGACATAGCCATGAGCCTGCGTCTCGAAAAGGGCGCCCGTCTGGTGGCGGCGACCCACAATCCCGGCAAGGCCCGCGAACTGGCGGCCCTGTTGGAGGATCGGTTCGAGGTCGTGTCGGCGGCCGAGCTCGGCCTCGCTGAGCCTGATGAGCCGGAGACGACCTTTGTCGGAAACGCCCTCGTCAAGGCGCGCGCCGCGGCGGAGGCCACCGGGCTTATCGCGCTGGCGGACGATTCGGGGCTTTGCGTGGCGGCCCTTGGCGGCGCGCCCGGCGTCTATTCCGCGAGGTGGGCGGGTCCAGACCGCGATTTCGCCCATGCCATGGATCTGGTGGCGCGGCGTCTCAACGAGGCGGCGAGCGAGGAGACCGGCGCCTGGTTCATCTGCGCCCTGGCCGTGGCCTGGCCCCAGGGCCCGATGGTGGCCGTCGAGGGCCGCGTCGATGGAACTCTCAGCTTCCCGCCCCGGGGCTCCCGGGGCTATGGCTATGATCCCATTTTCACCGCCGAGGGCGAGACGCTGACCTTTGGCGAGATGGATCCCGCCGCCAAACACGCCATGAGCCACCGCGCGCGGGCCTTCGCGGCCCTCAAAGCCGCGCTGTTTTGACCTTGCCGTTGGGCGAGCAGCCTCAGGCGCGCCCGCCCCCTCTCCGCACCTTGGGTCTCTACGTTCATTGGCCTTATTGCGCGCGCATATGCCCTTATTGTGATTTCAACGTCGTTCGTGATCGCGGAGCGAGTGAGACCAAGGCGCGTCTGGTTGACGCCATTGTGGCTGACCTCGCGGCCCAGGCGCGGCTGACAGGAGCGATGTCTCTTGTCTCCGTCTTTTTCGGCGGGGGCACCCCGTCTCTGATGGATCCCGAGGACGTGACGCGGATCCTGGACACGGCGCAGACTCTCTGGACGCCGAGCGCCGATCTGGAAGTGACCTTGGAGGCCAATCCCACAGATGCCGAAGCCTCGCGCTTCGCCGCCCTGGCGCGGGCGGGCGTCACCCGTCTCTCTCTGGGGGTTCAGTCGTTGGATGACCGCGCCCTGGTGACCCTGGGACGCAATCACGACGCGGCCACGGCCCGCCGCGCCGCGGGCGTGGCGGTGGATGCTTTCCCGCGCCTCTCCATCGACCTCATCCATGGTCTACCCGGGCAGGACGCCGCCGCCTGGGCCGAGGATCTCGCCGCCGGCATGGCCCTTGGGCCCGAGCACATCTCCGCCTATGAACTCACCGTCGAGCCAGGAACCGCCTTCGACCGGGCCGTTCGGCGTGGCACGCTGAGGATGCTGGATGAGGACGCACGGGCCGACCTTTTCTCCCTAACCCAGGACATGCTGAGCGCGGCAGGCTTCGAGGCTTATGAGGTCTCCAATCACGCCCGGGGGACGGGGGCGCGGGCGCGGCACAATCTCGTCTATTGGCGGGGCGAAGACTATGTGGGCGTCGGTCCTGGCGCACATGGTCGCCTGACGCTGGACGGCGCGCGATGGGCCCTCGAGACGCCCCGTGCGATCGGCGACTATGCGCACGCGGCGTTGGATGAGGACGCGGCGCCTTTTCGCCAGCGGCTGACGCGCCGCGACGCGGCGCTCGAGAGGCTCTTGATGGGGCTGCGGACCGTCGAGGGCGTCAGCCTGGCGGACCTGACGCCGCTGGCTATCCCGGACGGCAAGATCGCGGAATTGAGCGGCCTCATTGATCTTAGCGAAGGGCGGCTCATCGCCTCGCCCAGGGGGCGCGCAGTGCTGGATTCGCTCATCAAGCACCTCGCGGAGCGGTCACTTGCCGACACGGAAACCTGAACGAATCCTGACCATTGCCGTTCAGAGGGCATTCAGCGCGAAACCTGCATTGTGGCGCCATCGAAAACCCGGGCCGCTCCAGCCGGCCCGCCCAAGGATCAAGGAGTTCACATGATGAATAAGCTGAAATCCGTCATCGCCGGAGCCGCGCTGGCGATCGCCACGGCCACGGCCGGCGCCGCCTCCGCCTACCCCGTGGTGGTCGCCGCCCCAGGCCCCGTGGTCGTCGCGCCACCCGTCTATGTCGGCCCTTATTATCCGCACCCGGTCTGGGTCGGCGGCGTCTATTACCGCTATCCCTATTTGTATCATGGCGTCCGCTATTACGGGCCCCATCCCGGCTGGGGTTATCACTATCGCTGGGGCCGTCACTGGCGCTAGTCTGACGCCGGTAGTGGGGATCGCGGTGGAACCCTGAGGGTGCGTTCCACCGCGAGGTTTTCTTCGGGGGTGGGATGAAACGACTATTGGCCGTGGCGGTGTGCGCCCTGAGCGTGGCAACCTGCGCATGGGCGGACTGCAAGGTCGAGCTCGAGGCTCTCCCCGTGACCATGGCGGGGACCCAGCCTTTGATCTCCGGCAAGATCAATGGGCAATCGGTTCGCTTCCTCGCGGACAGCGGGGCCTTTTACAGCATGCTCTCGCCCGCCGTGGCGGCTGAACTCAAGCTTTCCCTTCGCCCTGCCCCGTTCGGGCTCATGATTATTGGCGTGGGCGGCGACGCCAGCGCTTCTGTGGCCACAGTCCGTAAGCTGGATATCGACCGCGCGACGATACCCGATGTCGAGTTCCTCGTGGGTGGCGGCGAG
>Ga0116226_10002012_pt1 | contig 17616 bp, 17 predicted proteins | sample S1TSphfallax_FD_89692 | JGI IMG/M metagenome (GOLD analysis project Ga0116226, IMG submission 89692) | Host-associated microbial communities from peat moss isolated from Minnesota, USA - S1T2_Fa - Sphagnum fallax MG | ecosystem: Host-associated > Plants > Peat moss > Unclassified | place: USA... | reverse complement strand
TCACGGCCGCATTCGCAATCGCTGGCATGGCATTTGGCCTGAGACGAGGGCTACGGAACGGAAGAGCGATCAAAACACAGCCGTAGGATGGGTAAGCGAAGCGCCACCCATCATTTTTTGGCAAAAAGACGTCATGCTGGTTCCAAGACCGGATCAAAGAAAGATTTTTTGAAGCGGATGAACACAGATAAGAAGGGATGAACTGGTGCCGCTCCGAACCCACCCCGTAGCAGCGGCCGATAAGTGATTTACTGGCTCCTGAAGAAAAGAAGCAAAAGACTTTTAGGTCGCTGTCACGGTTCTCTCCGGCAGCTTGCAGCAAAGACGCAAAAGTTTTTTGGTTCTCTTTTCTGAAAAAAACCGCTTCCTACCTTCGAGCCACCTTCAACCCCGAGCTCTCGATATCCCACGTCACTGCCGTCCGGCCTTCGTCACGCAACTGGTATTTCAGCACGCGGCCCACCGGGTTCCTCGGCAGCGACTCGCGGAATTCGATATAGCGCGGCACCATGAAATACGGTAGCCGTTCCACGCACCATCGGCACAAAGCCTCCTCGGTCAGTTGTGCGCCAGGCCGAAGCACCACCGTTACCTTGATATCGTCTTCGGACGCGTCGGACAGCACGGCATGCACAGCGACTTCGGCGACGGCATCGTGCTTTTCAAAAACGCTCTCCATCTCGAAGCTGGAGATGTTTTCGCCGCGCCGGCGCAGGTAATCCTTCTTGCGATCGATAAAATAGAACCAGCCATCCTCGTCGAATTTGCCGATGTCGCCCATGTGAAGCCACATGTTGCGCATGACTTTCAGCGTGTCGGTCGGGCGTTTCCAATAACCCTCGAACATTACGTGCGGTTTGAGCGGACGGCAGATCACCTCGCCGGGCACGCCTGGCGGCACTTCCCGGTCGTTATCATCGACGATGCGGACCTCAAAATCGGTATTGCGCCTGCCGGAGCTTCCCACCGGAACCTCGACCTCGGCAGATACGCTGGTCACCAGGCAGGCTTCGGTAATGCCATAGAGCCGAGCGGCGATCTGACTGCGAATACCGAAACGCTGCCGCCAGATCTCTGCGGTGTCACCAGGCCAGGGAGCACCCTGCACCGCGCGCAATTGACCACTTGCCGCTAGAGATTCTTCGGAGTCGGCAGCCTTGGAAATAAAGACGGCCATGCTGCCGAGCACGCTTGCCATCGTTGCGCGGGAGCGGACGATCTCCTGCCAGAATTTGGAGACAGAGAATTTCGGCACCACAGCCACCCTTGCACCGGCCAACATCGAAGACATGATACTGACGGCGATGGCATTCATGTGGAACAAGGGCAGGCACGTCCACAGCACGTCATCGGAGGTTATCGCATAGATCCCGTTATTCTGGCGAGCAAGATTGCAAACAAAATTATGACTGATCATGCACCCTTTGGCGAGCCCCGTGGTGCCCGAGGTGTAGATCAGGCAGGCAAGATCAGATGGCTTTATGTCAATCGCGATCGGCGCCTCGTTTTCCCCCCATAACTCGGCCAGTGCACTGCACGCCATCGGTGCATCGGCCATGTTCGGTGCGGCACCTCGATACAGGATCAAGTTCACGCCTGGGATCTCGCCGGCAATCTGCGCCAGCCTTTCGGCATAATCGGTCTCGGCGATCACGATCGCAGCGTCGGCATCCGTCACCAAATGCCGCAGGAAGTCGCCGCGATACGCAGTGTTGATCGGCACCGTGATCGCACCGGCCTTGTTGATCCCGAACCAGACAACAATCGCATCGATACTGTTGTCGAGAAACGAAACAACGGTGTCGCCCGGCTTGACGCCGAGAGCGATCAGGGAATGCGCGAACCGGGTCGCCCGGCGGTCAAGTTCGGCAAAGGTGATCACCTCACCAAGAAAATCCAGATAGGGGTGGTCGGGCCACTTGGCCGCAGCACGCGCCAGCGCCGCGACCATGGTGTCCTGTTCGCCGTTCTGCCACCTGGCATCGGCAGGATCACAAAAAACTGTGCTCGAAATGTCGTGCATTATCGCAGTTTCCATTTTATTTTCGGCATGTTGTCTCGATCGATCGCGGCTTGCCCGGCCGGGTTGCCGACCTGCCAATAGCGCACCGCATGGCCGATTGCGGCAGTACGGCCCAGATCCAGCGACTCCCAGACCGCCCGCACGGTACCCTGTGTCGCGGCGGAAGGCTGGGCGGCGATGATCGAGGCCAACTCATGCGCGCGCTCATGCAGCGTGTCAGGCGAGGTCACTTCGCTGACCAGGCCGATCCGCAATGCTGTCTGAGCGGATACACGCTCTGCACTCCCAAGCAACGCAATCCGCAACACATCACCCAGCAGGATACGGCGCGAAAGCCCGATCGGCTCCAAAGCCGCCACCATGCCGAACGTCACGTGCGGATCGAAGAATTGCGTGTTCTCGGCGCAGATCACAATGTCGGACTCGTTCACCCAGTAGAACGCGCCGGCAGCCACTAGGCCGTGCAACGCACAAACCACCGGCTTCCACACGTCGTTCTGCTTGGGCGCCAGCTTTTGTCCCGGATCGGATTGCTGCCAGACATTGGCATGACGCAGCATCTCCATCCCCTCGGCGACATCGATGCCGACGCTGAACGCACGGCTGGCGCGATTGGCACGCAGCACCACCGCGTGGATATCGTCGTCCTCGCGCACCCGCCGCCACGCATCGGCGAACTCGTCGGCCATAATGTCGGTGAACGTGTTGAGTTTTTCGGCGCGGTCGATCGTAATGGTGGCCACATGTCGCGCATCCTTGGTGAATGCGATCTGCTGATAATCCTGCATCGCCCATCCCCAGAAACCGAATGCTTGCAGTATTGCATGCAATCGGTGGTATTGCAAAGGGAGGGAAGAAAGTGCTTTTTTTCAAAAAAAAGGCAAAAAACTTTTCGTCAGTGGAATACCCGGCCGCCATCGACCGCCAGAATGCTGCCGGTGACAAAGCTTGATTCGAAACTTGTCAGGAACAGGATAGCTTCGGCGATTTCCTCCGCGGCGGCCATACGGCGCAACGCATAGAGCGACTGAATGCGCTTGATGGCGTCGGGATGGGTGAAGGTGCCGCGCACCATCGGCGTGTCTGCCGCACCAGGTGCGACCACGTTGCAGCGTATGCGCGGGGCAAGTTCCATCGCCAATACCTTGGTGAAGGCATGCACAGCCGCTTTTGAAGCGGCATAGGCGGCGCGTCCGGCCAATGGCTGAAGTGCCACGGCCGATCCGGTCGTGACAATCGTCGCCTGATCATTGCGGCGAAGGAACGGCAGCGCAGCCTGGCAGGTATGGAAGACGCTGCTGGCATTGGCATCCATCGTCCACTGCCAATCCTCTCCGGTCGTCTCGGCGAAAGGTTTTGAAAGGCTGACACCGGCGTTGCACACGATGCCGTTCAAGCCGTTCATATGCCGAAATGCCTCCTCCACCGCTTCCTGCGTGGCCGCGGCGTTACGCAGATCGACGACCAGCGCGCCGGCGCCGGTCTCGGCCGCCACCTCTTCAAGCGGTGCCGGATCGAGCCCCATAATGAAAATCCGCGCGCCTTCGGCCACGAAACGGCGCGCCGCGGCGGCGCCGATGCCGGACCCGCCGCCGGTAATCAGGATCTTTCGCCCTGCGAGGCGCGCCACGCCCGATTTTCCCGCGGTCAACGCTGCTATCCCTTCAGGCCAGCGCCTCGAGAACCTGCTCGGTGGACCGCACGCGGCCGATGCGGCCGAATATAGCAAGACTGTTACGGTGCGCATCGGCTTTAAGCGCTGCTGTCGCATCCTCGACAAATACTTGCTCGAACCCACGCTCGAAAGCGTCGCGAGCAGTGGACTCAACGCCGATGTTTGTCGAGATGCCCGTCAACACGATGGTGCGTATACCGCGCCGGCGCAGATGCATATCCAGATCAGTGCCGTAGAATGCGCCCCATTGCCGCTTGGTCACGATGATATCGGTGTCCTTGATGCCGAGTTTCGGAACCAGCTCCGACCAGTGCGAAGGCTTGGGCGCCCATGGCGGCGGCATGATATCGGCCTGCGGCGCTAGCGCATCGCGCCCATCCTCGCTGTTGGCGACGCGCACGAAGACCACCAATCCTCCCTTCTCCCGCAGCGCTTTCGCGATCTGGGCGGTATTGCCGACCACCGCCTCCGAGCTGTGAGGTTCGGTCGTCAGGTTCACGATGCCGTGTTGCAGGTCGATGGCTACAAGGGCCGTGGTTGCAGCATCGAGCGTAAGGTCGGCCATATCCTGTCCTTCAGGGTCAGTTACGCAGGGAGGGTAGGAACGCGTCGGCGGCCGCACATTCGAGGCGCTGGGTGACGGCGGCCGAATCATAGGGTCGCAATGCATCGAGGCGGCCATCGAGAACCAGATGCGGCCAGGCGGGGTTTGCCAGAACAATACGACCAAGCGCCACCAGGTCAAAATCGCCGCGATCAAACATCGTGCTCAGAAGACGCAGCCGCTCCTCCGAAAGGGCCGCCGCTGGCATGTCGCCGATGGCGCCGACCTCGAGCGGAGCATCCAGCCCGACCGATCCGACCGTAATGCTAGGCTTGCCGGTGACGCGCTTGGCCCAACCGGCAAGGTTCATGTCGCTGCCCTCGAATTCGGCAACCCAGAAGCGGCGCGTCGATGCGTGGAAAATATCGACGCCAGCATCCGCCAACGGTTTCAGCCAGGCTTCCAGCTCCATCGGCGTCTCAGCAATACGAGCCTCGTATTGGATAGCCTTCCATTGCGAAAATCGGAACACGATCGGGAAATCCGACCCGACCCGGCGCCGTATCGCGCTCAGCATCTCGGTGCTGAAGCGCACCCGGTTCTCAATCGGGCCGCCGTAGCGATCGGTGCGCCGATTCGTTCGCGGCCAGAAGAACTGGTCCGGCAGATAGCCATGCGCGCCATGAATTTCGACGCCATCGAAACCGACACGCTTGGCATCCTCTGCCGATCTCGCATAGGCATCGATGACATCGGCAATCATCGAATCCGTCATCGCCTGCACCGGCGTTCGGCCCACTACCGAGGGGGCGATGGAGTCCTGCTCGGGATTGAGGCTGTCGGCCTGGCTACGATACAAGCCCGCATGCCAAAGCTGGGCTATTATTGCGGATCCTTCGCGGTGCACCGAGTCTGCGACCTTTTGCCATACTGGCAGACTTGGCCCAGAAAAATTGGGAATGACGCCGTTCGGCTGCGCCACCGGATGGTCGATGGCAGCACCCTCGGTGACGATCAGTCCGCAGCCGCCTGCCGCACGGCGCGCATAATAGGGCGCTGCCTGGTCACCCAACAGATTGCCCGGCGACATCCCGCGTGTCATTGGCGCCATCACGAAGCGATTAGCGAGCTTAAGCGTGCCGCAGTGAAACGGACTTTGCAGCCCGCGGAGCGGCGCATCCCCGCTCACAAGCAGCCCGATGACGCCGGCGTGACGTCGGAACCTAGATCGTAGGTTGTGTCCTTAAACATGCTTTTTTTGCCGCCTCCCTGCCTGGGCATGGTAGCGCCCACAATGCTTGCATGCAATATGCCCACGAGACTGCCCCAGCAGCAAGAATTCGCGCATTTAGCGCCGAACCCAAGCAAACTTGCATGCAATGCTTGCGAGTGTTAGGAGTTCTCCTAAAACAGGCTCGAGTGGGGGGAACGCGCGCAATGCCCGAGAACATAGGGGGCAAGGTTGCCATTGTCACAGGTGCCTCCAAGGGACTTGGGCGTGCCATCGCCGCGAGCCTGGTCGAGGCCGGCGCGCAAGTCGCCCTGGTCGCGCGCAGCAAAGGGGAACTGCAAGCGCTGGCCCAGGATCTCGGTGAATCGGCGCTGCCTTTCCCCTGCGACTTGCGCTCCGGCGACGACATTCGCGCGTGCGTTGCTGCGATCGTCGACGCTTTCGGCACCATCGATATTCTCATCAACAATGCCATGGCCTGCCTGCTGAATCCGATCCACACGATTCCCGAACAGGACGCGCGTTGCGAAGTCGAGACGAATCTCCTAGGCCCAATCCTGACAATACGCGAAGTTGTGCCGCATATGCTCAAGCGTGGCCAGGGCGACATCATCAATGTCAGCTCCGAATCTGTCGTCATGCCGTTTCCGTACCTGTCGGTTTATGCCGCGACCAAGGCGGGGCTGGAGGGCCTCTCCGCGGCTTTGCGCAGCGAGCTCGGCTACCAAGGCATCCGTGTGGGTACGTTCCGATCAGGATTCATGGCGGAATCGGCCTCCGCCGCGCTCTGGAGCGAGGAGAACAAGGCAGGGTTCTACGAGGCATTGCGAAAGACAGGGCTAGACCATTTCAGTGGAGCGGGCGTGCCGGTACGCGTGCAGGCCGATATGCTTGTGTCTATGCTGACGCTTCCGCGGAGCGCAAATGTGGACCACATAACCGTCAGAAGTGCGCGTTAGAAGGAAAGGACTTCTTTTCTGAAGAAAAGAAGCAAAAGACTATTACGTCGTTGCCGAAGGTCTATCCGCAAGCGCCTACCCAAGACGCAAAAGTTTTTTGGTTCTTTTGTTCAAAAAGAACTTCTTTCTTCTACTTTCCTTGCCAACGCGGCACCCGCCTCTCCGCAAATGCCTTCGGACCTTCCAATGCATCCTCCGATGCACGCATCGCAACAATTTCCGGGTAATCCAAATGCGCCGACATGGCGCGACGAAGGTCGGCATACACCGCCCGTTCGACGACCGCCTTCGACGCGCGGATGGACAGGGGGCTCGCCGCAAGTACCTTTTCGGCCAAACCAAGGGCCGCCTCCAGCACAGCTCCTGGCGGCGTTACGTGATTGATGAAACCCATTTCCTTGCCTTGCAAGGCGGTTACACGCTCACCGGTGAGAATGATTTCCATCGCGCGCTTGGGGCCGACGTGATGCGGCAAACGCAGCAGACCGCCGCCCATTGCGGCAAGGCCCACCTTCGCCTCCGGCAGCGCAAAGCTTGCGGTGTCCACGGCGACAACCAGATCGCAGGCAAGCGCCAGCTCGAAACCGCCGCCAAACGCGATTCCGTTCACCGCGGCGATCAGAGGTTTTTGGAGATCAAACCGGCCCGTCACACCGCCGAAGCCTGTTTCCGGAAAAAAGGGTTCTCCGGGCACCAGAACCTGCTTGAGATCGTTGCCGGCACAGAATGCCCTCTCTCCTGCGCCGGTGATGATGGCAATCCATTGTTCGGGATCGGCGGCGAACGCCTCGATCTTGTCCGACATCTCGAACTGCGCCGCCTTGTCCAAGGCGTTCATCGCGGCGGGCCGATTGATGGTCAAAATGGTGATGCGGCCGCGTTGCTCGACGAGGATGTTCTCGCTCATGCCACCACTCAGCCTCCGATGAAGTTGGGCGGGCGCTTTGCCTTGAAGGCGCGCACGCCTTCTCGATAGTCCTGCGTCAAGCCAAGCTGTCTTTGCGTATCGCGTTCATGATCAAGGTGGGAATCCAGCGTCCTCGACCACGCAGCCCGGATCGCGCGTTTGATTTCCACCAGGCCTGCTGTGGGTGCTGTTGCCAGAGCCGCCAGTAAATTCTCTACTTCGGTATCGAAGCGATCGTCGTCGACTGCCTTCCAGATCATGCCCCACGCTTCGGCCCGCGTAGCATCGATCGGCTCGGCGGTGAGCGCCAGACCCATAGCGCGGGCTTGGCCGACCAGATGCGGCAGCGTCCAGGTGCCCCCGCAATCCGGCGACAATCCGATCTTGGCGAAGGACTGGATGAAGCGGGCACTGCGTTTGGCGAGCACCAAATCGGCAAGGAGTGCCAGATTGGCGCCGGCCCCGGCCGCGACGCCGTTCACCGCGCAGACCAGCGGATATTTCAGTCCGACCAGGCGGCGCGCCAGCGGGTTGTAAAAAGCCTCGATATTGGCACCAAGATCGAGCGGCTTCTCGCTCTCCACATCGCGCTCGCCGAGGTCCTGACCGGCGCAGAACGCGCGGCCCGCGCCGGTGATCAGAACGACGCGAACGCGCGAATCGGCCTCGATCTGGTCTAGCGCCTGCATGAACGAATGGTGCAAGCCCACAGTGAACGCATTGAGCTTGTCGGGGCGGTTGAGCGTGAGTCGCGCGACGCCGCCGTCGACAGAAAGCAGTAGCGGTTCGCCGTCTGCGTGACGCAAAACGCTCATGCCGGACATTTCGCTAGGGTCAACTCGTCACGCAGTTTTTGCTTCAGTATTTTATTGGTGCCGCTCAGCGGCAAGGGGGCCAAGCGTATCTCGATGGAACGCGGACATTTGAACCCCGCCATACGCGCTTTGCAATACGCGATGATGTCGGCTTGTGTTACCGCCATATTCGGACGCGGTACAACTACGGCATGCACGGCCTCGCCCCAGCGCGGATCGGGCCGCCCGAAGACTGCGCATTGATGCACCGCCGGATGCCCTGAGATCACGTTCTCCACGTCCTGCGAATGCACGTTTTCGCCGCCGGAGATAATAATGTCCTTCAGACGGTCCACCACGAACAGATAGCCGTCCGCGTCAAGATACCCGACGTCGCCGCTGCGCATCCAGCCATCGCGTATAGCCTGCGCCGTTGCCTCGGGTTGGCGCCAGTAACCCAGCATCACCATCGGTCCGCGGATCAGAATTTCGCCTATCTGCCCTTGCGGCACAGGGATTCCCGCGGGATCGGCGATCGCAATATCCGCCAGGAGCGCGGCCTGGCCGGCGGAGCGCAGGCGGCCGGTGCGCGACGCGGCCTCGCCATGGTCGCGCCAGCCGAGCATGGTGGCGATCGGCGAGGTTTCCGTCATGCCATAGGATTGCACGAAATGCACGCCGGGCAGGCGCGCCATGGCCTCGTGCAGCAGCGCCTCCGGCATCGGCGCCGCACCGTACGTGATGGTGCGCAGGCTGGAGAGATCGGCATCGTCGATGGCCGGATCGTCGAGCAGCGCCCGCAGCATGGTCGGCACGAAGGTCGCCAGCGTCACCCGCTCGCGCGCGACTGCGTCAAGCACGCCGGCCGTAGTGAAGCGCGGCAGCACGACGTGGGTGCCGGCGACCTGCGTCGTCGAATACAGACGCACGCCGGCAGCGACGTGGAACAGCGGACCGCAATGCAGATGCACCAGCGTCTCGTCGGTGCCGAGATGGGCGAGGAAATTGATACTGTTTGCCATGATGTTTGCATGGCTGAGCATCACCCCCTTCGGCACGCCGGTCGTCCCCCCGGTATAGAAAAGGCAGGCGAGATCGTCGCCGCCGCGATTTGCGTCGGCCAAAGGCGCGCTCGACAAAAGATCGTCGAACGCCACTCCCGTCTCGCCGTCGCAGACGACAATTTTAGGAAAATGCTTGCTGGTATATCCCGTTTGCAATTCCGCGAGCACATGAATGAATTCGCTACCGATCACCAGAATGCTTGGCTCGGCGTCGGCGATTTGTGCCGCGATCTCGTGCGGGGCGAGCCGATGGTTGATCGGCACGATCACCCCGCCGGCATGGAGCGCAGCGAAATAACACTCTACGGAGCGATGGCTGTTCAGCGCGAGCAAGGCTACGCGATCGCCGGTTTGCATACCGAGGTGGCGAAATCCGGCGGCCAGGCGGGCGATGCGGTCGGCCAACTGCGCCCAGGTGAACCGGTGCGGTCCATCGGCAATGGCGTATGCATTGGGCCGTTGCTGAACCGCCCGGCGCACACCAAAGGTCAGCCCCAATTGCAACGCCGCCCGCCCCCGTATTTTCTATGTTAGATATGCCCCAAACCAGGCTTGCATGCAATATGGGAATCAGCAACAAGGTTTAAGGCCTACTGCCGCCGTAACTTAGCGGAAATCCGGCAATATTGCATGCACGCCATAAAATGGGGGTCAGGCTTGGTCAGTCCGGAGGTGGCGGAAACATTGGTTGTCGCGGGCGCGCACGGTGTGCGGATCAGCGGAGACGTGCAGGGCCCGGCGCACGGCCAACCGGTCATTCTGTCGCCGGGCGGCGGGCAGACCCGTCATGCCTGGGGGCGGTCGGCCGCAATGCTGGCGGCCCATGGCTTTCGCGCCGTCTCACTGGATCTGCGTGGCCACGGCGAAAGCGGTTGGACAACGACCGGCCTGTACCCGATTGAGGATTACGCCGACGACGTGCGGGCGGTCGCCGCGCAGCTGTGCGGGACACCTATCCTGGTCGGCGCGTCGCTCGGCGGCATCGCCTCGCTCCTGGCTGCCGCCGAACAACCGCGCATCGACATCGGCGGACTCTGTTTGGTCGACGTGACGGCACGTCTGGAGCCCGCGGGGGTCGAGGGCGTCCTAGGTTTCATGCAGCGCGGCGTGGATGGTTTTGACGCACTCGATGAAGCGGCTGAGGCGATCGCTGCCTATCTCCCGCACCGGCCGCGCCCGGACGGCCATGCTGGCCTGGCAAAGAACCTGAGGCAGCGGGAGAATGGGCGCTATTATTGGCATTGGGATCCCCGCATCGTCGAACATCCCTTCGCGCCGGAGTTGATCAACCCGCGGCTGGAAGCAGCCGCTTCCCTGATCAGCGCACCCGCGCTGCTGCTAAGAGGCGAACACAGCGAAGTGGTCACCCGCGAGGCGGGCGCTGCCTTCATGGCGCTGTTCTCGCACGGGCAGATGACCGACATCCCGGATGCGCGCCATATGGTCGCCGGCGACAGGAACGACGTGTTCGGCAAGGCCTTGCTGGATTTTGCCTTCGCAATACGGGACGGAGGAAAGCCCGCATGACAGTGACCGACGCCCCGCCTTTGGCCAACGACGCACCGCTTCCCGTGCTCACCACGGATACCGAGGCTTTTTGGACCGGCGGCAGCCGCGGCGAGCTGCTCATCCATCGCTGCGCCGGCTGCGCCGCCTATATCCATCCGCCCAGCCCGATCTGCCCGCATTGTTACTGCCGCGACGTGGCGCCTGCTGCTGTCTCGGGAAAAGCGACCGTCGCGAGTTTTACGATCAATCACCAAAAATGGCGGCTCGGCATGAGGGTGCCGTTCGCGATTGCCGTCGTCGCCCTTGCCGAGCAAGCCGATGTGCATCTGACCACTAACATCGTCAACACAGCGCTCGACTCCGTTCATATCGGCCTGAATGTCCGCGTGTTGTTCGAACAGCATGGCGATGTCTGGCTGCCCTTGTTCGAGCCGGACCCGCGCGCATGAGCGCGCTCGGTGAGAAACAGGTTTTTATCAGCGGCATCGGCCAGTCCGAGATTGCCCGCCCTTCGGCGAAATCGGCCCTGCTGCTGACCATCGATGCCTGCCTGGCCGCGGTCGAGGATGCGGGCCTGACCATGGCCGACATCGACGGCCTGGCGACCTGGCCGGGCCGTATCGACACCGATCCAGGTTTTGGTCCGCTGGGCACCGGCGACGTGAAGGAGGCGCTCGGGCTAAAACTGAATTTTTTTGCCGGCGGCAAAGAAGGTGCGGCACAGCTTGGCGGAATCGTCAACGCCGTGGCAGCCATTGCCGCGGGATTTGCGCGCCATGTACTCGTGTTCCGCACGGTGCACGAAGCCACCGAACGACGCCGCGCGATCCCTGCGCCGGCGGCCACCCATATTCAGGATGCGCGTTTCCAGTGGATGCTGCCGTTCGGTGCGATGTCGGCCGCGAACTGGACGGCGATCTACGCGCAGAGACATTTCCACGATTACGGGACAACGCGCGAACAGATGGCGCAGATCGCGCTCACCGCGCGCGCCAATGCCGCGCTAAACCCCAGGGCGATCTACCGCTCGCCTTTGCGCCTGAAAGAGTATCTCGGGGCGCGCATGATCTCCACACCGCTCTGCCTGTTCGACTGCGACGTCCCCGTGGATGCCTCGACGGTGATCCTGCTATCGCATGTCGATCATGCGCGCGATATGCGCCATGCGCCGATTCACATCGAAGCGATCGGTTGTGCCCTGCATGGCCGCGATTCATGGGACCAGCGCGCCGACCTCACCGACATGGCCGCGTTCGATGCTGCAAGGATGATGTGGAACCGCACCGATCTCACCCAAGCCGATATCGATATCGCCCAGCTTTACGACGGTTTCAGCATCTTGACGATGTCGTGGCTCGAGGCGTTAGGGTTCTGCGGCAAGGGCGAGAGCGGCGCTTTCGTCGAAGGTGGCACCCGAATCGCGCTGACCGGCGAGCTTCCGCTCAATACGTCCGGCGGTCAGCTTTCGGAGGGACGCACCCATGGCTTCGGGTTTATCCATGAAGCCTGCTTGCAACTCCGTGGCGCGGCCGGCGCACGCCAGGTGATGCCGCGGCCGCAAACCGCGGCGATCGGCATAGGCGGCGGTCCGCTGGGAGGGTGCATGCTCGTGCGCAGTTAGCGCCTCGTCTCAGATGTTTTAACCGGCTGCGGAAGCGAGCTTGCGGCGGGGCCACGTCTCGACTGAGCCATTTCAGTGCCCAGACGAACCCGGCAGGCCGCCGCTGACTGTATGCTTTGCGCCCGCTTCGGTCGTTCAGGCGCTCGGGGCGGCCCTCGACAGCGGACGTTCGCGACTTCGGCGCAGATGCTGGGAGTCACTATTTGCCGACAACACTTGCATTGGAGCCGGAGACCGGTTAAGTGAGTGCCTAGTCAGTCAATAGGGTAGCAGTTGGCCCGCCCGCTTAGCGAAGAGAAGCAAGTTGCAATCCTGGCAGCGGCCACACGCGTCATCGCGGCCGAAGGCGTCGGCGCGCCCACCGCAAAGATCGCGCAGGAGGCGGGGGTGGCAAGCGGCACTTTATTTACCTATTTTGCGAACAAGGATCTTCTCCTCAATAACCTGTATCGAAGCATCAAGGCTGAAATCGCCGAGGCCATCCTCGCCGATTATCCCGAGCACGCGCCCATCCAGGCCCGTGCGCGTCATGTTTGGGATCGCTACGTCGCGTGGGGGTTGCTGGAAAACGAAAAGCGACAGGCGATGTCTCAATTAGCCGTGTCGCATCGTGTCTCGCGGGATGTCATGGAGCATGCCATCGAACCCCTGGCGGTTATCAATTCCATGCTGAGCGATTGCGTCGATGAAACATCTGGCCTGAGCGGCCTGCATGTTGCTGCCATCATGACGGCGCTTGCCAGCGTGGCTCTGGATTTCGCGGCACGCGATCCAGCACATGCCGTCCAACATGGCGATCTGTGCTTCGCGGCATTCTGTCGCGCCGTCGCGAAACCCTAACATCGTTACCCTAGAAAATGAGTGCCTAGTCAGTCATATATGGTATCGGAGAAATGAATGTCTCGTTTTTGGTTTGTCACTGGATCTTCGCGTGGCCTTGGCCGCGACATCGTCATTGCCGCCCTTGAGGCAGGTGACACCGTCGCGGCAACCGCGCGCGATCCACGCCATCTCGAGGGGCTGGTCAATCAGTACGGTGATCGCGTTCTGCCCCTCGCCCTCGATGTGATCGACGCCGCGGCTGCGGAGCAGGCTCTTACCGCCGCCAAAGTGAAGTTCGGCCGCCTCGATGTCGTCGTGAACAATGCCGGGTACGCCAACCTCGCCGCGGTGGAGGACATCACGCTCGACGACTTCCGAAAGCAGGTCGAGACAAACTTCCTTGGCACGGTCTACGTTTCGAAAGCGGCAGTGCCGATCCTGCGGGAGCAGGGCGCGGGCCACATCTTCCAGATCGCCTCCGTCGGCGGCCGCATCGCGTCGGTCGGCCTGGCAGCCTATCAGGCCGCCAAGTTCGCCGTGCGAGGCTTCAGCCTCGTGTTGGCGCAGGAGGTGGCGCCGCTGGGCATTAAGGTCACGACCGTGGAGCCAGGCGGCATTCGCACAGACTGGGCCGGTTCGTCGATGCAGATCCCGGAGATCAGCGAACCATATCGGCGAACCGTTGGTCAATTCGCCAAGATGCTGCGGGATGGGTCTGGTCACGAACATTCCGATCCAAAAAAGATCGCCAAGATGATCGTCAGCCTCGCCGGTCGCGACGATGCGCCGATCGAGATCCTGATGGGCGGAGATGCCTACGAGTATGCGCAGAAGGCGGCGGAAGCTGTCGCCGAGTCCGACAGGAAGTGGAAGGGCGTGACAAACTCGGTAGCATTCTGACCCAGGGCGCTCGGCGACCATCCTCCGAACTCCCGGGTCCGTCGGGTGGCCTTATTTTAGCCGGTCAAAGAGAGTGGCATCATGCTTAAACCTGCCAGTCTCCTATCGGCCAAGAGCGGCCTTCGGTTTGCCCCAAGCCGTGCATCAGGATAGCGAGGCAGCACTTTGCGACCTGCCAAGATCACTCTGGCGAATTACCAAGGGAAGCATGTCTCTCTTCGAAAGAGACGTGATTTTCTTTAAGAAAGACCAGGGCTCTTCTTGCCTGTGATGACACGGCAACCATGTCGATCACTTGACAACATTTAAGCGGACAGCCTCCTTGCCGTCTAGTCTCACCGCCACGGCGCGTTCTTCGACGACCCTGCCAATGCGGCGACGGGCTTGCGGTCTTGCATCCGCCACGCCGACTACCGCCTGCTCGAACAGATCGGTTCGTTCTGGAATTTTCTCGAAATCGAGGCGGAGTGCAAACGGCCGCCGCCGCTTTTGGGCGAGCACACGGGCGAGAGTCTGCGAGAACTGGGTTATAGTGCGGAGGAGATCGCGGTCCTTGGCACAGCCAGTGTATCGACCGAGAATCGTGGCGCGGGCGCCGGCTGGGTAATGCCGTCCACCTCGATATGCACGCGGGGGGCGCGCATCTGCCCATGTTCCGGCGCCTCGTGCAGCTCGAGCACCGGGGCCACGCAGGCATCGGCCTCCGCGAGCAGGCTGCACCACCCGTCGCGCGTTCGGGTCCGGAACAGTTTTGCCAGGATGTCGCAATCCGCGACCGCCTCCCGGGTCTTGAGATCGAGCGACACACAGATCTTGCCGCGCGCGGTGACGGGATTGGGCCAAGGGTCGCCGCCAGGCGGTTCGATGCGAACGATGTCGGCGCCCAAATCGGCCAACAGCATGCCGCAAAAGGGAAGCGGGCAGATGCCGCCGAATTCCACCACCTCGATGCCGGCCAACGGGCCTGCGGCTACAACTGCCGCCATTTTGCCTCCCATCCGGCTATTGCATGCAATTTGCCGGGTTGGGATGGGGATAGCGAGATCATAGCGGCCAGGCTGATTGTGCGCCGGGCTCGTACAACATCATGATGAGGGACCAACAACCCGAGGACCAGCAGCCCGAATGTCTAAGATCGAGCGGCAGGCCGCTGGCAACACGCCAAAAGCCATGCGCACCCCTTCTGTCAGTAGAAACAAGGAAGGCCAAGCAATGGGCCTCAAGGGCCGGGCCACGCGCGAGCGACTGATCAGGGTGACCGGCAGCCTTCTGGAAACAGCACCGATGGACCAGATACGCGTCGCCGACATCGCCCGCCTGGCCGAGACGTCGCCTCCCACCTTCTATCTCTATTTTCGCGGCGTCGCGGATGCGGCACTCGCTGCTATCAACGCGCACACCCAAAGCACGCCGGAATTGCTACAGATGATCGCAGCTGATTGGGCCGGCGACGGGCAGGTGCAAGCGCGGGCTTTCGTCGAAACGTATTTCGCTGTCTGGAACGGCCAGGCTGCCATCTTCCGGGCGCGCAATCTGGCGGCCGAAGCCGGTCTGCCAGGTTTTTACGCCGCGCGCGAGCGCGCCGTCCGGCCGCTGATGCAGGCGTTGTCCGCGCGGATTGCCCGCCAGCAAGCAGCAGGGCACCTGCCGGAGGCGCTTCACCCCGCTTCCACTGCTAGCGTCCTCATCGCCTTGCTGGAGCGCCTGGCCGCCATCGCCGGCGCGCATTTCGAAGACGAAGGCATAACCCAGGAAAGCATCGCGACCTCGGCCAGCTATTTCGTCGCCTTGGCAATGCAGGGACAAATGCCCGGGATTTGCATGCAATCGACCAAATGACGGGTCAAACCCCAACGATTTGACTTTACTTCGGCGCGGAGTGCGAGTACGTATAACTGACAAAATATCAGTTATTGATATTTGCTATAGGGAGCAACGCCGAATGGCCCATAGTTTGAACGTCGAAGACATGATCATCGCCAGCGTCGACGACCATATCGTCGAGCCGCCGACCATGTTCGAGCAGCATCTGCCGCTGACCCAGAAGGCCAATGCCCCGCGCGTGCTGAAAGACAAGACCGGTGCGGATTTCTGGCTATTCGAGGGCCGGCGCGCGGGCAATCTCGGCCTAAATGCCGTCGTCGGCCGTATGCGCGAGGAATATGGCTGCGAGCCGGTCTCATTCGACCAGATGCGCAAAGGTGCGTGGGATATCCATTCCCGCATCGAGGACATGAACGCGAACGGCATTCTGTGTGCGGTGAATTTTCCGTCCGTCGTCACCTTCGACGGCAGCCTGTTCCACAAATATCACGACAAGTCCTTGGCGCTGACGCATCTGCGCGCCTATAATGACTGGCACATCGACGAATGGTGCGGTTCCTATCCTGGCCGCAACATCCCCAACGCGATCCTGCCCTACTGGGACATTGATGCGACGGTCGCAGAAATCGTGCGCGTTCGCAAAAAAGGCTGTCAGGCCCTCTCGTTCAGCGACAACCCCGCGCTGCGCGGCCAGCCCAGCATCCATAACACCCATTGGGATCCGTTTTTTCGAGCCTGCGCCGAAAACGACATGACGATTAACATCCATATCGGCTCCGGCGCCGCGGCGCCACACGCCTCGATGGAAAGTCCGATCGATGCGTGGATCATCACGATGCCTATCTCCATTGTGAACAGCGCGGCCGACTGGCTGTATCTGAAAGCCTTGCGGAAATATCCGTCCCTCAAAATCTGCCTGTCCGAAGGCGGGATCGGCTGGATTCCCTATCTGCTGGAGCGCGCGGATTTTACACACGAACATCATCGTGCCTGGACCTACGCGGATTTCGGGGACAAGCGCAAACCGAGCGACATCTTCCGCGAGCACTTCATGACCTGCTTTATCGACGACAAGTTCGGCCTGGACAATCTTGATGCGATCGGCGCCGACATGGTGGCTTATGAATGCGATTATCCGCACTCCGACACGGTCTGGCCGGAATCGGCCGAGCGCCTGCATCAAACCGTGAGCCATCTTCCGCTCGACGTGATCAACAAGATCAGCCATGAGAACTGCCTGCGCGTTATGAATTTCGACGCCTTCGGCATGATGGGCGGCCGAGACAAATGCACGGTGGGCGCGTTACGCAAACTCGCCGCCCATGTCGACACCTCGCCCAAATCCTATGGCGGGCCTGCACCGCTCGCACCAGGCGAAGCGCGCCGTCCTGTGACATCCGGCGATGTCACCAAGATGTTTGCGGCAGTGGCGCTTTCGGACGCTGAACTGGAAGTTGCCTGACAGTAACTGCCTCATCTATGGCAACCATTTGAAAAAACAAGAAAAAAGACGTTCTTTTTTGAAAAAAAGAACCAAAAAACTTTTGTTCATGAGGGGCAGCATCCGTGCCAATAGGTTAAACGGCACGTCTGAAGCCAACTTCAAAAGTTTTTTGCTTCTTTTTTTCAAAAAAGAACACTTTCTTCCTTTAATCGCCTGCGGTCTACGTGAGAAGTTACGCCTGACAAAAAAGGCCAGGGCGTCGTGCGTCAGCACGTTACAGCGTGACGCCCCTGGACCCC
>Ga0116226_10002011_pt1 | contig 17616 bp, 20 predicted proteins | sample S1TSphfallax_FD_89692 | JGI IMG/M metagenome (GOLD analysis project Ga0116226, IMG submission 89692) | Host-associated microbial communities from peat moss isolated from Minnesota, USA - S1T2_Fa - Sphagnum fallax MG | ecosystem: Host-associated > Plants > Peat moss > Unclassified | place: USA... | reverse complement strand
TACCTCGTCGGCCGCAACACGGACCCTGACTACCCGTTAGTCCCCCCGGTCGGCCGCTCCGGCCGGCAGGAAACCGGGCGGCAATCCTATTCAATCGACGCGGTGAACGAATTTGATCCGCTGTTTGAGGAAATGTACGACTTTTGCGATTTGCAAAACCTGGACCTGGATACGTTGATCCATGAGGAGGGTGCGGCGCAGGTCGAGATCAATTTTCTGCATGGCGACCCGCTGAACCTCGCGGATCAGGTGTTTTTGTTCAAACGGACGGTGCGGGAAGTGGCGTTGCGCCACAACATCTACGCAACCTTTATGAGCAAGCCGATGGGCACCGAACCCGGAAGTGCCATGCATGTGCATCAAAGCGTGGTGGACCCCACCACCGGCAAGAACCTGTTCGCGGGCTCGGACGGCAAGGCAAGCCCGCTTTTCCTCTCATACATTGCCGGCCTGCAGAAATACATTCCAGCCGTCATGCCGATCTACGCGCCGAACGTGAACTCCTACCGCCGGCTCACCCGGTTTTCCAATGCGCCCATCAATCTGCAATGGGGGTATGACAACCGCACCTGCGGGTTGCGCGTGCCGTTTGGCGATCCTTCGGCCATGCGCGTTGAAAACCGCGTGCCGGGCGCGGATGCAAACCCATACCTCGCCTTCGCCGCCACGCTCGCCTGCGGCTATCTCGGTATGGTGGAAGGGCTGGAGGCCACACCCGCGCAAATCGGCTCCGCCTATTCCGGCGAATACACGTTGCCGCGCGAACTCTCCCACGCGCTGGACATGATGGACGCCTCCGCCCAGATGCGCGACGTGCTGGGCGACAAGCTGGTGGATGTGCTGGTTGCGGTAAAACGTTTGGAATATGAAACGTATTTGCGTGTTATCAGTTCTTGGGAGCGTGAACATCTTTTGCTGAATGTCTGATACGAACTAACATGGGCTTACACTCTCCGCCCGCCCGTCATTCCCGCGTGAGGGGGAATCTTCTTATGATGGGTGAAACTAACGAGAAGATTCCTGCTTTCGCGGGAATGACGGATCGTACGTCATTGGCCATGAGGTATCGCTTGATTCTTAGGCGGCGATCGTAGCTCATGACTCTCGGAAATTACTACGAAGCCACGCGCCGCGTTGAATTAACCACGTCCGCGCTCGACGGTGATCTCACGGTAGACGTCGCCATCGTTGGCGGCGGCATTTCCGGCGTCTCAGCCGCCCTGCACCTCGCCGAACGCGGCTACAAGGTGGCCGTCCTTGAAGGTCAAGAAATCAGCTGGGGCGCTTCCGGGCGGAATGGCGGGCAGGTGCTGCCCGGCTTCGGCGCCAGCCAGATGAAAATGAAATCCCTTGTTGGGCCGGAGCGCGCCAGGAAACTCTGGGACATGTCCATGGATGCGGTCGACCTCTTGCACGCGCAGGTGCAGCGATTCCGCATTCCTTGTGATCCAGAAATCGGCTACCTCCACGCCGCCGTCAAACCGCGCCACGTCCGGGAATTGCGGGAAACCCAGGAAGAGTTAGCCGAACTTGGCGCAGCACCCGGCAAATTGCTGGAGGGTGACGCGCTACGCGAACGCCTCGCCAGCCCGCGCTACCTCGCGGCGCTCACGGATAACATTTCCGGCCATATTCACCCACTCAACTACACTCTCGGGCTTGCCAAGGCGGCGCAGGCGGCCGGTGCGATGCTGTTCTCGCAAACCCGCGCCGAAAAGGTTTTGCCCGGCAAGACCGTCAAAATCACCACGCCGCGCGGCACAGTGACCGCAAGTTTCCTTATATGCTCCGGCGGCGCCTATCTCGGCGATCTCATGCGGCCGATCGCCGGCTATATTATGCCGGTCGGCACCTACATCATTGCCACCGAGCAGCGCGAAGACGTCGCCAGCATGATCCCTGGCAACGAAGCCGTCGCCGACCTCAACTTCGTCCTCGATTATTTCCGCCGTTCCGCGGATAACCGAATTCTGTTCGGCGGCCGCGTCTCTTACTCCACCCTGCCGCCGCCCAGCCTCAAGCAATCCATGCTCGCCCGCGCCCAGCGCGTCTTCCCGCAACTGCGCAACGCCCGTGTCGAATTCCTATGGGGCGGCAATGTGGACATCTCGCGCAACCGCGCCCCGCATTTCGGCCGTTTGGCGGATAATATTCTGTTCCTCCAGGGTTTTTCCGGTCATGGTGTGGCGCTCACCGGCCTCGCGGGCAAGCTGGCGGCGGAGGCCATCGCCGGCCAGGCGGAAAAATTCGACATCTTTGCCCGCATACCTCACGCCAAATTTCCCGGCGGCGCAAAATTCCGTGTTCCGGCGCTGTTGCTCGCCACCACCTATTTCCGGTTACGGGACATGCTGTAAGCTAGCCGGATGAACGGAGCAGTCTTAATCACCGGCGGTGCAAAGCGCCTGGGTGCAGCCATGGCCCGCGCCATTGCGGCGGCAGGCTACACAATCGTCATCCACGCCAATAGCTCGGCGGATGAAGCCGCCGCCCTGGCCGCTGAGTTGAACGGCTTTTTTGTCCTGGGTGACTTGTCCCACCCCGATTCAGGACCAAAAATCATCGATCATGCGGTGCAAAAAGCCGGTCCGCTTTTCGGCCTCATCAACAACGCCTCCCGCTTCGAATTCGACTCCCCAGCCACGGTGACGGCGGAGGCAATCGCCGCCCACGTGGCCCCGAACCTCATCGCGCCGATGATGCTGACGAAGCATTTCGCCGAACGGCTGACCTTGGAACGCGGCGTCGTTATCAACATTCTCGACCAGAAGCTCAGCAACCTGAACCCGGATTTTTTCTCGTACACCCTCACCAAGGCCGCCCTCGCGGCAGGGACGGAAATGTCCGCGATGGCGCTGGCGCCGCGCATCCGTGTCTGCGGCATCGCCCCTGGCCTAACCATGAAGGCCCCAAAGCAATCGGAGCAAAAGTTTGAGGCCGCCTGGCGCGCCAACCCGCTGCAGCGCGGCTCGGCACCCGAGGACATCGCCCGCGCCGCCCTATTCGTCCTGCAAACCCCGTCCATCACTGGCACGATCATTACCGTGGACGGCGGCGAGCACTTGATGCGCCGCTCCCGCGACGTTGGAATTTTATCTGGCGAGTAACGGCAAAATGCCGTTAGGATGGAATACCCATCACAAACCGCGCAACGGGAGGGAAAATGTCGGTTCGCAAATTCTTGCTGCCCGTGAGCAGCTCGGCCTCCGCCGAGGTGGCGCTGCATACCGGCCTCATGCTGGCGAAAATGTGGAACGCGCATCTGCTGGTCCTGCATATTCGAGTCGATTCACGGGACGTGGCGCCGCTGGCCGGTGAAGGCCTTTCGGGCGCGATGATCGAGGAAATGATGACCGCGACCGAGCGCGAAAGTGGCAGCCGCGCTTTGGGCCTGCGGGAAATGTTCACCCTGGCGACCGAGGAACACCATGTTATGGTGGGAGACGCGGTGGTCGGCCGCAACGAGCCAAGCGCCAGCTTCGCATCCGTTACCGGGCGGGAGGATGAAATAATCGCCCATCAGGCCCGTTTGGCGGACCTCACAATTGTCCCGCATCCGCAGGCCGGGGAAGACGTTGCCTCCGCCGACGCGCTGCACGCGGTTTTGTTCGATAGTGGCCGCCCCGTCCTCATGGCGCCGCTCGTCCGCCCCGCCAGTATCGGCAAGCGTATCGCCATCGCATGGAATGGCATGTCCAACGCCGCCTCGGCGCTTGCCTCGGTAATGCCGTTCGTCCGCCAGGCCGAGGCGGTGCGCGTTCTCGCATCCAACGAATACCAGCGCCGCGGCCCCCTGGCAGCGGAAGTGGTGGAATACATCGCCCATCACGGTGTAACCGCGGATATCGTGATGTTCCGCCCGATAGACCGTGTGGTCGGCGCCGGCCTGCTCGCCGCGGCGGAAGATTTCGGCGCGGATTTGATGTCCATGGGCGCGTATTCGACATCCCGGTTAAGGGAGCTAATTCTCGGCGGCACCACCACTTACGTCCTGGAAAACGCCACACTCCCGGTGATCATGAATCGTTAAGAGCGAAACGCAACAAAGTGTTTCCGGCGTGACAAAGCGTGGAGAAGCAAAGATTCTTGTTGCCTGTGGCTTTCGAGTAACAGTTAATTCATATATGGGTCCTATCGCCGTCAAGCTGTCATACAGTATGTAGCGAATTGGTAATGATCTGGCGCCAGGCATTGCTTTGCGCCGCTTTCAGGGAATAGGAGTGGATATGCGGTATTCTAAAAGTCGTGGCGTTGCGTTTGGGTTGGTCTTGCTGGGCGCGACCGCATTAGCCGGAACTGTGGCAACGCGCGCCTGCGCGGACGGCACCTCCGCGCTGGATGCAACCGCCGCGGTTGAACATAATTTTACCCCGGTCGGGGACTTTACCAATCTGGTGAAGAACGTCACACCGGCAGTCGTTTCCATCGATGTCCATCTTAAGCTCGACCAAACCGCCGATAACGTCGGCGGCGATGGCCAGGGCGATGATAATGGTGATAGTGGCGGCATGCCGCCCGGCATCCCCAACATTCCCGGCTTTCCACCCGGCTTCCCGTTCGGCATGCAGGGCGGCCAGATGCAGCAGCCGCAGGCGATTGAGGCCAAAGGCTCCGGCTTCATCATCTCGCCGACGGGCATCATTGTCACCAACAACCATGTGGTAAAAGACGCGAAATCCGTCAGCGTCACCCTCTCGGACGGGTCAACATATAGCGCCAAGGTCCTCGGCACCGACCCGCGGACCGATCTCGCGGTCGTCAAAATCGATGCTGGCCACCCGCTCCCATATGTCGAACTCGGTAGCTCCGCGAATGTGGAACCCGGTGAATGGGTCGTCGCGCTAGGCAATCCGTTCGGTCTCGGCGGCACCGTCACCGCCGGCATCGTCTCCGCCCTCGGCCGCGATATCGGCGACGGACCATATGACAAATTCATCCAGATCGACGCGCCGATTAATGAAGGCAATTCCGGCGGCCCGCTCTTCGACCAGCAAGGCCAGGTTATCGGGATCAATACCGCCATCCTCTCCCCCTCCGGCGGCTCGGTCGGCATCGGCTTCGCCATCCCATCAGACATGGTCAAGCGCGTGGTCGACCAGCTGGTTGCCAGCGGCAAGGTGGTGCGCGGCTATCTCGGCGTCGCGGCGCAGCAGATCACCCCGCAAATGGCTCAGGCCATGGGCCTGCCGACGGATGACCCGGCAACCGACGGCGCACTCGTTGCCGCCGTCTCGCCGAACAGCCCGGCCTTCCGCGCCGGCCTTCAGCCAATGGATGTGATCACAAAAGTAAACGGCCAGACAGTGACGAACCCAGGTGACCTCGCCTCGGACATCGCCAATGTCGATCCAGGCCATGACACCAGCATCGAATATATCCGCAACGGCAAAACCAGCGACCTTTCCGTCGCCGTCGCCACGATGCCGGCCAATCCTGACGCCGCCTTCCAGCAAGGCAGCACAAGCCAGCCCGCTACGCCGGCCCCCGGCAAGGCCAGCCTCGGTCTGACCCTCGGCCCATTGACGCCGGACTCACGCAGCCAGCTTAACCTGCCGGATGGCGCCAATGGCGCCGTCATCGTCAACGTCAAGCCGAACTCACCCGCGGACCAGGCCGGCATCCAGGCCGGCGACCTTCTGGTCGGCGTCGGCCAGAAAGACGTAACGGACCCTGACAGCGCCGTCGCCGCCATCGAAGCCGCCAAGAAGTCTGGCTCCCCGGCCGTGGCGCTGCGCATTATCCGCCAAGGCCAGGCGCTGTTCGTGGGGATTGGGCTGGGCAAGAACAGCAATCCGGGGTGAGTAACTTAAGGAAGTAGGGCAAGGGGGGGCAGCTCGCCCCTGGCCTTGCCACCCTTTACTCGCCACCCCGCCTGTGCCACATGCTCACCGACCCTGCCGGGGGCGTTGGCATCGTGCCCGGCTATGCTCGTCCTGTTTCTGGGATTTGCCTGTTTTGGGCTTGAGCTGATTTATCCGAAGGAGCGCACATGCCTTTATATGAGACCGTGGTGATCGCACGGAGCGAGATTACGCAGGCGCAGGCTGATGCTGTTGCCGATGCGGTGACGGCCCAGCTGGAGACTGATGGCGGCGCTGTGAAGAAGCGCGAATATTGGGGTCTTCGCAGTTTGGCGTACCGGATCAAGAAGAACCGCAAGGGGCATTATATTCTGCTCGGGCTGGAGGCGCCGTCGCCGGCGGTGGTGGAGATGGAGCGGCAATTGAAGCTGAACGAGGACGTTCTGCGCTTCATGACGATCCGAATTGACGAAATTTCCGAGGAGCCTTCGGTAATTTTGTCCCGCAAATCCGATGATCGGGAGCGCGGTTTTCGGGGGCCGAAGCCAGCGGGCCGGTTCGAGGCTGGCCGCAAGCGTGGATACGATGAGCGTGAAGAGTTCCGAGCTCGCGATGAATTTCGCACGGATCGTGAAGATTACGGCGTGGAGGAGGAAATCTGATGTCCGATACAGCCGACACCAACCCGGCCGCCCGCCGGCTCGCCGTAGGCGCCCGCCGCCCTTTTTTTCGTCGCAAGAAATCCTGCCCGTTTTCGGGGCCGGATGCGCCGGTGATTGACTATAAGGATGTGCGCCTGCTTTCCCGCTTCCTGTCCGAGCGCGGCAAGATTGTACCCTCGCGGATCACTGCGGTTTCCGGCAAGAAGCAGCGCGAGCTGGCAAAAGCGATCAAGCGCGCCCGATTTCTCGCCTTGCTTCCATACGTGCTGAATTAGGGGGAGCAAATCATGGCAAACGTGGAACTGATTCTTCTGCAGCGGGTCGAAAAACTCGGGCAGATGGGCGAAGTCGTGAAAGTCAAACCCGGCTATGCGCGCAATTTTTTGCTCCCGCAGAGCAAGGCGGTGCGCGCTACAAAGGCCAACCGCGAGCGGTTTGAGCGTGAGCGCTCGCAGTTGGAGGCGCAGAATATCAAGCGCCGGGACGAGGCGGAGCGTGTGGCCGAGCGTGTGCAGGGCCTCACCGTCGTTCTCATCCGCCAGGCCGGCGATTCCGGCAGCCTGTTTGGATCGGTTTCCGCGCGGGACATTTCGGATGCCTGCACGGCGTCCGGCCTCGGCATCGAGCGTTCGCAGGTTCTGTTGCAGCACCCGATCAAGCAGCTCGGGCTTTCCAAGGTGCGCGTTGCATTGCACCCTGAAGTCAGCATCGATGTGACCGTAAATGTTGCCCGCAGCCCTGAGGAAGCCGAAAAGCAGGCCCGCGGCGAAGCGGTTGTTGCCGAGCGCGACGAGGCGCCTGACCTTGGTCCACTCTTTGGCCAGGAAGTTGACGAAGCCGCGGCATAACGTCCAAATTAAGTGGCTCTAACACGGCCCCTACCTAGGTATGGGGCCGTTTCTGTTTGCACCCTCTTTTTTACCGGATTATGTATCACTAAATGACATAAAGGATTAACGAATTCCGGGGGCTGAATTGCTTTGGGCCTATAAGAATCTGTTGCACCGAATCCTTGCCGGCGCCGTGCGAAGCGGCACGTTTACGGTCATCTGGCCCGATGGCAGTGCTGCTAGCTATGGGGATGGCGAGGGGCTTGCCGCAACGGTTGAGATTCGTAATGTGAAAACCCTGCGCCGCGTCGTCATGAATCCCGCACTCGCCGTTGGCGAAGCCTATATGGATGAAGGGCTGGTCCCGCTGAATTGCAATATCCACGATGTGCTCAGCCTGCTGATCCATAATGTCGGGCGCTGTTGGAATGATGTTCCGGTATTGCGCTGGAACAGTCTATTACAGCGGCTGATGCAGCCCTTCCGTTACCGTAACAACGCTGCGCGCTCGCGACGCAATGTCGCGCATCATTACGATCTCAACGGAAGGTTGTATTCGTTGTTCCTGGATCGCGACCGGCAATATTCATGTGCCTATTTCCCGCGTGGCGATGAAACGCTGGACGAGGCGCAGGCCGCCAAAAAGTGCCATATCGCGGCGAAATTGTTGCTGGACCAGCCTGATCTCGAAGTGCTGGACATTGGCTGTGGCTGGGGCGGCATGGCGCTTACGCTGGCGCGCGATTATGGCGCCAGGGTCACCGGCATAACGCTTTCCGAGGAGCAACTGACCGAAGCTCGCGCCCGCGCCGCGGCAGAGGGCCTGCAAGACCGGGTGACGTTTGAAATGATGGATTACCGGGCGATGGAGAAAAAATTCGACCGGATCGTTTCAGTCGGCATGTTCGAGCATGTCGGCACCGCGAATTACCCGGTATTTTTTGAAACCGTGAAAAACTGCCTGAAGCCGGGCGGTGTTGCCCTCCTGCACTCGATCGGCCGGTTCGACGGCGCATCGATCACCAATCCGTGGATCGCCAAGTATATTTTCCCCGGTGGCTATTCGCCGGCACTTTCCGAAGTGCTGAGGCCGGTCGAAAAATCCGGTCTGGTGACAACGGATATCGAAATTCTGCGGTTGCACTATGCTAAAACCCTGGCGCATTGGCGCCGCCGCTTCGCCGCCAACCGGGACGCGATCGCCGCCTTGTATGATGAACGCTTCTGCCGGATGTTCGAATTCTACTTATCCGGCTCGGAACTTTCATTCCGAATGGATGATCACATGAATTTTCAGATCCAATTGGCCCGCGCTAACGATACGGTACCGATGGCGCGCGATTATATGTTCGAGGCGGAGCGCCGGATCGCCTTTGCGCAGGCGGCCGATTGAAAAAGGCGAACACCGCTTCGCTCGACTTTGCATATGAGGAACACGGTCCTTCAGACGGCCATCCCGTAATTCTGCTGCACGGTTTCCCATACGATCCGCGCTGTTTTGACGATGTGGCGCCGGCGCTGGCGCAGCTTGGCTACCGCGTGATCGTGCCCTATCTGCGCGGCTTCGGCCCCACCCGTTTCCTGCATGCCGAAACACTGCGCTCCGGCCAGCAAGCCGCACTCGGGCTCGACTTGCTGGAATTGATGGACGCGCTTGCAATCCCGCAGGCCGCGCTGATGGGCTTTGACTGGGGCGGGCGCGCTGCCTGCATTGTGGCCGCTCTTTGGCCGGAGCGTGCGCATTGTTTGGTCACCGGGAACGGGTATAACATCCAGAACATTCCTGGCTCGTTGGCGCCGTTATCGCCGGACATGGAATACCGGCTCTGGTACCAATATTATTTTCACACGGCGCGCGGCCATGCTGGTCTTAGCGCCAACCGGGCGGAACTTTCGCGCCTCCTCTGGCGCCTCTGGTCCCCTACCTGGCGGTTCGACGACGTCACCCATGCCCGCACAGCATCCTCCTTCGAAAACCCGGATTTCGTGGATGTCGTCGTTCACTCCTACCGCCACCGCTTCGGCTACACGCTTGGCGACCCCGCTCTCGAACCCATTGAGCAGGCACTGGCCGCCCAACCGGCCATTTCGGTGCCCACCATCTCCCTCTGCGGCGCCGATGACGGTGTCGCCCCGCCGCCTGTTGCCGACCCGGATGCGGCCAAATTCACCGGCCCGTATGAGCGCCGCATCCTCCCCGGCATTGGCCACAACATCGCCCAGGAAGCCCCGGTGGCAACCCTCGCAGCCCTGCTGGATTTGCTGGGAACCGCTTAATGGATTTGTTGATAAGACGGTGCTCTTCGCGTTTTGCCCCTGCCGGACTAAACTTGGCCTATGAACATCTTCCCCTGGCACCATCCCAAAATCCCCGTCATTGCGTTGCGCGGCATCATTGCTGCTCGCGCCGGCTCCATCAATATCGAGGCTTTCACTGACCCGATCGAAAAAGCCTTCAAAATCGCCAAAAAAACCAAAAAGCTGGTCCTCGCCATCGAAAGCCCCGGCGGCTCGGCTGTGCAGTCCGACCTGATCGGCCAGCTCATCCGCCGCCGCGCCGCGGAAACCGGTATTGAAGTCACGGCTGTCATCGGCGATGTTGGCGCGTCCGGCGGTTATTGGCTTGCCTGCGCAGCGGAGAAAATTTTTGCCAACCGGCTCTCGATCGTCGGCTCAATCGGCGTCATCACCGGCGGCTTCGGCTTCGACAAATTCATCGCCCGCTATGATATTGAGCGCCGGCTGTTCACCGCCGGCGAGAACAAGGCCCGGTTGGAAAGCTTTTCGCCGCTGCGTCCGCAGGATGCCGCCTTTACCCAGGATCTGCTGGGCGAAGCCCACACCATATTCAAATCCTGGGTCCGTGAGCGCCGCGGCGCCGCTCTCACGGCGCCCGATGACGCCGTATTCGACGGCGGCTACATGCTGGGTGAAAAAGCCAAAACCCTCGGACTGATCGACGGCTTCGGGGACATTGACACCATCGTCAAGCAACTCGGCGGCGATGACGCCAAGCCTGTTTGGCTGAAGCCAAAACGCCCCCGCGGCCTGATGCGCCTGCTCACCCGCAGCGCCGTGGACTCCGTGCTGGAAGCCGCCGAGCAACGTCTGGTGACGCCGAATCTGCGCTAACCGGTTGCGCCCTAAGCCTGGCCACCTAAATTAAGGTGATGATTCCAATAGTTACGTTAGCCGGCGGTGAAAAGATTCCGGCCCTCGGCCAAGGCACTTGGCATTTGGGTGAAGCCCCGGCCAAAGCGGCTGCGGAGGCAGCCGTGCTGCGCACTGGCATTGAACGCGGCCTCAGCCTTATCGATACCGCCGAGATGTACGCCGCCGGCGGCGCCGAGCGCGTGGTCGCGGAAGCTATCGCCGGCCAGCGGGACAAGGTTTTTATTGTCAGCAAGGTCTCGCCGCAAAACGCCTCATCCAAAGGCATGGAGAAATCCTGCGCGGCCAGCCTGCAACGCCTCCGCACGGACCATATCGACCTTTACCTCCTCCATTGGCCCGGCCGTTACCCGATTGCCGAAACCATTGGAGCGTTCGAGCGCCTGCGCGAAGCGGGCAAGATCCGCTACTGGGGCGTTTCGAACTTCGACACGGGCGGCATGGAAGAAATCGCTGCCACCGAATCCGGCGGCAACTGCGCCACCAATCAGGTGCTGTATCACCCGGACCAGCGCGGCATTGAGTTTGATTTAATGCCCTGGTGCCGCGAACGGCACATGCCCATCATGGCCTACTCGCCCTTGGGGCAAGCCGGACGTCTGCTACGCTCCGCCGCCCTCACCGCCGTCGGTCGCCGGCACAATGCCACGCCGGCGCAAATCGCCATCGCCTGGAGCCTACGGGACGGCGCCACAATCTCAATCCCGAAAGCGGCGTCAGCTGCGCATCTTGAGGAAAACGCGGCAACCGCCGATATCAAGCTTACCGACCAAGACTTAACCGAAATCGATGCAGCCCATCGACCGCCCCGGACCAAAAAGTCGCTTGAGATGCTTTAACTAAGCCTTCGGCTTGCCAATTGAAGCAAATTTCTTGTTGAACTTCGCCACCTGGCCGCCACGGTCAGTCATTCGCTGCACGCCGGTCCAGGCTGGGTGAGATTTTGGGTCGATGTCGAGCCGCAGCGTATCCCCAGCCTTGCCCATGCAGGACATAGTCTTGAATTCTGTGCCATCGGTCATGACGATGTTGATCTCGTGGTAGTCCGGATGAATATTGGCTTTCACCGTGCGCGCTCCATGGTCAAACGGCCACCGATCCCGACCGGCAGCAAAGCGCGATCCTTTAGCCCCCGGCCGCGGCCAAGGCAACCCCGTGCGCCAAGCAGGTTTTCGCAAACGCCGCTGCCTCATTGAGTGCTTGGCGGGCTTCGGGAAGGAAAAACTGGCTGACCTGCCACACATGGGGCATGTTTTCCCAAATCTTTAAATCCACTGTAACGCCGGCTGCCCGCGCCGCATCCGCCAGCCGCGTGGAATCATCCAGCAGGATCTCCGTATCCCCCACCTGGATCAATAAAGGCGGCAAACCGGCGAGGTCACCGTATAGCGGCGAAGCCAGCGGGTTTCTGGCATCCGCGCCGTTCAAGTAAAACCCGGCGCCCTCGTGCAGCTTGTCGCTCACCAGCATCGCGTCGCGCTGCCGGTTGGTATGCAGGCTCGCCCCCGTTCCGGCTAGGTCTGTCCAAGGCGAAAACAGCAGCGCGCAGGCGGGCATTGGCAGCCCGGCCGCCTTGGCGCCGAGCAGTGTCGCCAGCGCCAGCCCGCCGCCGGCGGAATCCCCGCCAATCGACAGGCGCTCAGGCGCAAAGCCGGACTCGAGCAATCCCCGGTACACGGCCAGGGCGTCTTCTACCGCCGCAGGAAACAAATGTTCCGGCGCCAGCCGGTAATCCGGCGCGAAAACCCGCAACCCTCGAATCGCATAGGCCGCCGTAATCGACCGATGGGTAAATGCCGAGCACGCAAAATACCCCCCGCCATGCAAATAAAGCAGCGTCCCCGCCGCCGCGCCGCCAGCCGTCACCCATTCCCCGCCAACGCCGCGGATTTCCGCCGGCGCGAAAACCGCCCCGCGCGGCGCCGGCAGCGGGTGGGTAAACGCCGCCTTGGCATCATCGGCGGAAGCCGCCTTCGCGAGTTTCCGCTTCACCTGCAACCGCAGAATCGGGTCGGCGATATAGGATTGCCAGCTTGCCATAAAGTTTTAGCCCTTCGCTTGTGTGATCGCGCTCAACTTGCGGGCGCCGCGGCCGATAACGCGCCAATACCGTACCGGCAGTAAGCGCTGGATAATATCAATCTGGTAAGCATCGGCGCCGATCAGCACCCGCTTCTCGCGTTTTTCAACGCCCTGTATAATGCGCGCGGCGGCGGCTTCGGGTCTGGTCTTCAGCATCTTCTGAAATTGGGCAATCCCGGCCTGCGCCGCAACCGGGTCGACGTTTTTTCCGATGCGGGTATCCCGCGCGATATTCGTTGCGACACCGCCCGGATGCACAATCGTCACGCCGATCCGCGTGGCTTGCAACTCATGGCGCAGCGACTCGCCAAAGCCGCGTATCGCGAATTTACTTGCCGCATACGCCGTCTGTCCAGGAGGCCCAATCAACCCAAAGATGCTGGATAGCAGCACAATCTGCGCCGCGGGTTCTACCCGCAACTGCGGCAGAAAGGCACGGGTCAAACGCACCGCACCCCAGAAATTAATATTCATCAACCAGGCAAAATCCTCCAGAGACGCTTCCTCAAATGTCCCCGCCAGCGCGACGCCGGCATTATTGATGAGAACGGTGACATGCCCGTGCTCAGCCAGCACTGCTGCAGGTAGCGCCGCAATCCCGGCCTCATCGGAAACATCGAGCTTATGCATGCTGATCACAGTTCCGAAAGCGCCGGCCCGCGCTGCCACGGCTGCCAGCCCGGCCTCATCCCTGTCAACCAGCGCGAGATGCGCCCGCTTGGCCGCAAGCTGCACGGTCAGCTGCGCGCCTATGCCACTCGCTGCCCCCGTCAACACAATCACCGCGCCGGAGAGATTCATACGCATTGTCATTCCATGGATGTCGAGGCCGCTGCATTGCCGACCTTTGCAGCATTCGCAAGCTATGTGGTTCATTATGGCATCAATAAGAGGTGCCCGATGGTTCGCGCGATCATGATTCTGCTGCTTTGCCAACTGGCCGGAACGGTGGTGCAGGAAGGCGCTGGCCTGCCTATCCCTGGCCCGGTCATGGGCCTCGTGCTCCTGCTCGGCATTCTGGCCTGGCGCGGCGGGCCGGATGACGAGCTACGAGATACTGCCAATGGCTTTTTGAAATATCTCGGCCTGCTTTTCGTTCCCGCGGGCGTTGGCGTTGTCACCGAGCTTCATGAGCTGCGCGCCAATGCGCTCGCCATCCTCATCGCCATACCGGTTTCAACAATTCTCGCCATTGCGGTCACCGGAATCCTGATGCAGCGTCTCTCCAGGGGCAATGCCGATGCATAAGCTGCTGCCCCTTCCGTTCTTCCATGTCTGGGCCTACTTGCAAACGCAGCCGCTACTCGGCCTCACGGCCACCGTCTGCACCTGGGAGCTGGCGAGCCTGTTGGATGCGCGGGCGGGCCATAAAGCGGTTACCAACCCTACGGTCCTCTCCATCATCTTTCTTGCCGCGGCTTTGCTCATCACCCGCACCCCGTACAGCGCCTATTTCACCGGCGCGCAATACGTGCATTTTCTCCTGGGTCCGGCAACCGTTGCGCTCGCCATACCGATGTACGCCAACCTGTCCGCCATTAAACGCCATTTCGCCGCCATCATCATCTCGCTCGGTGCCGGTTCCATCGCCGCTGCGTCATCGGCCATGCTGATCGCCAAGGCGCTCGGTGCGCCGGCTCAGGTCGTCGTTTCCCTTGGGCCAAAATCTGTCACCACGCCGATCGCGATGGGAATCGCGCAAAACCTTGGCGGTCAGCCGCCGCTCACCGCCGTGTTCGTCATGCTCACCGGCATGTTCGGCACCATTGTCTGCACCGGGGTTCTGCGCCTTGCGCGAGTGTCGGACTGGCGCGCCCAGGGCCTTGCCGCAGGCACCGCGGCGCACGGCCTGGCCACTGCGCACATGCTGCGTCTTAACCAAACCGCCGGCGCCTTTGGCGGCCTCGCCATCGGGCTTAATGGCATCGTCACGTCACTTATTCTGCCGCTGCTGGTACGGCTTTTCGGGATCTAACGGGCGTTCTAAGCCGCGGCGTCCAGATCCAGCGCGTACCCGGCCGCGCGCACGGTTCGCACGATATCAATCTCGCCCGGCCCGTTAATCGCCTTGCGCAGCCGCCTAATATGCACATCCACCGTCCGCGGCTCGACATGGATATCGCGCCCCCAAACCGCGTTCAGCACATCTTCGCGCGAAAAAACCCGTTTCGGATGGCGCAGGAAAAACTCCAGCAGCCGGAATTCCGTTGGCCCCAGATGTAGCGCCCTTCCGTTGCGCAACACGCGGTGCGATGCCGGGTCCAGAGAAATATCATGGAAATTCAGCTTAACCTTTGTTGGCACGGTACCGGAACGGCGGAGCAAAGCGCGAATCCGCGCGATCAATGCCTCGGTGTTAAAGGGTTTGGTGATATAGTCATCCGCGCCGGTATCCAGCCCGCGCACCGCATCCTGGTCCTCTGCGCGCGCTGTCAGCATGATGATCGGCAAGGCCCGCGTGTTCGGGCGGCGGCGCAGCTGGCGGCAAAGTTCGATGCCAGACATGGTCGGCAGCATCCAATCGAGCAGCAACAGATCAGGCGGCGCCTCGGTAATGCGCGTCAGCGCCTCCCCACCATCTCCGGCATCCTCGACCCGAAAGCCCTGCTTCTCCAGATTATAGCGCAAAAGCGTGACGAGCGGCGCCTCGTCTTCGACGATCAGGATGTAGGGCTTGTTCTGCTCACTCATTGGCCTGCCGGGCTTGCATGGACATAGGCTGAAGTCTGGTCGCCTTTCGGCCGGAAATCGGGGAGGGAATCACCGGTGACCGCGTAATAGGTGAGCTCAGCAATGTTGGTCGCATGGTCGCCGATGCGCTCCAGGTTTTTGGCGATGAACAGCAGATGCGTGCAGGCGGTAATGCTGCGCGCATCCTCCATCATATAGGTGATCAACTCACGAAAAATCGTGTTATACAGATCATCCACAGCTTGGTCGGCGCGCCACACGGTGACCGCCTTTTGCGGGTCGCCATCGCCGGCGGCATCGATCACGGTTTTCAAATTCTGCTGCACCAGCCGCGCCATCTGCCCCAGCCCGGTCAGCGCAAAGGTGCTGGCCATCTTGTTGATCACCAGGCTGCGCTTGGCGACGTTGGCGGCATAATCACCGATACGCTCAAGGTCGGTAATCACCTTCAAGGCGGACACCACTTGCCGCAGATCATCGGCCACCGGCTGGCGAAGCGCCAGCAGCCGCACCGCAAACTGCTCTACCGCTCGCTCCTCGGCGTCAATCTTCGGGTCCATTTCCACGACGGATGCCGCAATCGCCGGATCATGCTCCAGCAGCGCCGTCGTTGCATCGGCCACGGCCCGCTCCACAAGCCCGCCCATGCCAGCAATCATGTCCCGGAGTTTTTTCAAATCCAGTTCGAAACTGGTGACGATATGCTTCGCTTCTTCGGCCATTTTTTACTCCCTACCCGAACCGGCCGGTGATGTATTCCTGCGTCCGTCGTTCGCGTGGGGCGGTGAAAATCTGGCTGGAAGGGCCAACTTCCACCAGTTCGCCAAGGTAGAAGAAGGCGACCTGGTCAGCGCAGCGGCCCGCCTGCTGCATGTTGTGGGTCACAATGATGATGGTGAAATCCCTTTTCAGTTCATCCACCAGCTCCTCGATTTTCAGAGTGCTGATCGGGTCAAGCGCGCTGGTCGGCTCATCCAGCAACAAAACCTCCGGCCGCACCGCAATGGAGCGCGCAATACAGAGCCGCTGCTGCTGGCCGCCGGAGAGGCCGATGGCGGAGGAGGAAAGCCGGTCTTTCACCTCGTTCCACAAGGCCGCTCGCGTCAGCGCCCATTCAACCCGCTCGTCCATCTCGGATTTGGAGAGCTTTTCGTGCAACCGGACGCCGAAGATAACGTTTTCATAGATCGACTTCGGAAACGGCGTCGGCTTCTGAAACACCATGCCCACCTTGCGGCGGAGCTGGTTGAGGTCCTGGCCCGGCGCGATGATGTTTTCCCCGCTGATCATCACCTCGCCTTCCGCCCGCTGGCCTGGGTAGAGGTCGTACATCCGGTTCAGGACCCGCAGCAGCGTGGACTTGCCGCAGCCGGAAGGACCAATCATCGCGGTGGTTTTTTTGTCCGCGTAGTCAATATTTATGTTTTTCAACGCCTTGGTGGCGCCATAGTAAAAATTCAGCCCCCGAATGGAAACCCGGGCGGCGTCATCAATCAGTGGCGTCAGAAGCCCCGCCGGCAGTGCCGCTTCGGTCATCATATTCTGGCTCGCATTTTCCATGAGCGCCTCCATAGAGAGGTTTCATGACAGAACAATGACACTATGATGAAGCTTATAAGTCAGTCATCAGTGGTCAGTCGTCAGTTGTCAGTAATCAAAAAAGGCGGCCCGAGCCGCCTTTTTTGGTCAGACGGCGTGCGGGAGTTTGGGCTGTTTTACGATCCGCAGATAGGGTTTCAGGGTCTTGAAGCCCTCTGGGAAGCGGATTTTGGCGTCTTCGTCGGAAACTGATGGGACGATAATCACGTCATCTCCGTCTTTCCAGTTCACGGGTGTCGCAACTTTGTAATTGTCGGTCAGCTGCAAGCTATCCACCACGCGTAGAATCTCAGCGAAGTTACGGCCTGTTGAAGGCGGGTAGGTGATCACCAGCCGCACCTTTTTGTTTGGGTCAATCACATAGACCGAGCGTACCGTCACCGCCGGGTCCGCTTCCGGGTGGATCAGACCGTAGAGTTCAGATACCTTCTTGTCATGGTCCGCCAGCACTGGGAAATTCAGCGCCTGCCCCTGCGTCTCGGCAATATCGGCGGCCCAACCCTCATGCCGCTCGCCGTTATCCACGGAAAGGCCAAGCACCTTCACATTGCGCTTCTTCCATTCCGGCGCCAGCCGCGCCACTTCTGCTAGCTCTGTGGTGCAGACCGGGGTAAAATCCTTCGGGTGGCTGAACAAAATGCCCCAGGACGTCCCCAGATAGTCGTAAAACTTGATCTTGCCCTGGCTGGAATCCTGCTCAAAATCCGGCGCGATTTGGCCTAGTTGAATGCTCATGTTTGTGCTCCTCCTCGTGAAATACCTCGTCTGACGCCATATGGC
>Ga0116226_10002010_pt1 | contig 17620 bp, 15 predicted proteins | sample S1TSphfallax_FD_89692 | JGI IMG/M metagenome (GOLD analysis project Ga0116226, IMG submission 89692) | Host-associated microbial communities from peat moss isolated from Minnesota, USA - S1T2_Fa - Sphagnum fallax MG | ecosystem: Host-associated > Plants > Peat moss > Unclassified | place: USA... | reverse complement strand
CTTTTTAAAGATAGTTAGTTCTGCTTTATGTTAGATAAATTTATCACCATAAACTCAGGAGAGCCATAATTGCTGAATTTTTAGCCGATAGTCGTTTAATTTATCCATTTTTCTATCTCTCCTGTATCAACATTATAGATAATCAATTTTACCTGATAAAATTATTCTCGTGCTGGCGCAAAAAACATTAAGTTAATTAGAGAAGTTCCACTATATCGCTCCACAAACAGAACTCCCTCTATAGTTTTTTCTCATTGGGATAATTCAGCAATGGATAGATATGCTGTACATTAACAAAACCAAAGGAGCGATGTCAGTAATAGCAATAGGTAACATTTTAACACGCTGAATAAGTGAGGAATGTACACCAACTTGACTGTTTGAGATGTTATGTTTATACGCTTGGATGGGTTACCAAATAAGATATTCCTCTCTTGTTGATGAAAATATTATCGAGTAAAGCAACGATTGTGTGTAATTGGTGAATAGAAGGGATTTATTGATGATAACAATACTCTTTACTTACAAAATAAATTGAAAGAATCTCAGGAACGTGGAGAAAATTTATTCTATAGTCAGTTTTTACCAGTTTTGTTTTTTGAAGGTTTTGGAAAACCGGGAGAGCATCATGGTGACGTTAAGCGTTTAATTGGTAATGTTAAATACCTAAATGGTGGATTATTTTTAAAACACAAGCTAGAATAAGAATATAATAGTAGCTCATCTTTACAGGTTAACAGAAGATGAATTTAGCTATATCCTATCCACATTTCCCATTGTTAGCGAACCCGTCAAACAAGCAGCAATTGAAGCTTACCGTATTTTTGCTCCTATGTCTGGAGATTCAGAGTTTGTGGAACTAATGCAACAAGGAATTAATCAAGGTGAAGGTTTAGTAGAATTTAAAGCTTCTGCTTGGTGGGATATTCCTAAAAATAGAAAAGAGAAATTTAATAAACGCATCAGCGAAACAGTCGCTGCTTTTTTAAATGTAAAAACAGGTGGTACTTTGCTAATTGGTGTTTAAGATGACGGTTCAATTGTAGGTATTGAGTACGACTATAATAAAAAACTCACTAATCGCCAAAATCGTGATGTTTATCAAAATAATCTCACGAGTAGTCTACTCAGTGCTTGTGGTCAAAATTGTAGTACTCATATTAATATCAGCTTTGGTCAAGTGGAAAATAAAGACTTGTGTAAAGTTTCAGTTTTATTTTTCTCACAACCAGTTTATATTCAAGATGGTCAAGACCAAAACTTCTATATCCGGGCGGGTAATTCTAATCGCAAGTTAAATGTCAAAGAAGCTCATGAATATATCCAATTTACTTGGACTTAGCATTCTGAGCGATCGCTACAGACTGATGTTTTGGGATATCCCCTCAGTTAATTATCTAGCAATTAATCATTTCTCAATTCAGCCAAATTCACTCCCGCTACAGCCGCACGGCCATAACGGGAGTGAATATACATCCAATAGTATTCCCCTTTGATGGTATACCAACTTAGGGAAAGGAGCTTATTGGAAGATTACCTTAATAGTAATTCCAGCTTTGAATTTTTTCCTCTAACTAAAGATAGAGATTAAGTAGGGCTTGCTGAACAAATATAGAAAGGTGTAATACATAGATGTTGAGGAGATAAAAATGTAGTCAGGTACAAGTAAATTATGATTGTAATTCTAATGGGAGTTTCAGGATCTGGAAAAACCACGGTTGGTAAGGCGATCGCAGCTGCTATGGAATGGGAGTTTAGCGACGCAGACTGTTTTCACTCGGATGCTGCTAAGGAAAAGATGAGTCGGGGAGAACCACTGACTGATACAGACCGCGCACCTTGGTTACAGAAAATAGGAGAGTCCATCGCCCAATGGTTACAAGAAGATAGAAATGTCATCTTATCTTGCTCGGCTCTTAAAGCCAGTTATCGCCAAGTCCTCTTCTGCTATCATCCACAAGTGAATCTAGTTTATTTGAAAGGTGGCTATGAGTTGATTGAGGAAAGGTTACATAATCGGCTCGACCATTTTATGAAAGCCGAGCTCTTACACAGCCAATTTTCAACTCTGGAAGAACCAAGCCAAGAAGAAGCTATTTATATTGATATTTCGCAGGATTTAGAGCAGATCGTTCGCGAGATCAGAAATTACCTCATAATCCAGAGTTGAATCTACATATCAAAAGGAGAAACCAAATTCCAGCGTCCCTTTCCCTTTTGCGTCTTTATCCTTATCGGGCGATCGCTGAATATATCGCCGAATGATGAAAGTAAATACATTCTTCCCGTTATTTAGCGGCTTTTGAAAAAAGTCTACATGCTGATAATTGACGTGACTTGATTAAGCGGTATATGGTTAGGCGAACTTGTTGTGCTGACTATCGCCAATGTTAGGTTTCACCTCGTTCAACAGAACCTACAATAATTAAATTAATCTTCTTTACCATAAGGGGGAATGCTAGAACCTTAATTTTTATCTATTTTTACCGATAGTCGCTCGATTGTAATATTCTAGGATTACTCAGAAATTAGGTTTTAAATAACTAGCTTATTCATGAAATTTAGTCATATTGTTAGACAGCTTGGCGCTTCTGCTCATAGCCTTACCACTAATCCAGATCTAGATCCAGAAATTACGCAACCAGCATCTTTAAAAGAATCTCAAGTTGAGAATATTAGTTATATCGAAGGAACCAAGTTTGCTAACTGGCTAACCTCTACCGCCGCAAGTGCATTAATTTTACCGACAGATACCAAGTTGCAAGCACAAGCAACAGATAGGGGAATTGCTTGGATTTCCACTCCGGAACCACGACTATTATTTGCGCAAGTAATTAGTCTTTTTTACCAACCCTATCGTCCTCAACCGGAAATTCACCCTACAGCAGTAATTCACCCTACAGCTAAGTTAGGTAATGATGTTTATATTGGTCCCTATGTAGTGATTCAGCCAGAAGTGGAAATTGGTGATTCTGTGGTTATCCATCCCCACGTTGTAATTTATCCTCAAGTGTACATTGGCGATCGCACGGTTTTACATGCTCACTGTACAATTCACGAACGCAGCCAAATTGGAGCAGATTGTGTGATTCATAGTGGTGCTGTGATTGGAGCTGAAGGTTTTGGTTTTGTCCCTACCCGGACTGGTTGGTTCAAAATGGAGCAATCAGGATATACAGTTTTAGCAGATGGTGTAGAGATTGGGTGTAATAGTGCTATAGACCGTCCCGCAGTGGGTGAAACCAGGATAGGCGCTCAAACCAAAATTGACAACTTAGTTCAAATAGGTCATGGTTGTCAAATCGGTTCTGGTTGCGCTATAGCTGGTCAAGCTGGTATGGCGGGAGGTGTAACGTTAGGAAATCGCGTAATTTTAGCTGGACAAACTGGAATTGCTAATCAGGTGAACATCGGTGACGGGGCGATCGCTTCGGCTCAAGCTGGTATTCACAATGATATTGCACCAGGGGAAGTCATTTCTGGTAGTCCAGGAATACCACACAAGTTATATGTCAAGGTATCTGCTGTTTATAGCCGCTTACCAGAACTGTATCAGTCCCTGAAGCAGATCAAAAAACAATTAGATCAGAGGGAGGGAATAGGGAATAGGGAACAGGAGTTAGGTCAAAAAGACTAACAGACCATTACAAGAGTCCCAATTTTTTGAGTACTGGTTTTGTGGAAACAATATGACGGTCTAAACCGAGTTCTTTTGGTTCTACACCCAGTGCTAAAGCAATTAGTTGCGGTAGATGTAAAATGGGGATTGCTAACTTTTGTCCGATGACACTTTCTACTTCGGGTTGACGAGAATCTAAATTGAGATGACATAGCGGACAAGGTGTCACAATACAATCAGCACCGTTGGCTAAAGCTTCTTGAAGGTGCATTCCAGCCATTTTAAAAGATTCTGTAGTAGTATAACTAGATAAAGGCCAACCACAACACTGAGTACGTCCGCGATAATATATGGGTGTTGCGCCTAATGTAGAAAATACCTTCTCCATTGATTCTGGATGGAAAGGGTCATCAAAACACATAGTTTTTTGGGCGCGGAGTAAATAGCATCCATAAAAAGCAGCGCAATTTAAACCTGTTAACTGATGAGTTACCAGATTATTGATTCTGTCTAACCCATAATCACCTAATAAAGCATGGAGAAGATGTTTTACTTGGCTTGTACCAGTATAAGGTGAACAGCTCTCTTTTTCTAGCATACCATTAACTTGAGCGACATAATTAGGATTGGTGAGTTGTGCTTCTTTTAACTTTTCATCAACACGACCAATCACGCCCTGACAAGTACTGCAGTGAGTTAACAAAGGCAGGTTTAATTCTTCTGCTAAAGCAATATTTCTGGCGTTGACAGTATCTTCCAGTAATTGAGAATCTTCCTTGAATGTTCCCGAACCACAGCAACTGGCTTTTTTCAGTTCAATCAATTCAATACCTAAGACTCGAACTAGAGCATTTGTGGATAAATAGAGTTCTCGACAAGCTCCTTGAGCCACACAACCTGGATAATAAGCGTATTTTAATGTTTGATAACTCATAATGTTATGCTTGATTGTAGAACGTTAAATCTGTAATTAAATCGGTCTCAAAAAACTATTGTACCGTATTTAATGTTGTATTTCTTTCGCCAAGTATACTGAATTAGGATTTTTATCAGAGAAAATTTCTTAATAGTATACTGGTGATCGCGCTTTCCGATAAGATGTATATGCCCAAAATAACATCAGCTATAAAGAACAAGTAATAGCAATTGTTTAAGGACTTTTATCTATGAGCCAGTCGGACATTTTGGAAACAGTCAAAAAAGTAGTTGTCGAGCAGTTAGGTGTAGAAAAGGAGAAAATCGAACCCACATCCTCGTTTATTGACGATCTAGGGGCTGATTCTCTAGATCTAGTGGAATTAGTCATGGCTTTTGAAGAAACATTTGACATTGAGATTCCAGATGAAGCTGCTGAAAAGATTCTATCAATCCAAGACGCAGTAGACTATATCAGCAACAAGCTTGCTGCTGCTTCTACTTCTACCTGAATAAGTTGTGAGGACTGAGCTAAGTTGTTATCCACTCGTATTCTATATATACCAATTGTGGATAAACTCTTGGCTCAGAGTTGCACTCTGTAGAAAATTTTATCGCTGTTAAATGTTGTTTCCTGCTGCTTTTTCGCCATAATCAAATCAATCATGACAGACTATAAACGTAACCGCGTTGTTGTAACAGGTGTTGGCGCGATTACACCTATTGGGAAGACAAAAGAAGAATATTGGGAAGGCTTATTAAGCGGACGTAATGGTATTGATTACATCAAAGCCTTTGATGCTTCTAACCATAGTTGTCGCATTGCTGGTGAAGTGAAAAACTTCGATCCCAATAATTACATGGATAAGAAAGAAGCTAAACGAACTGATCGCTTTTCTCAGTTTGCTATAGCTGCTGCAAAGCAGGCTTTAGCAGATGCGCAGTTAGTTATTAATGAACTGAATGCAGAACAGATAGGTGTCATAATTGGTTCTGGTGTTGGCGGGATTAAAGTAATGGAGGATCAGCAAACGATCTACCTTAATAAAGGTGCTGATCGCTGTAGTCCTTTTATGATCCCAATGATGATCGCCAATATGGCAGCAGGATTAACAGCTATTCATCTAGGAGCTAAGGGTCCAAACTCGTGTTCTGTGACTGCTTGTGCTGCTGGTTCTAATTCTATAGGTGATGCTTTCCGCCTAATTCAAGGAGGATATGCACAAGCGATGGTGTGTGGTGGCGCTGAAGCAGCAGTTACTCCCCTGTCTGTAGCTGGCTTTGCTGCGGCTCGCGCACTTTCGACTCGCAACGATGACCCCGCTCATGCTTGTCGTCCTTTTGACCGCGATCGCGATGGATTTGTCATGGGCGAAGGTGCCGGAATCCTGATCTTGGAAGAAATGAACCACGCAGTACAACGCTCTGCTCGTATTTATGCTGAAATTATCGGTTACGGCATGACCTGTGATGCCTACCACATAACTTCTCCAGTACCTGGTGGTATGGGAGCAGCGCGAGCTATGCAACTGGCGCTAAAAGATGGGGGACTAACACCCCAAATGATAGACTACATCAATGCTCACGGTACTAGTACTGAAGCTAATGATGTCACCGAAACTTCAGCAATCAAGTACGCCTTGGGAGAACATGCTTATAAAGTAGCGATTAGTTCGACAAAATCCATGACAGGTCATCTTCTAGGTGGTTCGGGAGGAATAGAGGCAGTTGCTACAGCTCTGGCGATCGCCCACGGTGAAATTCCACCCACAATTAACCTGGAAAACCCTGATCCAGAGTGTGACTTGGATTATGTACCGTTATCTAGTCGTACTACTCAAGTGAATGTAGCATTATCTAACTCCTTTGGTTTTGGTGGACATAATGTCACTTTAGCCTTTAAGAAATTCATTTAGATTGTTTCTATATCTTGTATATTCTTCAAAGTACTAAACTTATAGAAGTGCTGTAGATACAGAGGAGCCGGAGTAAGTCCGGTTCTAGTGGATATAGCAAGAATATAGTGAATGTATTGTTCGCTATAGTAAGCCTTACCCGAACAAACAAGAATTTCCCTTGTCTTGGGGGGATCGTCAATGGGATGATTGAAGGAACTGGGTTTAATTTAAAATGACCCCAGCAAGATAGAAGCTCAAAAAGTGCTAACCCGTCGTTAAAAACAAGAGATTATGGCTGTTGCAACCCAATCCCTCGAAGAACTTTGTATTAATTCGATTCGCTTCTTGGCTGTTGATGCCGTAGAAAAGGCCAACTCAGGACATCCTGGATTGCCGATGGGCGCTGCTCCAATGGCTTTTGTACTTTGGGATCGTTTCTTGAGATTTAACCCCAAGAATCCCAAGTGGTTTAATCGAGATCGCTTTGTCTTGTCTGCTGGTCATGGCTGCATGTTACAGTACGCTCTGCTGTACTTAACAGGTTATGATAGCGTTACCATTGATGATATTAAACAGTTCCGTCAATGGGGGTCGAAAACTCCTGGTCACCCAGAAAATTTTGAAACCCCTGGAGTAGAAGTAACCACTGGTCCTCTGGGACAAGGGATTGCGAATGGAGTGGGTTTAGCAATAGCAGAAGCTCATCTGGCTGCTAAGTTTAACAAACCTGATGCCAAGATTGTTGACCACTATACCTATGTAATTTTAGGTGATGGTTGCAACATGGAAGGTGTGGCTGCGGAAGCTGCGTCTTTTGCAGGACATCAAGGACTAGGTAAACTAATTGCTTTATACGATGATAACCACATCTCCATTGATGGTTCTACAGATGTTGCATTTACCGAAGATGTTTCTAAACGTTTTGAATCCTATGGCTGGCATGTCCTACATGTAACTAATGGCAATACTGACTTAGCAGCAATTGATGCAGCAATCAAAGAAGCAAAAGCTGTGACTGATAAGCCTTCCATGATCAAAGTGACAACCACTATTGGTTATGGTTCTCCCAAAAAACAAGGTACAGCTGGCGTTCATGGTGCGGCTTTAGGTGCTGATGAAGTAGCAGCTACTCGCAAAAATTTAGGTTGGGAATACGAGCCTTTTGTCGTTCCGACTGATGTACTTAACCACTTGGGAAAAGCTGTTGGGCGTGGTCAAGCTCTAGAAGATGAATGGAATAAGACATTCGCTAATTACAAAGCGGCATATCCAGAAGCAGCAGCAGAATTTCAGCGTTATCTGAGTGGCGCATTACCTGCTAATTGGGATCAACTGCTACCTACTTATACTCCTGAAGATAAAGCCGCAGCCACACGTAAACACTCGGAAACCTGTCTGAATAAATTAGCTACAGTTTTACCAGAACTAATTGGCGGTTCTGCTGACTTAACCCACTCGAATCTGACTGAACTTAAAGGCTTTGGCGATTTCCAGAAAGGTCAATACCAAAATCCCAATATTCACTTCGGGGTGCGCGAACATGCTATGGGCGCTATCTGTAATGGAATATCCCTACATGGTTCTGGATTGATTCCTTATGGCGCTACATTCCTGATTTTCACAGATTATATGCGTGCTCCTATCCGTTTATCAGCATTGTCTCAAGCTGGGGTAATTTGGGTAATGACTCATGACTCCATCGGACAGGGTGAAGACGGACCAACCCACCAACCCATAGAAACTCTGGCTTCCTTAAGAGCTATTCCAGACTTAACCGTAATTCGTCCGGCTGACGGTAATGAAACTTCTGGAGCTTATAAAGTGGCGATCGCGAGAGCGAAACAAAATAAATCTACTTTACTAGCCTTTTCTCGTCAGAATCTACCTAATTTACCAGCTACTTCTGTAGAAGGTGTAACAAAGGGCGGATACATTATAGCAGACTCTTCCGAAACACCCGATTTGATCCTCATTGGTACTGGTTCGGAATTAAACCTCTGTGTAACTGCAGCAGCAAAACTCACAGGCGAAGGCAAGAAAGTACGTGTTGTTTCTCTACCTTCATCGGATTTGTTTGATGCACAAGATGCAGCTTACCGTGAATCCATTCTACCAAAAGCTGTGACAAAACGTCTATCTGTAGAAGCTGGATCTAGTTTTGGCTGGCATAAGTATGTAGGGACGGAAGGCGATACTGTTAGTATCGATACCTTTGGTGCTTCCGCTCCTGGTCCTGTCTGTCTAGAAAAATTCGGTTTTAGCGTTGATAACGTATTAGTTAAAGCTAAAGCATTGTTGGATTAATTACAAAGACAGGGAAAAGTCTTTGGGGGAAAAGTCTTTTTTCCCACTAAACACAGAAAATTTCTCATATTGCTATTTTTTCAGAGGTGGGACTAAAAACCCACCTTCTTTACTATGACAAAAAATTAGCTATTTCTTGGTATAAAGTACCACAATTATATTCGTCATAACTGATTGACAAGCTTATATATTAAGTCACAATTAAGGGAAATTCAATATATTAAATTACTATTAAGTACAATTTACTCAGATATACTACTAGGAAAACCTGTACTATAGATTTTTATAATTTTTAAATTCTACATTATCTGCTAAATATACTAGTAATATTCGCAAATAGTTATATTGCTAGTATTTTTTATTACTCATAACCGAAGGTAACTACATTTAGAAAGTTCATTTTTCTTGTTGGTTTGTAACATTTTCCAACTGAGACTCTATTCGGAAGTAGTAGAGAAAATTTGGTAGAGGAAAAACAACTTAGATTATTTTGAACAAATTAGCAATAGAATTTACTTAAATGATCGGTTAAAAATAGAGTAATATAAGTAACAATTCTAAACCATCCATAAAATGAAATCTACTGGAAAAGAATGACTTAAACTGCTTTTCTATAGGTTCTATGAGTCTGAGTTTACTGAAATCACAAATATGTAATTTCACTGTTTTTAAGTTATTGAATTTACTTAAAGGCTAAAATATTTAATTATATTTTATACATTGAATTCCAATTATGCCTTCTTAGATCAATCAGTTACGTATTCAGAAAACAGCTATGTTATTATTAAGTTTTCACAAAAAAATCTGGAGCTCTTGAAAAAAAAGGTTACAAGGCTAGAATCTTTAATTGAAAAAGGTTTGACCCTTTTAAATCAAAGGTGAAACTGGTAAATTTATCATGACTTACGCTAAAACCCTGATCCCCAGGACGAAAAGTTCATGTTAGTCTGTTTCAGTCATAAATACAAAGTGAAAGCGGAACGAGTTCGAGTTTTAGGGGGGTAACACTATCGCAAATTAATTTTTGGTGAAAAGCCCACGAATAATAAAACATCAGTTCTACAGACGCTTTAAAATCAGACGCATGAATCAAAGACATTTGTGGACTATCGTCACCCTGTTTCTAGCTGTTTTGGAGATTCCCTCAGTTGGGCGAGCCCAAACTACCAAGGGAACTTCCATAGACTCCCAGAAATTACCTGCAACTGATGTAGCGAAGATGGGAGAATATCAATCCTCAACAGGGAAACCTACTTTGGGTGCTGTAATTACAGAAATTTATCATCATGAAGTTGGTGGTCGTCAAGCAGCTACCCTTTTCATTCGTAACCTTCCTGTAATCACATTTATCAGTTCTACTCCAGTAAACACTACGACGACAAAAGTTGGTTCTTTAGTTGACATTGGAGATAATCGTACCTCTACCCCTATTGCCCATAGTGCAACTAAGATAGCAAGCATCGGAGGTTTTATTGGTGAGAGTAACTCAGTTAGCTCGAATACCAATGAGTCAGTCGCTAGAGCAAGCGCTGTCGCAGCCAAGATCAACCAGATGGTTCAGGATAATGTGGATGCTAGCCAAATCACCGTAAGTTGGGAAGCCGGTGATCAATCTTCAGCTAATAAAGAAAAGCGAGTTAAAGGTTCCTCTGTCCACAAGTCGCTAGGCGATCGCTACAAGATCGAATTTAATCATCAAGAGTTGGTGGAACTGAATGAAAACACCCGCCTAGCAGACACAACTAAAAATCCGTCGCGAGATGCGTTGCAATTGACTAATAGATTGAGAAGGCTCATAGGCGATGCTGCACCAATTAGTCGTATACCTAACTTACCCTTACAAAGATCAATTTCAATACCTAAACTACCAAAGCAGATTGCTATCGGTGGGATAAAAATCAACTTTAGAGGTTTAGCCTCTTGGTATGGCTATGACGGTTCTAGCAGTTCTACAGCTAGTGGCGAGAGATATAATCCAGAAGGATTTACAGCCGCCCATCGCAGTTTGCCTTTAGGTACAAAAGTCCGAGTTACTAATACGAGAAATGGCCGTTCCGTAGTAGTACGTATTAACGATAGAGGTCCTTACATTGGCGGTAGAATTATAGATCTTTCTGCAGCCGCTGCTAGACTTCTGGGTATGATGGGTAGTGGTGTTGCGCCAGTACATATTGAAGTAATAGGAAGATAAGAAGTAGGGGAGCAGGGGAGAAAGAAATTGATGCTTAAATGGTTAAGATTGTAGTTAAGCTATTAGTCTCTAAACTACATACCACTATAGCATTCTAACTACTTTTCCAATTCTTCTTCCCCCCTGCTCACCTGCTCCCTTACCCCCCAGCTTTTTTTCCCCAGTTCATCTACACCTTTCCTGGATTTCAGCTATAAACTAACACAGGAAGAGGCTGAAAAAGAACTAGGGGAATTTTGTGCGCTTATTGACAACAGTTGCAGCTTTACGCTGCTATTTAACAAAATGCCGTTGGGAAAATAAACTGCTATACCCCGATACTCCTGTACTGGATGAGCAGACGAATTGGTTTAAGACTTCAATCGGATTGGTTACGACTATGGGCAATTTGCACCAAGGTCATTTAAGCTTAATTGCGCGAGCACGGCGAGATAACCTGACGGTAATTGTCACCATTTTTGTCAATCCTCTGCAATTTGGACCCCATGAGGATTATCAATCTTATCCCCGCACTTGGGAAGCAGATTGTCTATTATGTGAACAAGCCGGTGTTGACGCTATTTTCGCTCCTACTCCAGAAAATATCGGTGTCCCACAACAGAACTCTCAAGAAATTCCGATCACGCAAGTTATCCCACCATCTGCTATGATAGTTGGCTTGTGTGGTCGTTTTCGTCCAGGACTTTTTCAGGGTGTAGCAACAATCCTGACCAAATTGTTCAATTTAGTCCAGCCAGACCGAGCTTATTTTGGACAAAAAGATGGTCAGCAATTGGCAATTATCCAGCGATTAGTAGCTGATCTAAATTTGCCAATTGAAATTATTGCTTGTCCCACTGTCAGGGAGGCTTCGGGTTTAGCTTTAAGTTCTCGCAATCAGTATTTGACCTCTATCGAAAAAGAGCAAGCAGCTGTTTTGTTCACTGCAATGCGTGTAGCTGAAGCCGCATTTCGCGCTGGTGTTCGCCATAGCAGTGAGTTAATTGCACTAGTTCAACAGAGAATTTTCATGGTTAGCCATGTTTGTCTGGAATATATTGAATTGGTTGACCCCACTACATTAATGTCTTTAGAAACAATTCAGGAGGAAGGAATGCTCGCGATCGCTGCTCGTCTAGGTTCTACACGCCTAATAGATAATATAATTTTGCGCGATCGCCAACCAATCATCGCCATTGACGGACCAGCGGGTGCTGGTAAGTCCACAGTAGCACGCCTTGTAGCAGATAGATTAGGGTTAATTTATCTAGATACTGGTTCTATGTATCGGGCTGTGACTTGGTTAGTGCTAAAAGAAGGTATGAGCATTGACGATGAATGTGCGATCGCCGAATTAGTTAACCAATGTAAAATCGAACTTACCCAGAATCCAGATCTCCAACATCCAGTAAAAGTTTGGATCGACAACCACGATGTCACCCAAGATATCCGCAGTCTAGAAGTGACATCACAAGTATCAGCTATTGCTGCCCAAAGTGCCGTGCGTAGAGCATTAGTCAAACAGCAGCAAAACTGGGGTAAACGGGGAGGTTTAGTCGCTGAAGGTAGAGACATTGGCACTCATGTATTCCCGGATGCAGAAATCAAAATATTTTTAACGGCTTCTGTGAGTGAACGTGCTCGCCGTCGTCAGTCAGATTTTAGCAGACAGGGACAACCAGAAGTAAGTTTAGAGGAGCTAGAACGGGACATCGCAGAACGGGATTGGAAAGATAGTCACCGGAAAGTGTCTCCTTTACAGAAAGCTGCTGATGCTATAGAAGTCCAAACTGATGGTATGAGCATATCTGAAGTAACTGCGCAAATTATTGATCACTACCAACAATGTTTATCTCGTTATTAACTACTAAACCTCCCCGACAAGTCTTAATATCTTCTTTAGGAGTGAAGCGAAAAACTCGGATTACCCTTAAAGGTAAAGGATCTGCAAGAGTTAGCCAAACAAATTTATGACATTACAAAGCTTTGGTGTAATTGGATTAGCCGTTATGGGCGAAAACATCGCCCTCAACGTTGAACGTAATGGCTTTCCGATTGCAGTTTACAATCGTTCTCGTGAAAAGACTGATGCCTTTATGGCACATCGTGCTACCGGGCGTAACGTAAAAGCAGCATTTACTCTAGAAGAGTTTGTTGCTGCGCTAGAGCGTCCCCGGAAAATCTTGGTAATGGTACAAGCTGGTAAGCCAGTTGATGCTGTAATTCAGCAATTAAAGCCTTTACTACAAGAAGGCGATATCATAATTGATGGTGGTAACTCTTGGTTTGAAGATACTGAAAGACGCACTCAAGAACTTGAACCAGCTGGATTACGCTATTTAGGTATGGGTGTGAGTGGTGGTGAAGAAGGCGCACTCAATGGACCATCATTAATGCCAGGTGGGACAAAAAGCTCTTATGAGTTTCTTTCTCCCATTTTCAACAAAATCGCTGCTCAGGTTGATGACGGTCCTTGTGTAACTTATATTGGACCTGGTGGTTCTGGTCATTATGTAAAAATGGTACATAATGGCATTGAGTATGGCGATATGCAGTTAATTGCTGAAGCCTACGACTTGCTGAAAAATATTGCTGGGTTGGATCACAAACAATTACATCAAGTATTCAGCGAATGGAATACAACTGACGAACTCAATTCGTTTTTGATCGAAATTACAGCTAATATCTTCCCCTACATTGACCCCGATACAAAGAAACCCTTACTGGATTTAATCGTTGACGCAGCTGGTCAGAAGGGAACTGGACGCTGGACAGTACAAACCGCCCTGGAATTAGGGGTAGCTATTCCTACAATTACCGCAGCAGTAAACGCTCGGATTATCTCTTCTATTAGAGATGAACGCATCGCCGCATCTAAGCAACTGATTGGTCCAGTCAATCAATACAAGGGAGAAGTCAAAGATTTTATCAACAAGGTGCGAGATGCACTTTATTGTTCTAAAATCTGCTCTTATGCTCAAGGTATGGCTCTGTTATCTACAGCATCCAAAACTTACAACTGGAATTTAGATCTAGGCGAAATGGCGCGGATTTGGAAAGGCGGTTGTATTATTCGGGCTGGCTTCTTGAATAAGATTAAGAAAGCATTCCATGAAAATCCCGCATTAGCTAATCTCTTGTTAGCTCCTGAATTTAAGCAAACAATTCTTGACAGACAAGCTGCTTGGCGTGAAGTAATTATTACAGCTGCTAAATTTGGTATTCCAGTACCAGCTTTCAGTGCTTCTTTAGATTACTTCGATAGCTATCGCCGCGATCGCTTACCTCAGAATTTAACTCAAGCACAACGGGACTATTTTGGCGCACATACCTATTTGCGCACTGATAAACCTGGTTCTTTCCACACTGAATGGGTTCCCATCAATGAGAAGAAGTGAACTACATCGGTAAACTAGCTTTTGTAGGTTGACTACAAATTTTACTTTTGAGAAAGTGGCTCTGAATATCAGAGTCGCTTTCTTTCTAGAACCCACCCGACTCTAAGTCTTGAGATGAGAAAATCTCATCCTTAAGATAGAGGAGGGACTATCTTCTATAATCTAAGATTAAGAGACATTCAATAAATGCTCTCTTCTGGCTTTAGCTACTTGTATCGAAGAGAAGCCTTTGAATGGAATATTCCCCCCTGTTATGGCCGTGCGGCTGTGGCGGGGGGGATTTTGGCAATTTTTCCACTAGAGCCACTTTCTCTGCTAATATCTGAAAGCTAAAGCATCTAACATATCTTTACCTCTCTCAGTTCCCACTTCCAGATAAATTTCTAGTAGTTCCTCATAAGCAGTTTTTCCACCTACAATATTCCAGAATTCATTCCCGATAACTATAGCTTGCTCAAAAGGAAAATATTGTTTTACTACTGACCAGTTGTAATCAGCTTTCATTTGACCAAAAGGATTATAAGGCATTGCATAGTAAGCTTGTACATTAGGACGGTTAACACCCCGCAATAAATGAAATTTTAGTAAACGTCCTAAAACTTCTAAACATTGTCCTTTGTTGGGTTTAGGAGATTTCATTTCAAAGAAATACTCTGTCCCATCTTTGGCGTGAATATAAAGGTCAACCCGAACAGTCTTGGCTTCTAAATCATTATCAAGACGAGCATTAAGTACTGCTGTTATCATCTGCTCAAGAGATGGTTTTCCTTTGGTTGGCGATTCATAATTCTGTTTTTGAAGTTCAACTTCTGCAAAAGCCGCATTACTAACTTTATTTTTAAGATCGTAACCTCGATAAACAGCTTGATGATTGTCTAGAGCAATTAACCGAGCGCATTCCTCAAAGGAATTACCTAAATTTTGTACTCAAGCCTCGCTCAAATTGATTAATACGTATTAATAAGTGCAGCTTGAAATGGTGCTAACTGTCCCTTATTTGAGGATCTTGATAAATACTCTTTTGCATTTGTAGCTCTTTGAATATTACGCCCTTGATAATCTTTTACGATTTCTTCTATGAAAGATTCTAAGTAAGTTTTAATTAAAACACGAGTGTTAGGACTGATTACTGGCATATTTAGAATAAAGTCTATAAAATTATTTTCAACAATGCTTCCGTCAAATAATAAATAACAGGAATGGAAACTGCATTACCAAGTTGATGCTTCGCAGTAGCTTCATTATCTGCTATTTGGAAATTTCCTGGAAATCCTTGTAATCTTGCGTAATCCTTTGCAGTTAAAGGCTTATATTTATGCTGATTATAGATTTCTTGAATGAATTTTTGCTTATATACATTTGGTTCTGCACATTCGATGGACATAATAGCCACATAATCTTTAGTTCCAGTAGCCGTTAAAGTTGCAATTGCATCAGCATGAGGTAGGAATATCTTAGAAATTCCGTTAATCCCAGCAGAAATTTTAGAATTTACAAACTCATAGCATTTACCTTCAACAAGATGGAGAATTTTTTTTGCTACTAAAGAATTAAGGTCTGCAATTTTTAAATTAGGGATTAATGATTGTAAAACCTCAAATTTTAATGGATTACCATCTTTTTCACCATAAAGTTTCTTTCTGCGATTTTTCAAGATATTCTGACAAATTATCTTTTCTGTTGGAGTTGTTTCAATTAATTCCCAAGAATGGATAGTTGTATGCCCATTTCTAATGTCAGCAAAAGTAAAAAAGTCATTTAACTCGTCTATTTTCTGAAACCTACCTCTAGAAACCGGGATTTTGCCATCAACATATAATACTTCCGGAGGAAATTTCTTTTTAGGAAAATTACTTTTCTCAATTCCTGGAATTACATCATAAAGTTTGACAGATTTACTCAAACCTTGAGGAAAAACAAAACCCCAGGAATTTGCAAGATTATTTCTAATACCAACAATAAATACTCTATCTCTATCTTGCGGTAAACCAAAATCATAAGAATTTAGTACCTGATATTTAACTATATATCCAGATGCTGTTAAATTAGTAAGTATATATTCTAAATTTTTAATATTCCTTGGTTCCGTTAAACCTTTGACATTTTCAAAGATAAATGCTTTCGGCTGATTAGATTTTACAACTCTAAAAACATCAAGCCATAGTTTACCTCTAGGGCCATCTAAACCTTGCATTTTACCTGCTATAGACCAAGGTTGACAAGGAACGCCACCAACTATAACATCTATATTAAAAGGTAACTTATTTAAACTCGTAATATCTCCTAAATAGGTTTCTGTGAAATCAGGATCGCCCATGAAGTTATTTTGATAAACTTTCATGGCTTCTCGATCAATTTCCGAATAAACTAAACAAACTCCTCCTAATTCTTCTAAGGGAATCCTAAATCCACCTATGCCAGCAAATAAGTCTATAAATGTAAATTTACATGTAGAAACTACTAAATTGGCTGGTTGGAATAAGTGGAACAAATCTAACTGTTGAGCGTAATTAAATGTGTCAATACAAATCATCTATCTACTGAAATACCTTAATTTGGAGAATATCGTAGTTTGGATGGCTTAAATTATAATCAGGCATAGCCAAATTGTCAATATCCTCTCCCGCCATGACCGCACGGCCACAACGAGAGAGGATATCGCATTCAACCAAGCTTCTATGGGTGGAACCAGGAGGAGCAAACATTGATTGAATATTTCTTTAATCTTAGGTTTTGAAATGTAGTTCGTCCTCTCTCTTGGGAAGGATATTTCTGGCGATCGCCAGAATAGTGATCGCTTACCTCAGAACTTAACTCAAGTACGATGAGCAATTCTCATCATAATTTTGCTTTTTATTATAAAAATGCTGAATAGTTTCTCTGTCTTGAGAGAAAAAATTTTTAAGATAGCAGCTATTATTAAAGCAATCTTGGGAAAAGCTTCCTCTAGCTTTTCAGATAGGCTATACGACCGTATGGTAAGCCGCTGCGTTGGGCTGATGTTTCTACTTGATTGGTGAGAACATAGAAGAATAAGCAAAAATACTTAAATAAATCATAGAATTACAGCAGGGAACAGGGAAAAGGGAACGGGGAACAGTGGTAAAAGTCTTTTAGCATAAGGTTTTCTGATAAAATTTTGTACCTCTTTTACCTGCAATTTGCTATAAATGCTTGTACTTTCAGTAAAAATCCTTTATATGTAACCGCATGAATGAATTTTGGAAAGGCACAAGTGATACCGCTAAATACTGTTTCAATATAATGCCGAATATGTTGTTTGACATACTGATTCCAAGGCAAGTCTTTACGCTTG
>Ga0116226_10002009_pt1 | contig 17629 bp, 12 predicted proteins | sample S1TSphfallax_FD_89692 | JGI IMG/M metagenome (GOLD analysis project Ga0116226, IMG submission 89692) | Host-associated microbial communities from peat moss isolated from Minnesota, USA - S1T2_Fa - Sphagnum fallax MG | ecosystem: Host-associated > Plants > Peat moss > Unclassified | place: USA... | reverse complement strand
GGGAGCCGGCGCGGGCCAGGGGCCGGTGCTGCAGTTTACGCGCGACTGGGCGCGGGTCCGATGCGCGGATCCGGATGCGGACACGGCGATGCTCGAGGCGCTGGAGGGTGAGTTGCGCGGGCGGCTGGTCGAGGCTGCGCAGGATGGGGTGAGGCCGGTGCTGGAGCTGATTGAGGATTCGTTCTCGAACATGCTGCAGATCACAGAGAGCAAGGGATGCCTGGCGGAGTCGATGATCGCCGAGGTGGAAAGCCTGATGCGGGTGTACGTGGAGCCTCGCAAGCGGCAGAGCGCAGGGAAGAAGAGCGGGCGGGCGGCGATCCAGGCGGCGATGCGCACGCAGTTTGAGCGGGGGAGGGTGTGGGCGCTGATGCGCAAGCGCGTGCCTGCTTCGGTATATACGCGTCCGGGGGATCCGCTGCGGATCGACTGTGCGTACCGGCCGAATGGCCTGATCCGGATGTTTCATGCTGTGTCGCTTGAAAACGACACGGAGCTGGCGAAAGTGCTGGCGTTCAGTTTGCCTGCGATCCGGGAGGGCGTGGCGCGGGTGGAGCAGGCTACGCTGCAGATGACGGCGGTCATCGAGCCGCTGGCGCAGGTGCGAGGCAGCGACGAGGACGAGGATATTACGGCGCAGTACCGATTTGCCGTGGAAACCATGGAGGCTCAGGAGATACGGGTGATGACAACCAATGATCTGCCGAGGATCGTTGAGACGGCGCAGAGGGAGCTCAGGGTAGTGTAGATTCTTCGGTAATAAAGGCGGATAGCAGTTTTGCAACGGCATGGCCTACGGGTCATGCCGTTTTGTTTTTCCGGGGAGTGTGTAGGGGATTTCCCGGATGCGAACGTGGCTGATTTCTTGATCGGGAGAGATGCGGCGCCAGCGATACATAAGGGTTTTGCGAGGAGACGGCAGACGTGAAGATGACAGAGGCACTGCGTAAGTTGTGGGCACGGCCGGAAGAGAATGGAAAGGCGAGTGACGTAGAGGACCCGAGGCCGGTGCCGAGGAAGACGGCCGCACTGCCTTCGATTTTGCAGCCTTATTTGGGGGCTTCACGTGCGCTGCCAAAGTTGACGCCCACTAATCTGCGGCGTTTTGCAGAGACGCCGGTGCCGCGGCGAGCGATCAATGTGATCAAGGACAAGGTCGCCAGCTTTGACTGGCAGATCCGGCTGAAGCGGCATTACACGCTCGAACAGGTGCCGGATGCCGAGATGAAGATGCGGGCGCTGCGGATGGCTCTCGAAGAGCCAAATAGTACGGATTCGTTTCGTACGCTGCTGGAGCAAGTACTTGAAGATCTGCTGGTCGGCGGCTACGGAGCGATTGAGATGGAGTTGACCGGCAATCTCGAGCAGCCATTCCAGCTGTGGCCGGTCGATGGGGCGACGATCCTGATCAATCCGCAATGGGATGGGCGGCCGGACTCACCCCGTTTTGCGCAGGCAACAGGATTAGCCGGCACTGGGCAGATACTGCTGACCGATGAGGAGTTGATGTATCTGCGGATGAATCCGCGGACGCATACCCCATTTGGACTGGGGCCGCTCGAGGTTGCGTTCGAGACGGTGAACAGTTTTCTGGCGGCGCATCGTTTCGCGGGCAAACTGGCGAGCAACGCAGTCGTGCAGTATGCGCTGTGGTTGAACGAGACGACGCCTGCGCAGCATGACCGGTTGATTCGCTGGTGGCAGGACGAGATTGAGGGTACGGGGCGTGTGCCGATCCTGAGCACGGAGCAGAAGCCGGAGGTGTTGCGATTCGCAAGTGGCACGGATGCGGACCTGCGGCTGAGCTGGCAGGAGTTTTTGATCCGGATGATCGGAAATTCATTTTCCCTGCCGCCGATGATGCTGGGGCTGGAGAACGATGTGAATCGTTCGACGGCGGAGGCGATGTCGGACGAGGCGTTTCGCAGCGCGGTGCTGCCGGTCGCGAAGCTGGTGACGGAGCATATTACGCGGGACCTGTTTGCGAAGCGCCTGGGCTGGCGAGAGTTCGAGTTCGTCTTCAACGATCTGGAGGCGCCGGATGAGTTGGCGTCGGTGCAGATCCAGACAGCGCTGCTGCAGGCGGGCGTGCTGACGGTGGACGAGGTAAGGGCGATGCGGGGTTTGGCGCCGATGGCAAGCCCCGCGCCAATCGAGGAGGGAGGAGTGCCGATAGTAGACGCGCAAGCGGCTGAATAACCGAAGACGGGCGGAAGCTACGCCAGGAGCAGGAGAGATGATGCGATTGGAAGCGATGGCGATGAGTATGCCGGAGGTTGCGGGGCACCCGAATCGAGTTCCATTTGAAGGGGTGTTGACGGTGGTGGACGAGGCGAGCACGAGAGCACCTTCGGGGGCGCGGGGACATCGGGTGATCTTGACGCGGGCAGCGGCGATGGAGGCGCTGCCTTCGCTACTCGGCATGGCGATAGGGTTTACGCCGGGATGGGATGGACACGACGTAAGGCGAAAGTGTGGACTGATCACCGAGGCCGATCTGATTGGGAAGGAGTTGCGGGTGCAGGGGTATTTGTACGGTCGGGATTTTCCGGAAGTAGTCCAGCAGGTGGAGGGCGGCAAGCCGGGAACGATGGGCATGTCGTATGAACTGGCCGATGCGCATGTGGCGGATATGCGTGCAGATGTGTGGACGGTCACGCGAGCGATGTTCACCGGAGCGGCGGTGCTACTGCGGGAAAAGGCTGCGTATCGGAATACGTCATTCCGGCTACGGGGAGTCCAGGCTCGACACAGCCTTGCGGGGGCAGGTGGGGAAGCGCGGCAGGCGAAGAGCATGCGCCTGGCGGCGGTAGACGACTTTTATCTGGAGCAGAAAGGAAAGGAAGCGAGATGGAGATAGAGATGAGCGATGTTCTGAATTCGGTAAGCGCCAGTGTGGAGCGGTTAAGTGCGGCAGCGCGTGCGCTGGAGATGACGGCAGCCAGGCTGGAGCAGCGGGAGGCGGCGATCTCAGGCGATGTGCAGAAGATTACTGCCGCTGTCGAAACCAATGGCGATTCTCTGCGGAGGGAACTGGAGTTGGAGCGCAAGTTAGCGCTTGCAGAGCAGGAAATTACAACGCTGATGGCGCAGGTCTCCAGCATTCAGAGCGGTGCGGCTTCGCATGCGGGTGTGCGGAAGACGCTTCCTCCAGCGACTGTTCAACTGCTGGCCAAAGGGGGCCTGGACAGCCTGGACAGGCTTGATACAGGAGCGCTCGATGCGGCTCTAAGTGGGTTGGGCATTGAACAGAGAATTGCGGTGAAATCGCAGTTGCTTCGTTCTGGTGCGCTCATCTCGTAGTGAAAGCGGCCAGTTGCATGGCCCGACTGATAACGATGGACATAGACACCCGCCGAGGGTAGGAGACGACATGAAGTCGAATTTTCTGGAGATACATTCTGCTGCGGATTACATAGGACCTGGCGCGATTGAGGTGCCGATTTACCAGACAGAGATCACGGACATAGTTCGCCGCAGGGGCGCATTTGGGCAACGTATCCGGCAGGTGCCGGCGACGGGGCATCCGTCACGATACTTCGAGGAGACGGCAATTCCAAACCCAGGTACGGCGGGATTCTCGGATCCACGGAATATCGTTGCGGCTACGGTCGCTCCGACCCGGGTGGAGCGGTCGGTACCTCTTAAGGCGATTGTGGCCCAGTTGAATTACAACCTGTTCGATATGGAACTGGGTACGCAGCAGAAGCAGTTCGCATATTTGCAGGCTAAGGATCTACTGGACACAGTGAACGGCGTTATGCGGACGCACGACGTTGCCTTGTGGAGCGGCAATGATACGTCGTTGAGTACACCGACGACGACCCAGTACATGGGCGCGGCGGCACAGATCGCGGCCGGAGGAAATACGGTTACGATTGGCACAACAGCAAGTATCACCAATGGCTTGAAGACGGCGGTGGCTCAGATGGTTGCAAGTACCAACTACGAGGTGCGGCCAACCGCCATCTACGCAAATCCAATCCTGCTGGATATTCTGGATCAAGAGCTCAAGGCGGAGTTCAACGTGATCCTAAACCAGAAAGAAGTTATTGCCGGCCTGTCGGTGAAGGCACTTTCAACGCAAGCGGGCGATCTGCCTCTTATTCCTGACTGGACGCTGTCCTACACGGGAACGCCGGGTTCTGGAACCGCGGTGCTTCCGGCCTATATCGTGTCGGAGGACATGATTGAGTATCACTGGCTGGGGGATCCTGGACCCAGGGTATTCCAGCTTGGAACCCCCGGCACTCTTGCTTCGCAGTATGTGGTCGTAAAGTTTGGCGGCCTAGTAGTGAAGGGCGCCAATTATGCGCACTATCAGGTCCTGGTTGATCGCTAGACCATTGCTCTGATCCACGAAGTGGCAAATGATTCGTAAGCCTGAGTGACTTGGGCCGCCTGCAGAACGGGCGGCCCAACTTGCTGCGTTTGTGATGTTGAGGCAGAGGGTATCGAGAGAGGTGGAGCGGGGATGGGGTATTTGCTACCAACAGATTATGTGAACTTTGGCCTTGCGCCGGATACGAGCGACGACTGGATTACTGTTGCATCCAGCCTCATTGAGACTTACTGCCGGCGCATAAGTCTGAACGTGACCCAGTATACAGAGCGGTTGCGGCTTACAGCAGGTTCGCAGACCACACTGCTTACGTATCTGCCGTTAGTTGCTGTTGCGCCGGCGACCACCCCGTTAGTCAGTGTGCAGGCGAGATATACGAGGCCGCGCCGAGGCGAATACCAGGGAGCTATTCAAGAAGAGATATGGTGGGCATTCGCATTGCCGGGAAGCTGGGCCACGCTGGACCCGACAACCATTGATTGGGTGGAAGATGGGGATCTGATGTTTCCACTGAATGTGATGGGGCTGCCTTATAACGAGGTCGCCGTGACTTACACAGCCGGTTTGAGTGTTATCCCGGACGCGGTTAAAAGCGCCTGCGCTTTGATCGTCAAGAACGCACAAGCCCAGCCTGGAATGAATGTCAGATCGAGCAGGATCGACATGATGCAGGTTCAATACTTCTCCGATTCAATGCTGGATACCACCGTCAGGACGCTGCTGAGACCTTGGGTTGCAAATCGATTGGGGTAGATAAACATGAATACGAGCATAAGAAATGCAAACGAAAGTGGCCAAAGAATTGCGGATGCGCTGCTGAGGACGACGGCAGGGACGGCGGCTACTTTGCTCGTGCCTCCCGCGGCCGGTGACGGCACGGACGCAGGCCAACTTGGAATCGACTCGCCTCAGCTGCAGCAGCTGCCCTTGGCGCCAGCGGTCTTCCGGCGCACGCGCGCGACCATGCAAGAGGGTGAGGAGCCAAGATATGAACTCCTTATCTCGGCCTCTGCCGTGCAGCAGCAGGTGAGTACATTGCAATTGAACTCGGCAGATGGTCTGTTCGTGATGGCAGCCGGAGTTGTGGTCGGTGGTGGGCTGTTTCAGATCGAAAGCTGGTCGAGTTCCCAGGTTCTGGGGCAAGCCTGCCTGTACCGTTTACAGTTGAGAGCGGCCGAGCCACAGTCGCTAACAAGCCTTACCTAAGCGGAGTGTGAAATGCAGAATGCTAAAGACTCGTTTTACGTTGCGCTTCGCAATCGTCTCGCAGTCATAAATCCTGCACGAACGGTGACGCTCCGTGCAGTGCAGAGACCATCAATCATGGTGGAGGAGGCAGAACCGCCTCAGGTACAACTCGCCAACGACATTTTTGTACTTCGTTGGAGGGCGGAAACTGTGAACCTGCAGCTGCCATCAGTACTTACGCAGACGACCTGCGAAATCCGATACGCAACCAGTGGCAGCCAGCAGAATGCCGGCTTGGATCGGGGACGTGCGCTCACGGAGATGGACAAGGAGCTGCTGGCCATGTTGACGCCACTCCAGACTCAAAAGCTGAATTTTACACAAACGCCGGCCGCGGTGATGCAGACGTTTGTGTTCTGGACCGAGCCAACACTGAGCCCTGTCGAGGTGTTGAGGGATCAACTATCTCGTACTGCTACGGTGACGGTATTCGCTTTTGAAGAGCAGGGGGAGTAATGAGTACAACGACGACCTTGCTGAGCACGCCACTGGTGACAAGGAGAGTGCAAGCCTATTTTGCGCCGGTGAACCGGGCGCAGGAGCAAGCGACAATTTTCGACCCGGCGGTAAACGGGTCATTCAACTTGAGTGCTCCTCCTGCTCCATGGGTCGCTCTTGGGTGGATCGAGAATTTTGCTCGACAGAGTGGGAGCAAGGTAGCGCCGCTTAGTTCGGGCTCGCCGGCAACTACTCTTTACCAGGTCCGCGAAAGTACTGATGCTACGGTATCGTTCGCATTCAAGACATGGAGTAAGTTGTCGATGGCGCTGGCGGCGGGCGCACAACACATGAACGTGTTAGCTGCGCCTTTGACCGGGATAGCGATCGGGTCTGGAGCCAAGGCTACGCCGGCCGCCGCACTGGGCGTTGGCTCATCTGCTACGTCGTTGGTCATGAGCGCGCCGACGAGCCTTACCGCCGGATCGATCGTCTCAGTCGACGCCGACTATCTGGGGCAGACTGGATGGATAGGATCGGGTATAAGTGCAGCGTATGTAAACAGTGCGAGCGCCGTTGGCGACGATGCCGATTATGTGCGTCGAGTCTCGTTCAACGTAGGCCGTGTTGTGAGTGCGACATCAACTACTTTGCAGCTCGCGCAACCACTGCTTGCAGGTAACCCGTCGACCGGGATGAAGGTGCAGCAGGTTCTTGGATTTGTAGATCGCGAAGGGGGATCTTTCTTTCCCGAGTGGTCGGCGGTGTTTGTCATGCAAGGAGAACAGGGTGACAGGCTGATATTTCATTATCCGCGCTTGCAGCCAACTAGCTACCCGCGTGAGGTCAGTAATGTTCTCGCCGCGGCGATCGAGATGGTCGGACCGCAGGCCGCGTTCCGGGCGCTTCCAGTCGTAGACGGTAATGATGGGGAGCAGGTGCTGTGCTATCGCACCTACTTACCCTCACCAAGCGCGCTGGTCTGAGTCAAGCAGATACGATAAAGGGGAAACATGCAGGTAACTATCGACAACTTGAGCGGCGCCGGGCCTGTTGACTATACGGGGAGCCTGGAGTCGAAAAGCTCTGTAGTTCTCAGGCGTTTGCTGAACGCGCCGAGTGTTTGCAGCTTTTCCTTCCTGCCGAATGCGCAAGGCTTGCCACTGCCAGAGAGATATGCTCTGGTGACGGTCACGGATGGATCAGGACTGGTGTTGTTCACCGGTTACATTGCCACGGCGCCGGCAATGCAGCTGACCGGCTGCGGTCTGATGGGCGTCTCCTATTTAGCGCAGATTAGCGCCATTAGCGACGAAATACTACTTGACAGCACGTTTTCCGTGAAAGCGGGCACGGCAGTAAGCCAGCCTATTGGTCAGGCGTTGAAGACCCTTGCGCAACTATCTGGAACCCCGGCAATCAGTTTGAGTTCGGGGGCCTCGGGAGCAGTTGTCGGAAGAGTTGAAACACAAGCGGGCGCTAAATGGTCCGTGGCAGCAGGAGTACTTGCCTCTTCAGCGCGCAGTGCTTACCGGGTAGTTGCGGGAGTCACAAGTCTTAACCCTATCGGAGCCGTAACACACACGCTGAATGAATCGGATGGGTCATTACAGTTGAGCGGACTCAAGGCATCAACAGTCAAACTTCTTGCGAATGACGTGACGGTTTGTGGAAAGGTAGAGCCGGCGGCTTACGTCAATGAGACATTTCAAGGGGACGGAGTTACAAAGGACTTTTTGTTGACCAGCCTTCCATTTGAATCGATTGCGTCGGAGGAGCTGAAGTTGAGTGATCTGTTCCAAGGCCCAGTGCTGAACAGTCAAGTGTGGCAATGGACCGACAGTGGTGGGCGACTGTCGGTCACAGCGGGTGGGGCGACTTGTAATGGGGGTTCTGGGCGCGATGGTGAGACTGTACTAAGTGTGATTCAACAGATTGAGTTGGGGGGCTCTGTCGTTTTGGAGGCGGGTGGCGTGCAGATTGGCGCCGGCAGCGAGGGGCTGGTGCTGGGGCTGTATGAAGGCGCTGTAGTGCTTGGCAATTGTTTGGCCGCGTTTCAGTTTGGTGAAGCTGCCGGAGTTGTTCAGGTGGAGGCAGTAGTAAATGGGGAAGCAGCAGGGAGTTCCTTTCAGCCAGTTAGCGGGCACATTTACACGTTACGCATGCGGGTGTTTTCACAGGAGATGGAAAGGGTCAACCAGTCCTACTATTACCTGGACAATACCGGCGTGAATGCCTGCGGCGGGAACGTGATCATGGCCCCGGGGCATCTCGTCCTCGAGTTACAGGATGTAACCAGTGGAGCGCCTGGGCTTGCCGTCGTGCTCTATGACGGCATGCTCGCGGTCTTGCCCCCGGCGTGCACAATCGGCTTATTTAATAGCGGAGATCTAACCTGCAGTATCAAGAGCTTTACTTGTACACAGTCGAGCCCTATATGGGTAACAGTGACGCCGCCCGGTGGCACTCCTGCGTCAAATTACATTGGTTCGGTAGCGGAGAACGGAAGTTGCAAGGTAACTTCCGGGGGTAAGTTGAGCTTCTATACGGGCACCATTCCCCCGTCTGGCGCCTATATTAATGTGAGCTATCGCACAAGGCATCGAGCTGTAGCTCGACGGAGTATCATTCAAAGTACTAATCAGACGGGGGCAACATCTGTCGCTCCTGCTACTTCGATGTGGATTGGCACTGTTAGTAAGCCAACACCTTGGAGCAGCGTGGACTGCGATAATGCGGCAACAGCACTGCTGAAGAGTTCTGCTGTTGCTTCGGCGGCCTGGGAGGGGACATATACGGGTTGGAACGTTGAGTTGAATGGTGGGGATGTGTGGCCTGGGGATGTGCTTGCGATTTCCAGCGCTTCAGCGGGAATGGATGCGCTCGTTGTGGTGCGGGAGGTAGAAGTGGCGATGGGGTGTGCTGCTCCACCTTTGGTGAAATACACCATACGCTTTGCAAATGATTGGGCCGAAGATCTTGCCCTCAAGCTGAATGCGACTGTTCCTGAAGATGCTTGGTTGCCTACTGCCCCAGCAGTAGGAGGCAGCCCACTTCTGAACCTGCTGAATCTACAAGTCGTAGCAGTTACGGGTTCAGAGATACAGATTAACGCAGGAGTGGCTCCGCCGAGCGGAGGGGGATTCGAAGTGAAGCGTAAAGACTGGACGTTTGGTCCGGGCATAGACTCCGATCTGGTCCTGCGGACACCGGTTCAGAATTTCATTATTCCTCGGTTGGCTGCGGTAGAACAGTACTATGTACGGATGTACGACGGATCAGCGCCGCCAAACTACTCAGGGTTTTCGTCAGCGATCTTTGTGGACGTGCCGTTGGGTGCCAGCTGAGCGACGGGTGAGTTTGCCCCAAGGAGACGGAAATCTGCTTCAAGGAGTGGCCAGGACGCGCAGGCATAGGAGATCGAAGTTCGCGCGGCCATACAATGACCGCTTGATGGCCTCAGCCGATGCACGTTTGCTTCGACAGGACCATGGCTCCATTGGTACTCGAGCGCCGCCTGGACGGCTGCTTGCTCCCGGGCGCTGGTGTTTGGCGAAGGAGGCGAGAGGAGTCTCACGTGCCGGTTCGCGCCAACTGGCCCATGCTTGAGGATCGCTTTACAGCGATGCGGAAGAACTCCTGAGCGGCACGGCGGCGGCCGCGATCTCCGGGCAGCGACAGTTGAGTTAGTCAAGATACTCTCTGCCGGACGAGCCTGGCTTCAGGATATGCCACGCCGGTTGCCGGTCAGAGACGTGAAGCGGCTTGGGAGGGATAGTCTGCTGCTGAACCCGGCAGTGATGGTCCCCCCGGTCGCTTCATCCATAACTTCACAGACAAAATCGATCAAAGTATGGTCGGTGCCAAACTTCTTTGCGAGCTCGAGTTCGCGGCCGGGAATTTTGACAACCATGGGGACGAAACACTCGGCGCGGTTGAGCTGAAAGTAGTTAAGCTCCATGGCGATGGTGAGGTCGGTAACCGGGTCCCCGAGCATGAGCGCGTCCTCAAGCTGAGAGGTGGCTCGGTTTGTTTGAACAGATTTCCCTGGTTCTTAAGGCCAGAGAAGACCAGAACCTCCACTTATCCCCCTGTTCAGTTTTCCCGAGCCACCTCTCTGTTAGCGCGCCTAGTCCGTCGCAGCAGTCGCCGGCTCGAAGACGAGTGGAAACGAGTGGTCGCCCTGTTTCGACGTGCCGGTGATCGACTTGCCATCCGCAGAGATCTTGCCTTCATACGTCAGATCAACCTGTTCGATCCCATAGCGAAGCACCCCGCCGTCGAAGCCCACCGAAGATGCCGAGATCGGCTGGCCGCCCTGATCGATGCTGTAGAAGGCGAGCTTCAGCGCACCCTTGTCGTCCTTGGAGACCTTAAGCACGGTACGCAGGTTCTGCTCTCCGGCGTGCAGCGTGCCCTGCCAGGTATCGACGATGCCGGTCGCCGAAGCGGTCTGCGCAGCGGCATGCACGATGCCGAAGCTCACCGGCAGCGCTACCGCGAATATTCCGGCACACCCCAGCAGCGCCCTGCGCCCGAGGTCCAAACGACTGGCTTTCTGCTGGGCATGATGCATATAATTCGCTTCTTCAGGTCCGATCCTGTCGCTCACGATACGCACGTCATAGGTGCCTCCGTATAGAATTTGCAAACGTTCACAATGCCCAACTTACGACGCGCTGGACTATGAAGTTTTTATGGCCTCGCGTTATATCAATCCGCTTCTTGGTTACGCCTTCCGCCCAGGGCCGCTTTCTCGACCGATTGGAGGGCCTGGGCCGTTTTACGCATAGCCGGATGTCCGGCGGGATAGAGCCTCTGCTGCATGTGCAGGGCGTCATTGAGAGCAGCGCTCGCTGCCGGAAGGTTGCGCCGCAGAAACAAAACCATCCCCGTGCCGTAGAGCGCTTCCGCGGTGATGGGGTGAGGCGTGTCGGAAAAGTTTTCCCGCGCGATCCGGAGCGCCTCTGCATAGGCCCGCTGGGCGCCGTCAAGATCGTGCTGTGCAGTCAACACCGCGCCAAGGTGGTTATAGCTGATCGCGATCCAATCGTTTTCCATCGGATAGGCTTTTCGCTTGAGCGCCAGCGCATGTTCGATCTCCTGACGGGCGGCGGGAAGATTGTTCTCGGCCAGGTCGATCACCCCCAGGCAGTCATAGCTCTTGCCGAGCGAGGAAGGCGAAGGAGAGTGGGGGGCGAGCCTTGTCCTCAGGGATGTCTCTGCCAAAGGCCGTGCCGCTGCAGGGTCGCCCATCGCGACCAGTAGGAGCGCAAGCGCGTCCTGGTCATGCGCGGCATCCGCCGAGTGCGGGCCCGCGGTACGGAGGGCGATCGCAAGACCCTGCTTCATAAGATCCCTGGCTACGTCGAAGTGCCCCATTGCGAGGTTCCAGTCGCCCAGGCTCACCAGCGCCGCGCCCACATCCGGATGCTCCTCGCCGAAAAGCTTGCGGGTTAGGGCAAGCGTTTGATCGAGCCAGGACTTGGCTTCCTCAAAGCGCGCTGTCTTCAGCAAAATGGATGAGAGGTTGGACATAGCGATGGCGGTGGTGGAATTGTAAGTTCCGAGGACGCGCAATCTTGTCCGCAGGATCTCTCGCGCCAACGGCTCGGCCTCCCGGTAGTTGCCCTCTGAAGACAGAGTGACTTCAAGATTTCCCTCGGCCAGCAGGGTCTGTTCTGCTTCCTGTCCTAATAGCCGGGTAGAAATGTCCATCGATTCCTTCTGAAATGCTTCGGCGGCCTTGAAGTCGGCAGCATCCCAGTGGATACTGCCGATCCCATCCAGTGCATCGGCTACCTCGATGCTGTTGTGCCCACGCGTTCGCTCGTAAATCGCAAGCGCCCTGTTGTACTGGGCTATGGCTCCGTCGTAGTTGCCCTGTGTCTCCAGGATGTCGCCGAGATCGGTTGCGGTCTTCGCCACCTCGACTGAATCAGATCCCTCGGCGCTCGCATAGAGCGACTCGGCCTCACTGAGCAGAGATACTCCTCGATCGAGCGCACCTAGCCGGTAATACACCGTGCCGAGCGTATCGAGTAATCGGGCCTTCACCGCGGGATCGCCGCTCCAATCCTTGTTGAGCCGCTCGGTGCCTTGATCGAGAATTTCGCGAGCGCTCACACTGCGGCCTTGCGTCGCATTCGGTTGCGTGAAGTCGAACAAGCCGACCAGGTACTGAGAGACTGCATCGGCCGATGCCGCCTCACGGCGCGCGCGGCGAGCCTGCACGAGCAAAACAATGCTCAGCGAGATCACCGTCAGGAAGAACAATACCGTCGCCGCGGAGGCAAGCTTGTTGCGCTGCAGAAACCGTGTAGTCCGGTAGGTGAATGAGTCGGCACGCGCGGTGACCGGAAATCCCTCATGGTAGCGCTCGATGTCTGCGGCCAGGTCGGCGGCGGAGGCATAACGGCGCGCGGGCTGCTTGTGCATCGCCTTGAGCACAATGCGGTCGAGATCGGTCTGGCGGCGTAGCTTGGCTGCTCCGATCGGCACTTCTGCTGCGCCTGATCTGCGCGGCGAGAGGCCGACGCTGCTGGGCGGCCGCGGCTGTGTCTCGCAGACGATGCGCTCGACTTCGCCCGGGGAGAGATTTTTGAGCTGGAAGGGACGAGTGCCGGTGAGCAGCTCGTAGAGTAAAACGCCCAGGCCGTAGATGTCGGTTGCCGTGGTGATGTTCTCCCCGCGAATCTGCTCGGGGCTGGCGTACTCGGGCGTCATCAGACGCTCGGCAGGGCGAGTAAAGACGACGGTTTGGCCGCTCAGCACTTCAGTATCGAGCAGCTTGGCGATGCCGAAATCAAGCAGCTTGGGTGTTCCGTCGGCGGTGACGAGAATATTACCGGGCTTCAGATCGCGGTGGACGATGAGGTTCTGGTGCGCATACTGGATAGCCGAGCATAGTTTGCGGAAAAGGTCGAGCCGAACGTTGAGCGCTGGAGAGTTTAGAGAGACCCATTGGTCGAGAGTTACGCCCTCGACAAACTCCATCACCAGAAAAGGCAAACCATCGTCGGTTATGCCGCCATCGAGTAACCGGGAGATATTGGGGTGGTTGATCGCAGCCAGGATCTGGCGCTCGGCGCGGAAGCGCGCGAATAGCTCTTCAGTTGCGCCCCAGCCGGCGCGCACAACCTTGATCGCCACGCTCTGCTGGTACTGCTGGTCGTCACGCCGGGCACGATAGACAATGCCCATGCCGCCGTGCCCGATGGTGGAGGTGACACGGTAGGCGCCAATGCGGTCGCCGGGAACAAGCTCATTGCCAGTGGTGACGCTTGCTGCGGCCATGGCTATCGAATCTTCAAGAAAGCTGCCCGTGGCATCGTAGCAGCGCAGCATGCCTTCAATCTGCTCGCGCAGCTCAGGATCGTTCGCAGTCTCCTCGCAGATCAACCGCGTGCGTTCGCCCGCGGGAAGACTGACCGCCTGCTCAACGAGTTGTTGTATACGCTGCCATTCGATGGCGTTCATAGGACCTGGTCAGCCCCCGGCCTTTGACTCTCGTGACAGAAGCCGTCTGCACCGGCCGGTCTGCGTCGAGGCTTACCGTAGCGCCGGTCTTCAAATCCTCCGAAATCAGCGCGATGTTGCCGTGATGCAAACAAGACAATGCTTTCAGCCGCTTCTCGAGAGCCGCGTCGTCGCTGACCGATTGTTGAGCGCTCGCGAAGCCGCAGTTTGCACAACACAGCGCTGCTATCAGGCCTTCGACGACAGGCCACCAGCCTCTCCTTTTTTGCTAAAAGCCTAGCACAATGATTGCTTTCATCGCCTCCCCCTGATACTTTGCGCATACGGTGACCGGCATCGAGCCGGCCACCGTTGAGGAACCCCCGACGGATGCTATCCCGCTCCCGCTTATGCCTGTTTTTCCTGGTGTGCCTCTCCAGTCCGCTCTGTTCCTCCTTACGCGCGCAGATAGCCGCCTGGCCGTTCGATGGGCCGTCATTCAGCGCTTCTGCAGCGGAGATTTCACAGGCCGCGGCGAAGATCGCGCCGGAGAAATTCGCCGACGCCACCGTGCTCTATGAGGAGTCGCATGACACGCTCGATGCGGATGGCAGGCTGTCGAACACGCACCGGCTGGTGTACCGAATTGAGACAGCGGCGGCGGTGGAAAACTGGTCTGAGGTAGCCGTCGAGTGGGCCTCGTTTTATCAGAAGCAGCCCGTCATCCGCGCCCGGGTGATTGAGAAGGATAACCACGTCGTCGAACTCGACCCATCGACGCTCACCGACACGCCGGCCCGCAATGAAGAGGACGGCACGTATTCGGATGAGCGCATTCGCAAGGGGCCGCTGCCTGCCGTCTCTGCCGGCTCGATCGTCGAGGAAGAGACCGTGCTCGTCGACACGGAGCCGTTCTTTCGCGGCGGCGGCATCTATCGCAGCTTTTTGCAGCGGTATGTACCAGTCGTCCGGTCGCGGGTGGTGGTGGCGGCGCCGGTCGGCACCCCGCTCGAGTACCGCGTTGCCGATCTGCCCGATCTTGCTATCAAAAAGGAAGAGACCGGCGGCATACGCCGGATCACCTTCGACCAGGGACACATCGACCCGCTCCAGCGGTCTGACATCGAGCTGGCTACGGCCGAGCCGCACACGCCCATCATTCAGTTCTCGACCGGCCGCTCATGGGCCGCGGTGGCGCAGTCCTATCGCGAGCTCTCCGACCCACAGATTCATCCGGAGAGCGTGAAGATGCTGCTGCCGCCCGCGGGACTCGGCCGCCAGGCGACGATTGCGGCGCTGGTCTCGCGCCTGCACAAGGAGGTTCGCTATACCGGCATCGAGTTCGGCGAGTCGAAGCTGCAGCCGCAGCCGGCCTCCGAGGTGCTCAAGCGGCACTACGGCGACTGCAAGGACAAGGCGACGATGCTGGTTGCGATGCTGCGCGCCGCCGGTATCCCGGCCAACCTGGCGCTGCTGAACGCGGGCGTCGGCATGGATGTGCTGCCGGAGCTCGCGGGCATGAACCAGTTCAATCATGCGATCGTCTATGTGCCCGCATCGGGCAGCGATCCGGCGATCTGGATCGACGCAACGGCGGAGTTTGCCGAGGTCGGCACGCTGCCGTACCAGGACCGCGGCCGCCATGCGCTGATCATCGCTGAGGGCACCCAGGCGCTCACCGATACGCCAGCCGCCCGGCCTGAGGACAGCCTGCTGGTTGAGACGCGGACCTTTGAGCTGCCCGGCTACGGGCCGGCGCATGTGATTGAGACCTCCACGACCGAGGGCGACATCGACTCGTTCTATCGCGCGGTGTACGGCGGGGCGGAGAACAAGCAGCTCCGCGAAAACCTCACTAACTACGTGCGCAACGCGTATATTGCGAAGGACCTGGGCAAGATCGAGCATGGCGATGGCGCCGACTTCGCCAAGCCCTTCACGCTCAAGCTCGATGTGCCCGGGGCGCGGCGCGGCTTTGTCTCGCTCGACGACGCGTCGGTCTATGTGCCGGTGACCGGCCTGCTCGACCGGCTGCCGTCCTGGTTTGGCGTGGACCCGAACCCGCCCGGCCGCCAGCTCACGCCCGACGAGCAGACCGAGCGGCAGAAGGCTGAGCATGCGCGCAGCAGCACCTACTTGGTCCATCCCTTTATCACCGAGTGGCGCTACAACATCGAGCCGCCTGCAGGCTTTGAGGTGCGGGGGCTGCCGCCCAGCCGGACCACGCAGATGGGCCCGGCTACGCTCTCCGAACAGTATTCTGTCGCCGAGAAGACCGGCGTCGTGACGGCCGTGCTGCGCTTCAACTCGGGTAAGGAAAATTACTCCGTCGAGGACGCGCTCGCTCTGCGCACAGCGGTGCTGGCGCTTGAGAAGACCGATGCGACAGGGATACTCTTCGATCAGGTTGGAGCGAAGCTGCTGGCCGCCGGCAAAACGCGCGAAGGCCTCGCCGCCGACCAGAAGCTGATCGACCTTGAGCCGAAGGACGGCCTGCATCATGCGCAGATGGCCTACGCGCTGGTGCACGCGGGGGTGGGCGACAAGGCGCGCGAGGAGGCGCGCAAAGCAGTCGAGCTCGCTCCGGCGTCCGCAATCGCCTATGCCTCGCTAGGCGAGGTGCTCGAGTACAACTCCATCGGCGTGCAGTATGGGCTTGGCTTCGATCAGGCCGGGGCGCGCGCGGCGTACCGCAAGGCAGCCGAGCTCGACCCGGACGAGAGCAACTACCGGCTGAATCTCGCGATCATCGAGGAGTACGACGCCCACGGCACCCGTTATGCGGCCGATGCCGATCTCGCCGCCGCTATTGAAGACTATCGAGCGCTGGCCAAGCAGGACAAGGCGACCGCCGATCGCTACGAGGACAACCTGCTCTTCGCGCTCTTCTACGCGAAGCGTTTCGACGAGCTATTGAAAGAGCTCGAGCCGCTGCCGGGCTCGATTACGCGGCACGGCTTCGCGATTGCTGCGGTGACCGCGCTCAAGGGTGCGCCCGCCGGCATCGAGCGGGCGAACCAGCTCGGTGGCGACGCCGCGCAGCGCGGCCAGGCGATGCGGCAGGCGGGCACCTATCTTACCCAGCTGAGCCTGTTTCCCCAGGCCGCCGACATTCTCGCCGCTGCCAGCCAGGGCAGCGCTGAGGAGAACTCGACCGCGCGCCAGGTGGAGATTCTGCGCAGCCTCAAGCCGGTCGTGCCGCTGCCGCCGACCGACCCGGCGTCGCCGGTGCAGCAGTTCTTTCTCGCCACGCTGCGCGGCACTCTCGACGAAGCCACGCTCACCAGAATCCTGGCGCGCCATGCCTATACCGACGAATCCTGGAAGCAGAACCTCAAAAAGAATATCGAGGGAGCCGCATCGTTTGCGACCATGGCGCGTCGCAGCGGGACGCTGCCAACGGCGCTCGGCGACATCACGCTCGGCACCATGAAGTTCACCACCCAGGGCGATGAGGCCTCCGGCTACCGCATCACCGAGCAGTCGATCGGCGCGCGGGCTGAGCACTATTTCGTCGTCAAGGAGGACGGTCTCTATCGCATCGCGGCCGGCTCCTCGGACTTCGCCGAGGTAGGCGTCGAGGCTCTGTACCTGCTCGCGCAAGGGCAGGAGAAACAAGCCCGCTCGCTGCTCGACTGGAAACGTGAGCTGCTGCACAAGGGCGGCGGCGACGATCCGCTCACCGGTCCGCTGCTGCCACGCTTCTGGACCGCGGGCGAGAGCGGCGATGTAAAACTGGCCGCTGCCTCGCTGCTCACCGGGACAAAAAGCATCGGCGGCCTGCTGCCCTACGTAGCGGAGAAGCGGGCTGCGCTGCCCGCCTCGGCGAGCAACGAGGAGCGCGCGAATCTTGACCTGCTGCTCAGCTACGGCTATCTATGGACCAACGATGCGGTCCGCGCACAGGCCAGCAGCCAGTCTCTGCTCGCCGCCTACCCTGATTCCTACGTCGCAATGCGCGTGGCCGGCCAGGCCTATGGGCTCTCCGGCAACTACAAGGCCTGGAACGCGATGCTCCAGAGTCACCTCGACAAGCACCCCGACGACCGCGAACTGCTGAATCTTGCTGCGGCGGAGGCCAGCGCGGAGGGCGACTTCACCCGCGCCCGCAAGGACCTTCGCACGGTCCTCGACGGCGGCCAG
>Ga0116226_10002008_pt1 | contig 17630 bp, 24 predicted proteins | sample S1TSphfallax_FD_89692 | JGI IMG/M metagenome (GOLD analysis project Ga0116226, IMG submission 89692) | Host-associated microbial communities from peat moss isolated from Minnesota, USA - S1T2_Fa - Sphagnum fallax MG | ecosystem: Host-associated > Plants > Peat moss > Unclassified | place: USA... | reverse complement strand
TTTTCCTGATGCAGACGATAGATTGAATATCGCTCGTCCAAACTTAGCTGTTCGTAGTTTTGCTTTTCCATAATTACAACACTTTAACATAGTGTTGCACTTGTGGCTAGAACTTGGGAATGACTATGATTATTACACAGATTTAATAGTTGAAGCATTAAAAAGTTATGAATTAAGAGCTAGAAATGTTGAAGTTGAAGGGGTTAGCGTGCCTGGCAAAATAAGCTATATTGATAACCCTTCCCCAAATTCCACAATAGCAGTTTTAGACCTAAGCAGATGGATAAAAAACCATTTCTCTGATAAAGAAGCAGATTTTCTTTTTTCAAATCAGAAAGAACAATCTCAAGAAGGACGAAACGAACCACGACTTAATCATCGCCCAAATCAAACAAATTACATAAAAGAAGAGTATAATCGTCGCTGTGAAGAAAATGAGCTTATTGGAGATTGGAAAAAGGAATGCGATAGTCTTTTGGAGTGGTACAAAAAATGGCATAAAGATAGTAGATGCCAAGATAAAATACTTTCTAATTCTGGTAATAAAACTATTAGAACCAAAGTAATTCAGCAAAAGCAGTATTTATATGATTTAAACAAACAGAAAAGTAGGTAGTTAGAAACTAAAAAGTATTGGTTAAAAACTATACTTTATAACCGTTATTATTCAATATATTAGAAGGATATAATTCAGTTTATAACTCTGTAATTCACTGTGTATTATGGCATTATAATGTCATTCCGCATAAAAGCGGTAATTTTATAGGAATGACTTTTTTATGACTGAAACAACTAAACGCCTTCGCAGGACGCAGGCATCACTTTATCTCAAAGAAAAATACGGTATTTCACGCACCCCTGCAACGCTTGCTAAACTTGCGGTAGTAGGTGGTAGTCCACGCTTCCAATATGATGGACGGATCCCGCTTTATCCTACCAGCGAACTGGACGCATGGGCAGAATCTTTGCTCTCGCCATTAAAAAGCAGCACCTCAGATAATGGGGGTAATCATGCTTTCAAATAAAGAAAAAGCCACCTGCGGGCAGCAAGTGGCATATCAAAAAACTCAAGAAAAACATTACACTACTCTGATAATAAATCAAGTAAAAATCCACCCAAGTTTGAAGGTTATTTTACAAGGGGGTTGTGATGAATAGTTACAATCCACCTTATCAAAAACAGAAGCTCAGTTACACGATTACCAATGCGGAATGTGATATAAAACAGCTTGTTTCAAAAACAGACGCTTTGGAAAGTGAATTGAAGTCACAGGAAACCGAAATATCACGCCTTAATGAACGTGTAGATCAGTTGCAAACTGACGAATGGCGGGCATTGCTCCTCTGTAAAATATTGAAACAACGGCTTGATATTTTGGAAATTCTGATATTGCAGTTGCTTCAACCTGAAGGGTTTAAATACTTCACGCATACCGTCATTGATGCAATTCGCAATAAGGAGGTGGCAAAATGATATTTTCACCCAAAAAATCACATTGCGACTTCAACGATTTATGGTTGGGGGCGGATTATGTCTAAAGAACAAAACAATAAAGCTATTGATGATGCAGAGTTTTTTGAAGCAGAAGCACCACGCCCGTTAATGCGAGAATTGCCACCAGCAACTCCTTTTCCTGTGAATGCACTCGGCTCTATTCTGGGTGATGCAGCGAATGCGATTCATAGCAAGGTACAAGCTCCGCTTGCTATTGGTGGGCAATCTATCTTAGCAGCAGCTACGCTTGCCGTTCAGGGCTATGCAGACATAAAACTACCAACTGGGCAAAAAAAACCAATTTCTAATTTTTTTCTAACGAATGCAGAAAGTGGCGAACGTAAAACGAGCTGTGACGACGAAGCATTACTGCCTATAAGGGAAATGGAAAATATCTTGCGAGAGCAATTTGATGCAGCCTATCCACCTTATCAAAACGATTATACGGCATGGACAACAGCAAAGACTAAAATAGTCAATAATAAAAAATTAAGTCGTGAAGCAACCAAAATAGCTCTTGATGCCCTTGGTTCACCACCAGACCAGCCCTTGCAACCAATTCTTACTTGCCAAGAGCCGACATTTGAAGGGCTATGTTTATTATATGCGATTGGAATGCCAAGTTTAGGGATTTTTTCAAATGAAGGCGGACAATTCATTGGTGGACATGGCATGAATTAGGATAATAAACTGCGAACTGCAACTGCTTTATCTATGTTGTGGGACGGCGAGGCAATAAAGCGTGTTCGTAAAGGTGATGGTATCAATACATTACATGGTAGACGGTTAGCAGTGCATCTCATGGTACAACCAGATGTTGCAAGCATCATGCTTTCTGACACTCTCTTAACAAGCCAAGGGTTATTATCACGCATTTTAGTTTCTGCACCTGATACCGCAGCAGGGACTCGTTACTGGAAAAATCCAGTACCAGAAGATGCGATAGCGATAAAACGATATGGTGATAGACTGCTTGAAATTATGAAAACCCGACTCCCTCTTGCAGAAGGTAAAAATAATGAATTGAAACCACGCTCTCTCTCATTATCTCCCAAGGCTCATCAATTATGGATAGACTTTGCTAATTCCATTGAGAGAAAAATAGCCCCAAATGGTGAATTTGCAACGATAAGAGGGCTTGCGAATAAACTACCAGAACATGCTGCTCGTCTTGCTGCTGTGCCTACCTTGGTGCATGATATTTATGCAGCAGAGATCAGTGAGGAGCAAATCACTGCTGGTATCGAACTTGCCAATCATTATGCGAGTGAAGCTCTACGAATGTTCGGAGCAAGTCGCATTAATGCAGACTTACTGTTAGCACAAAAGCTACTAATGTGGTTGCAAACGTCATGGCAAGAGCGGCTTATTTCATTGCCTGATATTTACCAACGTAGCCCTATTACTGCTATTCGTGACAAGCAAAAGGCAACAAAAATAGTAGAAATTCTTGAACAACATGGGTATTTGCAGCCTGTAGCAGGGGGAGCTATGGTAGCAGGAGAAAAACGGCGTGAGGTGTGGCGTATCGTGCGTATTGCACCCTAAAAATAAATAACACGACTGCTAAAGTAGGACTGCTAAAGTTGCTAAACCTGCTAAAGTTTTGCCGATTTTTCGATTGCTTTAGCAACCTTAGCAGCTTTAGCATTTAGCGGTGCTACTAAACCAACTTTAGATACTGTGCCTTAAGCAAGGATTATTCTTTATAACACAACGGCTGGGGTGGATATGTCAAAGCACAGATGCCACCTTTCCAGCACTACATCTATGATAATAGGTAATCGTGGGAAGGTGGTCAATACAGAAAACGAATGCTTTTAATCGTTCCTTTCACTATTCAATATTTCTTTCGCTGCTTTTACACGTTCAGCCAGACCGATATTCACTTCTGTTTTACTCTCTTGTGGTATAATTTTACTGACCAATGCCAGAAAGGCTTTCGGGTTTTGGTGGGCTTGCTGGATGAAATAGTGCTGTCCACCTACCGCATCAAGGGCAGAAAGCAGCATCTCCCTCACATCATGCGTAATTTTATTGGAAACGCCTTTTTGCCTTCCCCCTGTTTTTACTTTTCCTGTTGCAAATTCCATTTTAGGCTCCGCCTGAGATAGTTTTCTATTTCGCTCTATTTTAGATTAGGATTTATTATAGCTCCGCCTGACCAATTCTCCCAGCGTTAGACGGCTGGTTAGCTCTGTTTTATTTTCGCTCGGCAGGGTTTTGGAAAGCAGTGTGAGAAATGCCTTGGGATTTTCCCTTGCCTGTTCAACCAGATATGCTTCTCCCCCTGCCTTGTGAAACGCAGAAACAATCATTGCCTTGACATCGCCCGTTAGTTGATTGGGCGTTCCCTTGATCCTGCCACCTGTCTTGGCTCTTCCTGTGGTAAATTCCATCGCTCTTTTCCCCTCTCTTACCGATAATGCGTCTATAAAAAACTATAGCATAGTTTGTTTCTTAACGTAAGTACCTGTTTGATAAACCAATAGTCGATCATGGTTTCGTATGGTTTTTTTGATTGATTTTTTTGGGTAAAGAGGTATTGCTGTGAGTGAGTAGCTCTTTTGCTACTTGGAGGCGTAGAAACCTTCTATAATCAGCGGTTTTGTATGACCGTAAAAATACTCCCTGCCGTGCTTGGTGGGGAGATTTGCGTATATGTTCAAGCGAAAGCTAAAAACGCAAATGACCTTCCTGATTATAGGTTTTTCTAACTCCCCGCCACTAGTGCTTCTAGTGGCGTTTCTGTATGTTTTAACGAATGGGGTTAGAAGTTATGAGAAATAAAATTTGGTTTTTGGTAACTGTTTTTACATTATGTGGTTGCTCCAATAGTGAAAAGTTTAGGAATGAACTGGTGCAGGCAACAATGTTATGCCCTCCATTCAAAGAAGAAGTAGAAAATAAGCAAGCACTTGAGGCGGCAACATTAGCAGAAAAAGATTGTGAAATAAAAAGAACACATGGAGAAATTTCCACTTATCAAGCATCCGCACAGTGTTCTATTCCAAAAATAAAGGAAGCATTTCAGAATATTAACTTTCGTTATATGGATTTAGTTGATAGTTATACTAAAAATAAAAATAAAATTGCTCAGAGAATTGATAAAAACGAAATCACAGAAAAACAAGGACAAGATGAATTAGATGAAATACGAAGAACTTTACTAGACGAAGCAAAAAAGCGTAATGAGCATAATGTAGAGTTTATTACCAAAAAAGAGGCGGTAAAAAGCACGGAATGTATAGAGCTTGTTGCTGCTCCTATATGGAGAAAATATGCCCCTAATTTCCTAGACTTATACTACGCACATGCCGAAAAAGATGTGATTATAGCACAAGATTATGAAAACAATCAAATTTCATATGCAGACTACCAATTAAGAATCAAACAAGAAGACTTGATTTTTAATAATCAAGTCAGAGCCAGAAGAGCATTGATTGATGCAAGAAACATGCAAATGATTGCAGCTAGCATGCAAGATTTAGGCTCAGGAATGCAGTCAATGGGCAATGCTTATAGCAATATACCTTCATATTATCCTGCTCCAACCGTTCAGCCTGCATATGTACAACCAAATATGGTAAATAATACTTATACTAATAATATTATCAATCAAATGCAGCAACCAAATCCTGTATATGTTCCTGTTCCTAATGGTGGATATATAAATCAACGCTCTGATGTATTAGGAAATCAAACACTAGGAAGATAATCCAATTTTATCAAATTAATCAAGAAAGGCTAGTCTATGAAGAAATATATTTTAATTGCTGCTATATTTGCAATACCAACACTTACTCAGGCTTATGATGATAACTATGAACGTATGCAAGCTGAAATGGATAGGTCACGACAAGACACAGAAATAGCTCATCAACATTCTTTGCAATTTTATCAGCAAATGCAAATAGACCAGATGAAAGAAGATCAAGAGAAATTCGAGAAAAAAATGGAAGATGAAAGGAAAGAACAATCACGCTCTTATCAAAATTATTAACTAAAAAAATGTAAAAATCTAACTTGTATTTAAATTTTTTTTAGCTTTCCGTACAACTCAATAAACTGATAAATAAAATTATTTTCCAAGGCTTAACATGAAAAACGTAAGAAATATAATCGCAATTACTTCAATTATAATTATTGCTTGTTTATCTATTGATAAGCCTGTATTTGCAGCAGAAATAGAATGTAGTGACACTTACAACAATGGAGATAAAATAAATTCAAGCAGTAACCCTCATTGGAAAGATTTTTATCCATCTGGAAGGCTGCCCTCTAATTCTACTTGCATGATAGCTTTAATTAATGGTGATATTGTAGCTGGAGATAGTGAAAAATTTTCTAAAATTTTGAATGATAATAGTCCATTTTTAACATCGGTTTATCTGGCATCATCTGGAGGCTCAGTTGAAGAGGCTATCAAAATTGGGGAGTTGGTAAGAAAATATATGCTTGCTACTTTTGTGCCAACCTCATTTCGATTTAGTCCTGATGATAACGGACATACTGGCGGTTGGCTTTTAACAAAAGATGGTGTATGTCCAAGTCCTAACTGTCATTGTGCAAGCTCTTGTTTCCTGATTTGGGCTGCTGGTGCTGAAAGATTTGGCAATATGATAGGCATTCATAGACCAAGCATTCACTCATCTACTTTTGCAAATTTGTCTCCAGATAAATCTTCTGCCATATATAAGCAAGAGTTAATAGAAATAAATAAGTATTTAACTGATATGGAAGTTCCACAAAAATATATAGATACAATGACGGATGTATCATCATCAAATATCTATTGGCTCAAATATAATGAAGCAGAATCTATGCAGGGAATGCCACCATCTATTGAAGAATCAATGTCAGCATCTTGTGGACAAATTCTAACAAAAGAAGAAACCAGAAGACTACGCACAATATCAGGACTATTGCAGCTTGGAAAGTACGTTTCTGAAGATGATAAAGCATTTGCTAAAAGCATGGGAAAAATAGAAGGAAAAACTAATGGGTGTATAATGAAAAAACTTGCCAGATATAGGGATTCGATAAATTAGTGGTAAAATGATAAAAATTCCAATCCCCCTATTGCTTTCTCTTTTGCTATTATCCCCACCCCCGACACACGCCCAAACCACCACACAAACCGCCTTTTCACCCTCAAAAGAAGCCGTTACTTTGGTAGAAAATACCATCTACACTGCTCATAGCAGCATCGAAATCGCTGCCTACCGCTTCACCTCCTATAAAATCGCTGATGCGTTAATAGCAGCCCACCATAGAGGCGTAAAAGTGAGGGTACTGCTCGATAAAAGCCACGGCAGGCGACACAGGCATCGCCATACACGCCAAGACAAAGCACTACTGGCTATGCAGCGGGCAGGTATCCCGATCCGCATTAATCATCATTACGCTATCATGCACGATAAATACATGATTATTGATAATAACACGATAGAAACAGGCAGCTTCAACTATACCGCCTCGGCTGAGCGTCGCAACGCTGAAAATGTCCTCGTGATCCGCAATAACCCCACACTCGCACGGCAATATAAAGCAAATTGGGAAAAACTGTGGAATGAAGGTGAGTGACAAGAGGGGTTTTATAGCAGAGCCTTTGTCAGATTCCCTTGTGCTTTATCGCCTGGCATCATCAAAATCCCCCCTGCAATGAACATCACAGAGTTTTACCGTGCTTACCCATATTTATTTTTAATGGCTTGGAATTTATTTCTACTGCTTACCCAGTGCTTACCTGAAACTGAGGGCGGGCATTTTATTGAAAATGCAGTTGGTATAACTTATTGATTTATCAATCAAAAAATGGTGCTGCTGAGGTTAATCGAAAACCCGACCCCGTCATTACCAATGACGTGCTCTACCACTGAGCTACAGCAGCTTAAGTAAAAATAATGCTATGGCTATAGCAAGCTACGCAGACAAACGCAACGACTATTTTACTGTATCTTCGCAGTTTTTGAAGCCTGAGTTATATAAAGCTATTGTCTATAAGCTCAAGGTTGGGAGAACACCGCTTGGCAAAATAGATTTATCTTAAAAACCAAATACTTAATCTTATTCCCCCTGCCCTAGCGTATAACCCAATTTGCCATCAAATTCATAAAGCTGTTCGGTTTTTACGAAATCAATCTGATGAGCAGCAAGCTGGGTTAATAACGCTGCTATATCTGCATGGGTTAGTGTATCCCCTGTTTTTTTGAAACGGCAGTTAAACTGGTCGGTAAGATTCATGCCAGCGACATAATCAGGCCATACTTTAAGCCCCTTGCTGGAAATAGTTTGTAATACCAGCTTTTCACCTGCGAGATTTTTAACAAGACTGGCAAGTTTATCCGTATCATCCTGATAATGCACGAATACATCAACCCCCACCAACGTACGTTCAAGCGGTTTTACTGTTGATGCCACGTCTTTATTAGCAACCGCTTCAAGGTTTTTATAGCTTCCTGCCTTGATAGTTCCGGGTTTTTGTCCCAGATTGGCAATCACGGCTTTGGCAAAATCTGCCGTACCCACTTTTGCTTTGCTGCCTTTATTATAAATATCCACCGTATGCACGCCCGATTCCAGCGTATAACCCCAGGCATTATGGATAAGATTAGCGGTATCCGCCTGCCCGATATGCACCAGCAGCATGATGGCAGCTTGCAATAACCCTGAAGGATTGGCAATATCCTTGCCTGCAATATCAGGAGCGGAGCCGTGAATGGCTTCAAACATGGCAAAATTGGTGCCAATATTGGAAGAACCTGCCAGCCCCACGGAGCCTGAAACATCCGCAGCTACGTCAGAAATAATATCGCCATAGAGGTTTTCCGTTACAATCACGTCAAATTTTTCAGGTGCGGAAGCAATCCTTGCCGTGCCAATATCAACAATATAATGGTCTTTGACTATCTGTGGATATTCAGCTCCTATCTGGTCAAAGATTTTATGAAACATGCCGTCTGCCAGTTTCATGATGTTGTCTTTGGACATGCAGGTGACTTTACTGCGTCCATTTTGCACCGCATATTCAAACGCATAGCGAATAATACGTTCACTACCCGAACGGGTAATCAGCTTGATGCTATGCACGGCATCATGCGTTTGCTGATATTCAATACCCGCATAAAGATCTTCTTCATTCTCCCGCACAATCACCAGATCCATTTTGGGATGATGCGTACTGACAAAGGGATAATAGGAAATACAGGGACGCACATTGGCATAGAGTCCCAACGTCTTACGCATTGTGACATTAAGGCTTTTATACCCTCCCCCTTGTGGTGTGGTAATGGGGGCTTTCAGCATGACCTTCGTGCGACGCAGGCTCTCCCAGGCAGTAGCGGGAATACCTGTACTATTTCCCGTTTTATATTGTTTTTCACCTACTTCAATGGTTTCAACAGCGATATTCGCTTTGGCTTCCTTTAAGATATTCAGTACCGCTTCCATAATTTCAGGGCCGATGCCGTCACCAAATGCAACGGTAATAGGGGTTGCTTCTGTCATAATAGTAATCCTTTTTTAGTTAATGATTGGCAAGGTGTCTTAACCCAACCCGTAAATAGGCATAGCCCGTAACCAGCGTAAGTAAGGCAGCACTCCATAAGAGAAAACTTCCCACTTCCTGAAAAAAGGGAATATCATTACCGAGCAATAGCAGGAAAATCGCAACCATCTGGACGGCAGTTTTATATTTCGCCAGTGTGGAAACAGGTACACTGATATTAAGATCAGAGAGAAATTCCCGCAGTCCTGATACCAGAATTTCACGGCATAAAATAGCAATAGCGGGCAAAATAGCGGCTCTTCCTGCACTCACAAGCAACATCAGGCAACTGGCAATCAGCAATTTATCGGCAATAGGATCCAGAAATTTTCCCAGATTGGAATGGGCGTGCCATGCACGGGCAAGATAACCGTCGAAAAAATCCGTAATGCTGGCAATGAGAAAAAGACTGGCACACAGCCAGCCTGAAATCTGACTATTCACAAACAGAAACGCCAGTATCAGAATCGGAATAATGATAATACGGGAATAGGTAAGAATATTCGGAATCTGTTTTTTCATGTACGATTAGGTTTGAGAGACAGTTAAAAAACTTTCTCTCAGGAAGGTAAAAAATTTCTCCGCCCAAGTCAAAGCTTTTGTAGTTATTATCTTTATTACCGTACAAAATTCTGACACAAAAGCATAATATAGTTCATTCAGGTCAAAATCCACAAAATGGCTCCGTGAGTAGGATTCGAACCTACGACCGATCGGTTAACAGCCGATTGCTCTACCGCTGAGCTATCACGGAATATGATATATAGCGTGGTTTTTATAGCAAAAGATTTTGGTATGTACAGGATTATTTTTGCTGAACTCTCATTTTTTTAAGGCTTATCTATTTTCACGCGTGCGAGCGAAATCAATTCCCTTATTTTCCTCTTTTAAACGTGAAAGATGCCATTCATTGGGAGCAAGGTAAGCTAATGCTCCCGTGGCATCTTCTGCGATAGTGTGGAAATTACGCTCGGTAAATTTCTTGAGGGTTTCTGCATTGTCTGACTTTATCCAGCGTGCCGTGGTATAGTTGATCTCCTCAAAGCTGCCTTTCACATTATATTCACTTTCCAGCCGTGAAGCGATGACCTCAAACTGCAACGCTCCCACCACGCCAATAATCCAGTTGCTGCCATTAAGCGGTTTGAAGATTTGCGAAGCCCCTTCCTGTGATAATTCTTCCAGTGCTTTTTTAAGCTGTTTGGAACGCAACGGGTCATCCAGCCTCGCCCGTTTGAATAATTCGGGAGCAAAGCTGGGGATACCCGTGAAATGCAGTTTTTCACCTTGCGTCAAAGCATCCCCAATCGCAAGCCCGCCGTGGTTGGGAATCCCGATAATATCTCCCGAAAACGCCTCTTCCGCCAGTTCCCGCTCGCGTGCAAGGAATAATACAGGATTATTAAGGGTAATATATTTATTGGTTCGCACATGCAGCACTTTCATGCCCCGTTCATATTTACCCGAACAGATGCGTACAAAAGCAATGCGATCACGATGGTTTTTATCCATATTCGCCTGCACCTTGAACACAAATCCTGAAAAATGGGGTTCTTCGGGTAAAATCTGGCGGTTATCGGTACTTTGCGAACGCGGGGACGGGGCAAACTGGCAAATAGCATCCAGCAATTCCCGTACCCCAAAATTATTGACGGCACTGCCAAAAAACACAGGGGTTAAATGCCCTTCGAGGTAGGCTTCACGGTCAAACGGCTTGCAACTGGCACGAATCATTTCCACTTCTTCACGAAAAGCTGCCAGTTGGGCTTCAGGGATGAAGGTTTCGAGGTTCTTATCATAAATGCCGTTACATTGAATGGTCTCGGTAATGGATTCGCCATTGCCCGTATCAAACAGGTATAAACGGTCATTGATAATATCAAACGATCCCTTAAACGACTTTCCCATACCAATCGGCCAGGTCACAGGGGTGACATCCAGAGCAAGGGTTTTTTCAATTTCATCCAGCAGTTCAAAGGGTTCTTTGGCTTCCCTGTCCATTTTATTGATGAAGGTAATCACAGGCGTATCCCGCAAGCGACATACTTCAAACAGTTTCAGCGTCTGGGTTTCAATCCCCTTGGCAGCGTCCAGCACCATAACGGCGGAATCCACGGCGGTAAGCGTGCGGTAGGTATCTTCGGAAAAGTCCTTATGCCCGGGAGTATCCAGCAAATTGAGCGTCTTACCTTCATACTCAAACGTCATAACAGAAGCAGTAACGGAGATACCCCGCTGCTGTTCAATGCTCATCCAGTCGGAACGGGCGTGACGTGCTGCTCCTTTAGCCTTCACTGCACCCGCAAGATGAATAGCTCCCCCGAATAACAGCAATTTCTCGGTAAGCGTGGTTTTCCCCGCATCAGGATGGGAAATGATGGCAAAGGTACGACGTGTTTCCAGTTCATGTTTCATGCTGTTTTTTCCAAAAAATATTTCCCTGTTCCTACCTAAATAAACCTTACTCTGCAACAAAAATACTTGATTTAGACTATTGTCAGGAAGGGTTTTGTTCGTTAATAGGATGGGTTTTATTTTTTAGCTATTTATTTTCCAGGAAATATGCCCATACAATACCACCCCAATGCAGGAATGATTTTACGCTGTGATTTCACAAGATTTATCGCCCCTGAGATGACCAAACCACGCCCTGTACTGGTAATATCGCCTCGACCAGAGCGAAATAATAAAAAAACATGTATTGTGGTTGCCTTAAGTACGACTCGACCTAACCCGATTGAGCCATTTCATTGCAAAATCAAGCTTCCTGACGAAATTCCCGCCAATCTTTCGCCTGAATGCTGGGTAAAAGGAGATATGGTATATAGCTTTTCATTGGGACGCTTTGATTTGTATCGTTCTGGTCGTAATAGGGATGGAAAAAGAGAGTATTATAAAGGTCGGGTAGCTGAAGATATTATGAAAAAAGTGCGAAAAGCAGTAGGTAGTGCTATTGGAATAAATGCGTTTCAACCCTATTGACAATTCAGTCAAAAAATGAGATCATTGCTTTGTATGCTTCGTATTGTATGATACGTTAAGTCTTGAGACTTCTTTTAGAAGCCGCCACGCTAAAGGGTGAATAACAAGCCAAGGCGTGGTGTAGTAGAAAATACAAGGCGTGTCATTAAGCGTGATACGCCTTTTTTCTTTACAATAGCTCTTACCAAAAAAATATATCATTTGACTTTACCGCTATCGCTTCATAACACCGGATTCGCTAGGTTGTAGTTGCTTAACTTCGCTACTGCAATTCCGCAACAGCGATGAGTAATTTTAGGAGAATGTTATGAATAATAATAATCAACAAGATCAAAATAGTACCAGTGGCATTAACAAAGATCAATCAGCCAAACCAGCTGGTGGTGCTAATGTGAACAGCACGGGTTCAACTGCAAATAGTGCAAAAGACCAAAATCTGAACAGTGCAAACCAGGCACGCACAGGTGCAGATGCACAAAGCAAATCAGTGGGTGACAACACCAAAAAAGATGAGCCAACTGCTGGTAAAACAGGTGCCGGAAGCCAATCTGCAAGCACAGATAGCAGCCGTAAAGCATCTTAAATCATGCAATTTTCAGTCATGCAGGAATCCGTTCCTGCATGACTGGAATTTATGGTTTTATACCTGATTGATGCAGTATCTGCATTAATTCCCTTACCGTTCGGGTAAGGTTGAGAATTTCCTGCTCACGCAACTGGTCAATTTTCTGATGCAGCAATTCTATTTCAAGCTCCGCTTTTATATTGATATTATGGTCTTTTAAGGCTTCTTCACGGTCTATTTCCTGCTGGCGGTTTTGACTCATCATGATAACGGGGGCAGCATATGCCGCCTGAAAAGACAATGCCAGATTCAGAAGAATAAAAGGATAGGGATCCCATTGTTTAATATATCCCACCGTATTTAAGACAATCCATATCGCCAGTATAACACTCTGAAGGATGATAAACCTCCAGGAACCCATAACGGAAGCAACCGCATCTGCTATTTTCTGCCCTCGCGTCAAGTGAACAGGAAGAATATCAACTTCCCTACTAACGCGATTATTCCTGCTTATTTTCCGAAGAGAGTGCAATAATTTTTCATCAATTTCATGCAATTCCGTTTTAAAAGGCTCAGTACCAGACATATTTTTTATTTTATAAAACAGGGAATTTTGGTCGGGGCGGTAAGATTCGAACTTACGACCCTCTGGTCCCAAACCAGATGCGCTACCAGGCTGCGCTACGCCCCGACGATAAGAAAAGCCTATATACCATACTGTTTTTATTTGTATAGTTTTTTATTAGCGGAGATGGTATTTTTTATATTTCGAGTAAGGTTTTAACGAAGCAGGTATCCAGCCTAGCAGGGTTTCTCATCCAGTCTATTGATTTGTAATAAAAAAGGTGCAAACAAAATATTATGCAGATTTCTGCTAATAATCATTGACATTTCATGCCATATCCATATTTTAGCACTCCCTTCATCAGGTTTTAGTGCAGCGAAGCAAACGCCATTAAGCCTTTCATGTGATCTGGTAGCTCAGTCGGTAGAGCGCCTGACTTTTAATCAGGTTGTCGCGGGTTCGATTCCCGCCCAGATCACCATTTTTCTCAATAGATTAGCAAAAATAATTTTCTAATTTTCCAGCATCTAATCCAGATGGTATGTATAAGGGCTTTGCAAACCACAGGTGCATTGATATGTTGACATTTGATTAGGAATCTCTAGCTTTTATTTGAGGCACAACCAAAGCTATTGATTCATAAACTATTCACGTCATTGCGAGATTTTTCGCAAGAAAAATCGTGGCAATCTCAGGCAATTAGGAAAGGAGAATTTATCCCCAGATTACCCACCCCATAGCAATGCCTGCAATAAATCCGCTTATACCACAGAGTAAAAATCCAATAACAACGGCGGATTGATTTTCTTCTTCCTGCATACAAAACTCCCTTAAAAAGTGACGGGAAGTTCAAAAATCTTACATAAGAAAGATCACATGTACCTTTAGCTTTCGCCTGAACATGCGTACATGCCTCCCCGCCCGCAAAAAGGTAGGAAGTACAAGAACAGTTGTACCAACTGCTTATGTAAGAGGTTTTGAAGCCCCAAAACGGCAAACTGCTACCGCTTCACTAACCAGCTATAAGGATATAATAAAAATTGTCAAAGGGATTTTTGGGTAAGGTTGGCACTTGCTTTTAGTGCCGAATCATTTTGCATTTGCCATTTATGCTATGCTAGATTACTTCTTGTGGTGGAAATTCTCTGCTACATTGAAAAAGGGAAATATTATGATTAACATACCTGAAATTATTAGACATTATGCACCTATAGCACTTCCTATCTTGCTTAGAGAGGCTGCTAGACACCATATTGGACATGATGGAGATGCTATAGCTGCTGTAGCCAACCCTGTAACTAATGATAGAACAAATATAATAAGAAATTGGTTGAATGCCTACAGTGCATTCCACCGTTATGCAACGACAATACAAAGAGATGAAATTTCTATAGCCTTACTGACTTGGGCAGACCAAGATGCCCCAAATAGAGGAGAGGCTCTTAATATATCTGTTTTAACCGCAGAACAAATTATTGAAAAACACCGAGAACTTGTTGCTATCTGTCGAGGCATTGCAAATAAAAAACTAATATCTCTCGCATCAAAATTTTTATGGTTATGCTATCCACATGATATACCCATTTATGATAGTCAAGCCAAGCAAGCTCTATATATTATTGGCAAGTTAGAGGTTATTCCTTTAAAAGATAATTTCGCACAGATGGAAAAATACGAGCAATTTGTGTTCGTGTGGCGTTATTTATACGATCGGTATGAAAATCATATTCCAGAACATCCTGAATACCGTTATCGCATAAGGATTTTTGATAAAATATTGTGGATAATTGGTAAAGATTCTTATAATTCAACGGGGCTATAGATAATAAAAACCTAACCATTTGAAAAACCTATCGTTCGTCATTGCGAGCCGTCGCAGGTCAGCGTGGCAATCCAGAAAAGTTATCACCCGTTGTAAAGCTGGATTGCTTCGCATTTGCTCGCAATGACTTGGATAGGTTAGAATCCACCCAATAAATCAATAAATAACCTTTCAAACCAAATTGAGTAAAACTATGTTCAAAATGCCTGCCGAATGGGAACCACAGACTGCTATCTGGCTTGCTTTGCCACATGAAAAAAGCGACTGGCCAGGTAAATTGGATGTCATCAAATGGGTATATGCGGACATTATCCGTCACCTGAGCAAAAGTGTACGGGTGAAATTGCTGGTAAAAAGTGAGAAAATCCAGAAGGTGGCAGAAGAAATATTATCCCAATCCAATGTAGATTTGGCAAAGGTAGATATTATCATTACCCCCACCAACCGAAGCTGGCTGCGGGATTCCTGCCCTATTTTTGTCCGTCATGAAGACAAAAAAGTGCTACTGGATTTCCAGTTTAACGCCTGGGCGAAATATGACAACTGGAGGCATGATAATAACCTGATTCACACGGTAGCGGAACATACGGAATTACCCGCTATCCAGCCCCTGCACAACGGTAAAAGGGTAGTGCTGGAAGGGGGATCGATTGATGTCAATGGAACGGGTACGCTGCTTACTACAAGGGAATGTTTGTTGAGCGATATTCAGTGCAGAAATCCTGGCTTTACCCAAACGGACTATGAAGCCATCTTTGCCACTTATTTTGGAGCCACCAACACCATCTGGCTGGAAAACGGTATTGTAGGGGATGATACGCACGGGCATGTGGACGATCTCGCCCGCTTCATCAACCCCACCACCATTGTTACGATTGTGGAAAGCAATAAACAGGATGAAAATTATCATACCTTGCAGGATAATCTGAAAATCCTCAAAAACGCCCGTAGCGAAACAGGAAAACCGTTTGATATTATTGAACTTCCCATGCCTTCCCCTATTGTGTTTGATAATTTTCGCCTGCCTGCCAGCTATGCCAATTTCCTGATTGCCAATAACATGGTGCTGGTTCCCGTATTTAATGATAAAAACGACCGTATTGCTCTGGATATACTCGCCAAAGCCATGCCACAGCATGAAATTATCGGGATTTATTGCGGTGATTTCGTATTGGGGTTGGGTACGATTCATTGTGCCAGCCAGCAGGAAATTGCATGATTTTAACATTTTCTATTGCATTACCCAACAGTATTCTTATACAACTAGGTTTATCATTAGATTATTCATTAAGGAGACAAGATACATGAAACATACAAAATTGCTCGCAAGTGCTTTTGCACTTTACCTATTGGGGACGAATGCAGCCTGTGCACAGCTGGATGTGCAGCTTAATCTGGGACAGCCTGGCTATGTGGTAGCACAGCCCGCTTACGTCTCCCCCTACCCTACCTATTATGATCCCCATCACAGAGGACATGATTTTAAATATTGGCAGGAACATAGACAGCCTGCACATGAAGTTCCTCGTGGACATGAAGCACCCCGCGGACATGAAGAGCATGGTGGTGAGCATAGATAATTAATGCTTCTGCTTATCGCCTTTTGCATCGCTTTTGCAGGGACTGCCTTACTGATTCCCTTGTTGAAACGCTTACGGGTGCTGGATAATCCTAACGCACGCAGCAACCATAAAATGATAACGCCACGAGGTGGCGGGATTGCTATTGCTGTCGCCAGCCTGATTGGGCTTTATCTGGCAGGCTTTCCCGTGCCTTTGCTTATGGCAGGGGGTCTGCTGGGTTTGGTCTCTTTTATCGATGATATGAAGGGATTAAGTGTCAAATGGCGGTTTCTGGTTCAGTTTCTGGTGGTGGGCTATTCGCTTTATAGTATGAATCATGCTCTTTTCCCCTGGCTTCCTCCTATTCTGGAAAAGCTCCTCCTGGCGTTAGCTTGGATATGGTTTATCAACCTTACCAACTTCATGGACGGCATAGACGGCATTACCTCCATGCAGATTATCATGATGAGTCTGGGTATCTGCCTGTTAGGTATTTTTTACCCTTATCTGGCGGGAAATATTCCCTCTTATGCCAGCATTCTTGCCTTCGCTACGCTGGGATTTTTCTGGTTTAACCGCTCCCCTGCCCGCATTTTCATGGGAGATTCAGGGAGTATCTTTTTAGGCTATATGATGGGGTATGTATTGATCGAACTGGCAGCAAAAGGAGCGTTTTTTCCCGCTCTTATTCTTCCCGCCTATTATATCAGTGATGCTACCTATACGCTGGGAAAACGTGCCATAGAGGGTAAAAACATTGCACAAGCCCATTCGGAACATCATTATCAGCAAGCGGTAAGAAACGGGAAAAGCCATATACAGGTAGTAAGGCTTATTACTGGACTTAATGCCTGCCTGATTGTGTTAACACTGCTTGCCTGTATCAGCCCCCTGATGGGGGTGCTGGCATGTATCGCTGGCTATAGCCTAACCTTTTTCTTTATGCGAAGACTAAGAACCTGCCAGCGAATCTTTTTTAACGATGGATTTTTAGAGAATTTTGTGCGAAAAACAAGGTGTGATTCGCAGGAATAGTGGTACTATTTCAAGAATCATACCTTGTTTTGCAGCCAAAATTGTCAAAAATAGG
>Ga0116226_10002007_pt1 | contig 17632 bp, 12 predicted proteins | sample S1TSphfallax_FD_89692 | JGI IMG/M metagenome (GOLD analysis project Ga0116226, IMG submission 89692) | Host-associated microbial communities from peat moss isolated from Minnesota, USA - S1T2_Fa - Sphagnum fallax MG | ecosystem: Host-associated > Plants > Peat moss > Unclassified | place: USA... | reverse complement strand
GAGCAGCGAGTTGGCCGCCTCCTTCATGAACGCGCTCGCGGTAAAGATGTAGAAGGCGCGGCGCGCCTCGGCGGGCATGCGGTAGACCTCGCGGATGACGGTGCGCACCTGGCCGAGCTTGATGAGCAGCTGCGGCGGGTCGGGCGGGATGATGAGCACGTCGGGGTGCGTCTGGATGAGGATGCGGGTGTCTTTCTTGTCGGCCTCGCGGAGATCTTCGCGTGCGGCGATGGCCTCGGCGACGCGCGCCTCGCGTGGCGCGGCGGCGGCGATGCGGGTGCAGTTGCGGCAGACGCCGCAGAAGTCCGGGAGGGGGTCTGTCGTTCCCGGCTCAAGGCTGCCGGCGTTCGGCTCAAGGCTGTTCGCGGGCGGGTTGAGGCAGTTGGCTGCCTGCGCGAGCATCAGGGCCAGCGTGTACTTGCCCGACCCACGCGGCCCGGCGAGGATCATGGTGTGCGGGAGCCGGCCTGCGGCTAGCGACTCGCGCAGGAGTCGGACGGTGGAGGCGTTGCCGAGGAAGTCCGCGAAGGGCATTAGCCGATTTTATATGCCGAGCTTGCCGATCATCCCATAGCACTGACTAGCTCAATCTTCGGGCCATATCTACCTAACGAACGTTCGCTCTTCGTTTTTCACGATTATCGTCTTCCGGGAAGTTTATAAGTGAAGGGGTCTGCCGAGCCGCCATCGCCTTCACGAACCAAGAGCCCTTGCGCGACCAAACAGCGACAAGTGGAGTTTACCCGTTGTTGGTAACCGGCGTCGCCGAAAAGCAACTCCGCTAGTCCAGACTCAGTAAGTCCTTCCTGCTTACTAACCGCGTCTATGATCTTGTCTCTTATCAACACTGTTCTCTCCGCCTTCCGTAAGGCACGGAGCAATCTGACTATAACAACTCCTTTCAAACCGCCTTACCCTTGAGATTTCAAGCCAAATTATATTCCACCAAAATTAACTGGCACGAGATCCAAGCGATCTAAACCCCTGCGGAAAGTTCGACTATGAGATCGGTATAACTGGGTGCAATTGCCTATCGGGTTACGGCTCCTAAGCCTGCTGCTGCTGTATCTGCTGCAGCTCCAGCAGCGGTTACGCGGGGTGCGGGGGCTCCTAGCTTCTCAACGATAATAGGCCAGTCCTCTGGGATCGGCATCTCCTGGTCGAGGGCGGGCGGCTCGTCGAAGGCGTCTACCTTGACTGCCACATACAGCTCGTTCGAAACTTGAGCGCCCGTAACCCAAAGGTTTGCTGCAGAGATGGCAGAGAATGAAGGCTGAGATGAGTGTGTGGAACGATCGGGAGCGCTGGGCAGGCCTGTGCTCCGGTGCGGCATGCCCAATTTGTCTTCGACGGGAGCCACTTGACGTCGTGGCGAAACTCGAGGCTTGCTGGGTCACGATGCAAGAAGCCGCGCCGATTGCCGGTTACCTCTGTCTTGTCTCACAAGTGCATGCTGTCGATCTGCATGATCTGCCTGAGGCGGCCGCCTCAGCCTTCATGCGTGACGCGCGTGATGTCTCAAAAGCCCTGGCATCTGTCACCGGTGCGGTGAAGATGAACTACGAAATCCATGGCAACTCCATACCCCATCTGCATATGCACTTCTTTCCTCGGTACCGTGGCGACGTATTTGAAGGGCAGCCGATCGACCCGAGGTTAGTTGTGCAGCCCGTGTACGATCCCGGGCAGTTTGAAAAAACTCGCGAGGCCTTGGTCGCAGCGCTGGGCGCAAATTGACAGGCCCTTTAGGGGCCTAAGCCTGCTGCTGCTGCATCTGCTGCAACTCGAGCAGCGGCGAGGCGGGGTGCGGGGGCTCCTGCGCTTTCTCGACCATCATCGACCAGTCCTCGGGGATCGGCATGTCCTGGTCGAGGGCGGGCGGCTCGTCGAAGGCGTCTACCTTCACTGCGACATACAGCTCGCTCTTGGCGCGGCCGCGATAGATGCCGTGGGTGGGCGGCACGTCGGCGTAGTCGCGGCCGAGCGCGGTGCGGATATGCCGCTCATGCGCGAGCAGATTATTGGTCGGGTCAAAGCCCACCCAACCTAAGTACGGGAGGAAGACCTCGATCCAGGCGTGGGTCGCGTTGGTCGCCGAGCGGTCGAGCTCATGCTCGCGCTGATACAGATACCCGCTCACGTACCGGCAGGGGATTCCGACCGTGCGCACGAGCGCGATCATGGTGTGGGCAAAGTCCTGGCAGACGCCCTCGCGCGACTCGATCGCCTCATCAATCGGCGAGTCGACGGTGGTCGTCTTCGGCTTGTAGGTGAAGTAGTCGAAGAGGCTCTGGTTCAGCTCGCGGACGAGCATCAGGGGGTCGTCGCGGCGCGTCACGCCGAGCTGTTTCGCGAGGTCGAGCAGGGCCGGCGAGGGCTTGGCGAAGTCGCTCGGCAGGAGCATCTCCCAGTAGTCGCCCTCGTGCACGAGTGCGTCGAGCTCGGCCCAGGCCGAGGGCGCGAGAAAGTGCGGAATGTCGGAGAGCGGCTGCTGCTCGACCAGCGACTCGGCGATGATGACCAGCTGCGAGTGGTCGCCGGGAATATCAAAGTGCTGCACCTGGTTGCCGAGGTGGTCGCGATAGGAGAAGACGCGGCAGCGCGGCGAGACCGAGAGCGAAAAGGTGAGGCAGCGCTGGTTTGAGTCCGAGCGCGGATGCATGCGCGTCTCCATCACGCTCTCGCTGACAGGCTTGGTGTAGACGAACTTCGTAAGGTGACGCACCGAGTAGAACTTCAAGTTTCCGTCCTTAAGAGGAACCGTGCGCGAAAGGGAGCTGCTGTCTGTAGGCGTGGGGCGGCGAAACGGCTGAGTCACATGGCCAACGCAGTCTGGACGGAGTAATGAATATAGTCCCGGTAGAGAAGCGTGTGAATGCGGCGGCACTGCTGCGAAATATCCTGCAGATACTGGCCGACGCCCTGGGACGTGACCTCTGCGATGTCGCCGAAGTTGAGCGAGGCCTGCAGGCGGCCTGCGACCCGGCTCAGCTCCGCCCCGGCCATGCGGCCGCTCTCCTGCTGCAGCGCGAGCAGCGCCCAGCGTAATTGATCGACCGAGTAGCGCACCGAATGCGGGAACTCTTTATTCAGCAGGAGAAATTCAAGGATCTGCCGCTGGGTCAGGTCGGCAGTGTAGACGTTGCAGTAGGCCTCAAACGCAGAGCAGCAGCGCAGCAAGCCGATCCACTCCAGAAACTGGTGCGAGCCGGCGACATCGGCGGGGCCATCGTGCGGCGTCTCAAGCTCAAAGACGCCGAGCAGCGTCGCGATAGATGAGGCGCGCTCGATCGAGCGGCCGACCTGAATAAACTGCCAGCCCTCGCCGTGGCTCATCGTCGTGTCCGTCACGCCTTCAAACAGGTGCAGGCCATCGAGCGTTGCAGCGAAAAAGTCTTCGAGGCGGCCTGAGGCGTGCTGCGTCTTGTCGATCACGCTGTGATACATGCGATTGAGCTGCTGCCACTGCTCGGAGCTGATCTCCTCGCGCACCTGGCGCGCATTTTCTCGCGCCGCAAGGATGCATGCGGTGATCGATGCCGGAATTTCCGCATCATAGGTAAGTGCGCGGACGAGCGAGTAGAAATCGCCGTTCCACTCAAGGCCCGCAGGGTTGCCGAGCGCGGCGAGCGCGCGTGTCCAGATGCCTTCTTCGCTGGTGCTCGAAGGGTCGAGCGTCATGCTGAAGTTGACGTCGAGCACGCGCACGGTGTGTTCTGCGCGCTCAAGATATCGGCTCATCCAGTAGAGACTGTCGGCTACGCGCGAGAGCATTCGGTCTCCTGTATTCGGTGGGGAAAACTTCTAATCATGCAGTACCCAGGTATCTTTGCTGCCGCCGCCCTGCGAGGAATTCACCACCAGCGAGCCTTTGCGCAGAGCCACCCGCGTCAATCCGCCGGGGACGACCGTCACTTTGTCGCCATACAGAATATAGGGTCGCAGGTCGACGTGTCGCGGCTCGATCGATGAGTTGGTCGCATCGCCCATCAGGCAGGGCGAGCGGGAAAACTCAAGCGTTGGCTGGGCGATGTAATTACGTGGGTTGGCCTCGATGCGCAGGGCGAAATCATCCTGCTGTTCCTTGGTCGAGTGCGGCCCGATCAGCATGCCGTAGCCGCCGGACTCGCCGACCGCCTTGATGACCAGCTTGTCCATGTTAGCGAGCACGTGCTTACGCTGCTTCGGGTCGGTCATGAGATACGTCTCGACGTTCGGCAGGATCGGGTCTTCCTTGAGGTAGTAGCGGATGATCGCCGGGACATAGGCATATAAAGCTTTGTCGTCCGCGAGGCCTGTGCCGAAGGCGTTTGCGAGCGTAACATTGCCCGCGCGATAGGCATTGAAGAGCCCAGCGACGCCGAGGATCGAGTCCGCGCGGAAGGCGAGCGGGTCGATAAAGTCATCGTCGACGCGGCGATAGATCACATCGACCCGCTTCAACCCGGCCGTCGTGCGCATGTAAACGATGTTGTCGTGGATGACGAGGTCGCGGCCTTCGACGAGCTCCACGCCCATCTGCCGGGCAAGATACGTGTGCTCAAAGTAAGCCGAGTTATACACGCCGGGCGTGAGCACGACGATCGTCGGCTCAGGCCGGCCCTCAGGCGCGAGCGAGCGCAAGGACGAGAGCAGCACCTGCGGATAATGCTCGATCGGCCGCACGCCATACTCGCGAAAGATATTCGGGAAGGTCCGCTTCATCACGCGGCGGCTGGTCAGCATGTAGCTGACGCCGCTCGGCACGCGCAGATTATCTTCAAGCACGCAGAAGCTGCCGTCGTTCAGCCGCAGCAGGTCGGTCCCGGTGACGGCGATGTAGACGTTGCGCGGGACCTGCAACCCGCGCATCTCACGGCGAAACTGCGGGCAGCTGTAGACCAGTTCGCGCGGCACGAAGCCGTCCGAAAGAATCTTGCCCTCGTTGTAGACATCGCGCAGAAAGAGGTTGAGCGCGGTGATCCGCTGGATCAGGCCGCGCTCGATCGTGTCCCACTCCGCGCCGGTGATGATGCGCGGAAGCATGTCATAGGGGAAGATGCGCTCGGTGCCCTCATTTTTGCCGTAGACCGTAAACGTGATGCCCTGGGTCAGGAAGCTCATGTCGGCCGAGTGTTTCCGGCGCATCAACTCCTCCTGCGGCAGGGAGGTAAACGTCTGCAGCAACAGCTTGTAATGCTCCCGCACCTCCCCGTTCGGCTCGAACATCTCGTCGAACGCGTGGTCGAGGAAGTAGTCGCGCAGAAACCCGCTCTCGAAGCGGCTGGGAAGGGCGGGTGCACTCATGGCTGCGCCCCGGCCGTGGTGGACTGCGACGCGGTCTCCACGGGGCCATGCTCGTCGAGCCAGTCGGAGACGACGTGGAAGTGGCGCAGGTTGGCGATGCCGAACGAGGTGGTCAGGGCGACATCGGAGGCGTCGCGGCCGGTGGCCATGAGCACGCGGCCGAGCCGGCGCGCGTTATGCCGGGCGTCGCAGGTCCACCATCGGTCGCCGAGATAGACCTCAAACCATGCGCTGAAGTCCATCGCGCTCGCTGATGGCGGCACGGCGAAGTCGCCGAGGTAGCCGGTCGCATAACGCGCCGGAATATTGAGCGCCCGGCAGAAGGTGATGGCCAGGTGCTGGAAGTCGCGGCAGACACCGGCGCGCTCTGTATAGACGTCGAGCGCGGTCTTGGTCGAACGGGCGTGGTGGTAGCCGAACTGCACGATGCGGTAGACATGCGCGATGACCGCCTGCACACGGTCCCAGCCAGGTTTCAGGTGCCCGAAGAGGTCGAGCGCGACCGGCGAAAGCAGGTCCACCTCGCAGTAGCGGCTGTTGAGCAGGAACTGCAGAACCTCATTGGGCAGATCCTGCACCGGAATCTCGGGCGCTGTGGGGTCGATCTCGTCCAGCTCATTCGAACCTTGAATGAGCGTGGAACAGCTGAGCCGCAGCATGCCCGCAGGCGCGTAGAGCCGGGTGCATCGATTGCCGAAGGTGTCAATGTAGCTGGTTAGCGGGAGTTCCGGCTCCGTCACCAACTCGTCGGGCTCCAGCAGGTCACGTTCACGGCTGGGGTGCACATGCAGCAGGGCGATCAAGGCAGTCGGTGCGGGAAGTTCAAATCGCAGATCATATCCGAGGCGAATGAGCATCAAGGCTCCAATCTCCGCGTCTTCAGGCGCGCGGCTGCTCATCTTCGTTTTCGTTGGCGCGGGATGGAGAGCCGCCCTGCGACGGGGTCCTCCCCGGCCGGAAGGATATTGTTAAGAATTCAATAGACGTGGGGATTTGGCAAGCTTCATTTGCGGTACGTGGTGTGAGATGCGCCGAAACGAGGATTTGGCCGTGATTTTGAGGATTTCCAGCCGAGCGGCCGGCGCATTGGCGCCTCGGTCACGGCCCGGCGGGGACTGGATCGGAGCAGGACCGGGTGAGCCCCGGGCGGGCACTGCTCCGTTCCACTCAAAGTTCAACCGAGCCCGTGAAGCTCCACCTGCCACGCGCCGTCGTTGCGTCGGCGACAAGGTCCGGCCGGCTCGCCTACTTGGCGAACACCTGCGACATGAGCTTGGACTCGAGCTTATCGAGCTGCTGCAGCGTATGCTCGACCGCGGGGCGGTCTTCGAGCGCGGCCGCGTTGAGCGAGCCCTTGAGACGAACCGCCGCCTCCCGCATCAGGATCTCGGCATCCTTCACTTTTTTCGTGTCGCGCGCAAGGCCGGAGTCGAGCAGCGCACCGTAGTGTTCGACCGAGGCAAGAGTCGCGGCAGCCTCGGAGGCATTGCCGGCGGCGAGCTGATGGCTCGCGATCTCGGTCATCCCGCGCATGAGTTCGGCATAAAGAAAGCATTGGTCGCGCAGCGAAGCGTGTTCCGCCTTGCTCTGCAACATCGTGATGGTCTGCAGATCGAAGCCATGGTCTGAGGAAGCAAACAGACAAGGAGCGGGGATCAGCGTAAGGGTGGCCAGTGCGGCAGCATAACAACGCATGGGGATGACACCTCCTGCAGATGCTAGACCAATGCAAGTACACTTTGGAACTCAGCGGGACAAAGCGACGAGCCGGTGCTTTGCCTGCCATTCTTCGTCGGGAAACTTACCGCCGGCGACCGCCAGGAACTGCTTGTACATTTCTACCGCGTGCTTGGTCTGATGCAAAGTATCCCACGCCGTGGCCGCAAGAAAATAGGTAGCAGGTGTCTCCGGCATTACTTTTGATCGCATTTCCAGCGCATCGAGCACCATTTTGGGCTGGTGATCCTCGGAGGCGGCAAAAGCGAGGCTGCTCCAGGCATTGCCGTCCTGCGGATCGAGCTTCGTGGCCTGCTGAAGCACGAGCACGGCATCCTGAAATCGCTGCTGGCGGACCAGGTTGTCGCCGCGCGCGGCGAGCAGCGACTCGTCGGGCGCAGCCAAACCGGAGTTGTTCATCAACGCAACGTAGAGCGGGTCAGCCTTTGCCGCCTGGCCGCTCTGTGTGTCGAGGTCGGCGAGCATCCTGGTCACGTTGCGGTCGCCGGGTTGCGCGGCGTGCAGGCTCTCAAGGACGGCAATCGCATCCTGGGGCTTGTCCTCGGCCATCAAGACGCGGGCCAGCTGACTGTTGAGCACGGGGTCGGCTGCATTGTGGGTCAGGGCGCGCCGCAGGATCAGCTCCGCCTCGGGGTACTTCTGCGCCTGGATCAGCAGGTGCGCGAGACCGGTGGTTGCCTGCAGCACAGCCTGTGAATCGCCGGCCGCGGCTGCTGAGCCTCCGGATGAGGCCAGCACTCCGCGATAGGCCTGCTCCGCTGTCTCGGGGTCGCCGGCTGCCTCGGCGATCTCGGCCGTGAGCAGGGTGTCGGCTAGGGTCTCCGGCGTCAATTTCAGAGCTGCGAGCAGCGCCTGCCGCGCGGCCTCCGGCTCGCTCTTGTAGATCAGCCGGGCCAGCGCGCGATAGGCCTGCCCCTCTGCGCCGGGGTTGGGCGGCTCCGGCTGCAGCCCGGTGGCAGCCTGCAACTGGGTTCTGGCCTCTGCTGCAGCGGCCGGATCGGCAGCGCTGCGGGCGGCTAGCAGCAAACCGAGCGCCAACCGGGATTCGAACTGGCGAGGATCGAGCGCGATCGCCTTGCGATAGTCCTCCTCCGCAGCCTGGGTATGGTTCAGCGCGTCTTCAGCGTAGCCCCGGTCGAACTGCCCGCGCGCATCTTCAGGATGTGCCGAGAGATATGGATTGAGCAGCGCGAGCGAGCCCTGATACTCACCGGCTGCAAGCCTGGCTTCGGCGTCCACGAGCGGCGCGGGTGTTTGAGAATTCGCCGCAGTCGCAGCGGAGGTCGCGGCCGTATCGGTCGTGCCCGGCGGCAATGGTGCCGCCTGGCCGTGTGCGATATGCACAGCCGAGCCGGTCAGCAGCATCAAGCCGTATGCCGGCCTTATCAATCGCGAAATCCGATGCTCCATGCGCCTCATGCCACCACCGCCGCAGACCGCTCCCGCCGCATCGCCAGCGCTCGCGCGAGCCAGCGGCCGGTATGCGAAAGCTCACTCTGTGCCACCGTCTCCGGCGTGCCTTCCACTACAATCTGCCCGCCGCCGGAGCCGCCCTCCGGTCCCATGTCGATCACCCAGTCAGCCGACTTGATCACGTCAAGATTATGCTCGATGACAACCAGCGAGCCACCCCCGTCGAGCAGTTTGCGAAAGGCCGCCAGCAGTTTGCTCACATCGTCAAAGTGCAGACCCGTCGTCGGCTCGTCGAGAATATAAAGCACACGGCTGCCTGCACGCTTCGGTACTCCATTTGTCGTGCGCGCCGACGCCAGGTGGAAGGCGAGCTTGACCCGCTGCGCCTCGCCGCCGGAGAGCGTTGTCGCCGACTGGCCGAGCCGCACATAGCCCAGGCCCACCTCGTCGAGCACCGCGAGTTTGTCCACGATCTTCGGGTTGCCGGCGAGAAAACGCAGAGCCTCTTTCACCGTCATGCCGAGCAGCTCGTGGATGTTCTTATTCTTGTACTTGACTTCAAGCACGCTCGATTTGTAACGGGTACCGTTGCATTCCTCGCAGGGCAATTCCACGTCAGCCAGAAACTGCATCTCGACTGTCACGGTGCCGTCGCCATCGCATACATCGCAGCGACCGCCCGGAACATTGAACGAGAAATGCCCGGCTGCATAGCCGCGCCGCTCGGCCTCCGGCTGCGACGCGTATAACTCACGGATCGCATCGAAGGCCTTGATATACGTGACAGGATTTGAACGCGGGGTACGGCCGATCGGGTTCTGGTCAACCAGGACAATATCGTTTAGCCGGTCCGCATTCCTGATCTCGCGATAGCATTTCGAAGGATCGGCGCCCTCGGTCTTGCCGAGTTCCTGCGCAACCGCGCGATAGAGCACTTCATGCACCAGCGTCGACTTACCCGAACCGGAGACGCCGGTAATACATACCAACATGTTGAGCGGAATATCGACGTCGATCCCCTTGAGATTATTGGCTCTGGCGCCGCGCAAACGCAGCCAGTCCTTGCTCGCGGGCGCAGGCGTATCGCGCCGCTTCGCGGGAATCGGAATCGTCAATTGTCCGCTGAGATAGCGGCCGGTGATCGAGTCAGGGTCGGCGGCGACCTGCTGCACCGTACCCGCTGCGAGCAGCCTGCCCCCATATTCGCCGGCGCCCGGCCCCATATCGAGCAGGTAATCTGCCGACTCGATTACATCGGGATCATGCTCGACGACCAGAACCGTATTGCCCAGGTCGCGCAGTGCATGAAGAATGCGAATCAGCTTTTCGGTGTCGCGGCTGTGCAGGCCGATCGAGGGTTCGTCGAGCACGTAAAGCGCACCGACTAACTGCGAGCCGAGCGAGGTCGCGAGCTGAATTCGCTGCGCCTCACCGCCTGAGAGCGTCGAGGCGAGCCGATCCAGGGTGAGGTAGTCGAGCCCGACCGCGTCGAGAAATCGTAACCGCTGCTGTATCTCTTTGAGAATGGAGCCGGCAATCTCAGCCTGCATCGGGGTGAGCTTCATGTCGGCAAAAAGCGCATGCGCAGCGGCGATCGTGAGTGCGGCGGCCTCGCAGATATTCATCTTGCCAAGGCGCACTGCGCGAGCCTCGGCACGCAGACGCTGGCCCTTGCACTCCGGGCAGCGCGCGTAGCCGCGATACTTCGAAAGCATGACGCGCACATGAAGCTTGTACTTCTGGGTGTCCATCAGAGAGAAGAAACCATGCACGCCGAGAAACGATCCATGTCCATCGAGGACGAACTGCTGTTGATCTGGTTCGAGATCATGCCACGGAATATTGGTGGGAATATTATGCGCCTTGGCCACACGCTTGAGATCCGTATGGTAGGTGCGGTACTTAGGACGCATGAATGGGTCGATCGCGCCATCGTCGATGGATTTCGACTTGTCCGGAATAATCAGGTCGAGATCGAAGTCAATCGTGTTGCCGAAGCCCTGGCAGCGCGGGCAGGCGCCGAAGGGGTTATTAAAGGAAAACAGGCGCGGCTCGGGTTCCGAGTAAGTGCGGTGGCAGGTCTTGCACTCGAATGCTGTTGAAAAACGCAGCCGCTCGCGCGGGGCGCTCTCGGGTGTATCGCTCGCGCGGGGAACTATCTCAAATATAATCTCGCCGCACTCACGGTAGCCGATCTCTACCGCGTCAACGATACGAGCGCGGCTTTCGGCCGAAACAGCAATACGATCGACGAGCACGTAGACAGGCAGCGCGAAATTGATCTCGAGCAGTGACTCGGGCGTCGAAAACTCGTAGATGGTTCCGTTCTGATAAAGACGATTGAAGCCGCGGCGCCGCAGGTCGTTGAGGCGCTCCTTGAGTGCGGGCGTGAGAGCCTCTTCTAGTGCGGGCGCTGCTCTTTTTAGAAGCGCCTTCTTTGCGGCCGACACACGCTTTGCCGCAGCCGTGGATTCTGGTGCGGGCGAAACCGGTTGGGCGGGGGCCAGTACGGGAAAGATGGCGTGCAGGCGTGTACTTTCGCCAAGCGCGAGGACTGCGGCTGCAATTTCGTCGACTGAATCGCGCTTGACGATTCCATCGCAGACGATGCAATGCACAGTGCCGCAACGCGCGTAGAGCAGGCGCATGTAGTCGTATATTTCAGTCGCCGTCGCGACCGTCGAGCGTGGGTTGCGGGTCGAGTTTTTCTGCTTGATCGCAATCGCTGGTGCGAGCCCGTCGATTAAGTCCGCGTCGGGCTTTTCGATCCGTTCGAGAAACTGCCGCGCATAGGCAGAGAGCGATTCGACATAGCGGCGCTGGCCCTCGGCGTAAATCGTGTCAAAGGCGAGCGAACTTTTGCCGGAGCCGGAGACGCCGGTGACGACTGTCAATTTCCCGTGCGGAATATCGCAGTCTACGCCCTTGAGATTGTGCGTGCGCACGCCGCGCAGAGTGATCTGGTCGTTCAAGCGGCCGGCCCCTTGTTCGAGTCAAAAAACGCGCCGAGAAAAAGCAAAAGTCCGCCGCAAACAATCGCCGAGTCAGCGACGTTGAAATCCGGCCAGTGATAGTGGACGATGTAGACTTCGAGAAAGTCAGTCACCATCCCGTACTGAATGCGGTCCCACGCATTGCCGAGTGCGCCGCCGAGGATCAGGCTCAGCGCGAGTACGGTCGCTGAAAAACGGCGGCCGGTACGCAGGATTACGATGAACACCGCAGCCGCGGCGAAAAGCGAAACAGCAGTAAGCAGCCAGCGTGTGCGCTGCTCGGGCGCGCTGTTGAAGAGCGAAAATGCTGCACCGCCATTGAGCACATGTGTAATGCGAAATATGTGCGGGATGACGACGATTCCGTCGCCTTCGATGACGTGCTTGGCAACCCACATCTTCGTGATGCGGTCGAGCGCGATAATCAGCGCGGAGAGTGCAAGCAGAGGTCCGCGCCAGTCGCGCGAGTTGGTCTCACTCATGCAGCACCCCGCTCGCCCGTCTCGCGCGAGTAACCCATTTCATCGAGCGCTTCAGCGCAGCGCCCGCATACTTCCGGCCACGGGCCATACGCGGCGATGTCGGTGCGATAGTTCCAGCAGCGCCCACATTTAGTGCCAACTGCGGGTTCAATTGTCACCAGTGACGCTGCTTCGCCGGCTTGCTCAAGGTGCACTGCGGCGACGTTAAACAGTTCTTTCAGCGAAGCCTGATACTTCTTGAGTAGCGCGAACTCCGGGTCCGGGCTGCGAAGCTTTGCTGCCGCTTCGAGACTCTTGCCGATGTGCTTTGCCTTGCGCTCTTCTTCGAGTTTAAGCAAGACCTTGTCCCGGATCTGCAGTAGGGACTTCCATTCACTCACAATCTGTTGGTCATCTTTCGCTAATTCATCTGGTGCGGGGAAGTGCGCGATATGCACGCTGGACGCACGACTGTTCAACTCCGGCAGATAGCTCCAGACTTCATCAGCAGTAAAGCTCAGGATGGGCGCGACCAGCTTCACCAGAGCCTCGGCGATCTTCCAGAACACGGTCTGCGCTGACTTACGCTCACGGCTGTTGGGCGCGAAAGTGTACATGCGGTCCTTCAGCACTTCGAGGTACAGCGCGCTCAGGTCAACAATGCAGAACTCATTCACTGCCTGATAGACGCGGTGAAACTCCATTGCGTCATACCAAGCTGTCACCTTCTCGACTAACTCGCGAGTACGCGCGAGCATGTACTGATCGAGCGGCTCTAAGTCGTCATAAGGAACCTCATGCTCCGCAGGCACAAACCCGTGTAAATTCCCCAGCAGAAATCGGAACGTATTGCGCAGTTTGCGATAATTATCTGCCACGCGCTGCATCAGGTTTTCGCTCGCGGCCACATCTTCGCGAAAATCAACCGAAGCCACCCACAGCCGCACAATCTCCGCACCTAAACGCCCAGAAATATCGATCGGATCGACGCCGTTGCCGAGCGACTTCGACATCGCGCGGCCCTGCTCGTCGAGCGTCCAGCCGCTGGTCGCAACTTTCTTATACGGCGAGCTATGATCCTCGCTCGTGCCGACGGACGAGAGCAGCGAAGTATGAAACCAGCCGCGATACTGATCGCCGCCCTCGAAATATAAATCCGCTGGTGTGCCGAGCGATGGGTCCGCGTCAAGCACCGCGCGCCAGCTCGAGCCCGAGTCAAACCAAACGTCGAGAATGTCCTGCTCCTTCTCAAAGGTGCCAATACCGCCGCAGCCCGGGCACGGAAAGTCTTCGCCGAGTAAATTAGCAACCGTGCGCGTATGCCACGCGTCAATCCCGTGCTCCGTAAACAAAGCAACGATGCGCGCGTTCACTCTTCGATCTTTCAAAGGCTTATGGCACGCCGCGCACAGGAACACAGCGATCGGCACGCCCCACACGCGCTGGCGCGAGATGCACCAGTCCGGCCTGGTCGCAATCATATTGGCGATGCGTTCCTCGCCCCACGCCGGATCCCACTTGATCTCATTGTGAATCTGCTGCAGCGCGCGTTCGCGAAGTGTCTGATCGCCCGCATCGTCGTCCTCATAAGACCGCGACAGCTTGGAGTACGGCATATAGGTTTCCATGCCGATAAACCACTGCTCGGTCGCGCGAAAGATCACGGGCTTGTGGCAGCGCCAGCAGTGCGGGTAGGAGTGATAGATCTCCGCCTGGCCCATCAGCGCGCCGCGCTCCTCTAATAGCCTGATGATCTCAGGATTCGCCTGGAAGACCGTCTTGCCTTCGTACTCAGCCAGCCCGTTGCGCAGGCGGCCACCGTTATCCACGTTGCACGTCGGGTCGAGACCGTAGCGCACGCCGGTGTGAAAGTCGTCCGCTCCATGGGCAGGCGCAGTGTGCACGGCGCCCGTGCCCTGCTCGGTCGTCACGTACTCGGCATTCACGCCGAGGATCGAGCGATCGAGGAACGGATGCTGAAACGTCGCCCGGTCGAGCGCCGCGCCCTTGGCCCGCGCGACCACCGCAGCCTGCTCCAGCCCGCAGGCCACGCGCACCGCCGACGCCAGCGCCTCGGCAACCAGGTAGGTCGCGCCATCCTGCTCCAGCGCTACGTAATCGAGTTCCGGGTGAAACGCAATCGCGAGCGAGGCCGGCAGCGTCCATGGGGTCGTCGTCCAGATGATCGCCCACACTTGCTTCCCGGCAAGCTCCGGCACCAGCGCAGCCGCAGGCGAGGTCAGCGCGTAGCGAACGTAGACGCTCGGGCTGGTATGCATCTCGTATTCCACCTCGGCCTCGGCGAGCGCCGTGCGGTCGTGGATGCACCAGTAGACCGGCTTCAAACCCTTGTAGACGAAGCCCTGCTCAAAGAACCGGTAGAAGGTCGCAAGCGTCGCGGCCTCATATTCTTTTGACATGGTCAAGTAGGGTTTGTCCCAGGCGCCAAAGACGCCGAGGCGCACAAACTGCGAGCTCTGCAGGTCGACATACTTCTGCGCATACGCGCGGCAGGCCTTCAGAAACTCCTCGGCCGGCATCTCCAGCTTTTTGCGGCCCAGCTGCTCGTCGACCTTGATCTCAATCGGCAGCCCATGGCAGTCGAACCCCGGCACGTAGGGCGCATCAAACCCTTGCATGGTCTTCGACTTTACGACGAAGTCCTTCAGGCACTTATTCAGCGCGTGGCCCAGGTGCAGCGGGCCATTGGCGTAGGGTGGACCATCGTGCAGGATGTACTTCGGCGCGCCCTTGCGCGCGGCGCGAATCTGCTCATAGAGCCCTTGTGCCTCCCACTGAGCCAGCCGCAAAGGCTCGTTCTGGGGCAGGTTGGCCTTCATCGGGAAGTTCGTCTGCGGCAGTGTAAGCGTCGATTTCAGGTCGGGCATGGTCTTCTCGGGCGCCGGGGTGGGGGACGTGGTGTGTTCCATGTGCTTGATCTCAGGACCTCGGCTGATGCGGTGGTTGAGGGCGATGCGTCAAAACTCCATTGTATCGCCGTGATACCCGAGTGGCCTGTTCTGCGTCTACAAGGTGTACAGAGAACAGGGCCTCTGTGTCTTTGGAGGGCGAGTAACATGACCTTGCCGCAAGGATGCGGTACTAAGGTGGCTCGGGGCGAGACAGCCGGGCTCATGCTCCTCCATAATGTGGAGTATGTAGCCGGCAACGGTGAGCAGACGTTTTGGTGATCGAAGCAGCGAGCCTCGGGCTCGCACGGGAAGGCCCATGAGCAACGAGGTTTTGACACCCCCGGAAGTGGAAGCGCAGCCAGTCCGTCTGCAAAACGACCACACCTCCCTGCTGCCCGTCGATGCGGAAGGCTCGGTGTGGGCCTCGCTCGTCGAGAACCTGCGCGATGTGTTCCGGCCGGCCAAGCTGCCGCCGCTTGAGCTGACCTCGACGCCGGTGCCGGTGCCTGACCTGCTGGCCGAGAAGCGCGGGCCGCTCTCGAGCAGCCTCTCTATCGGGACTCACGTACTGATTATCGCGTTGATCATCGGCCTGTTCCTCTGGGGCCGGACGCATCCGCAGCCGCAGGTCAAGCAGGCGGTGCTGACGCCGATCGATATCGCCCCGTTTATTCCGGTCGCGCCGCCCAAGGCCACGCTCGCCGGCGGCGGCGGCGGTGGCGGCAACCACGATATCGTGCCTCCCATCAAGGGCCGTCTGCCCAAGATGGCCAAGGTGCAGGTCACCCCGCCCCAGGTGCTGCGCATCGATCACCCTAAGCTGGCAGTCGAGCCGACGATCGTGATGCCGCAGCCGATGAAGCTGCCGGACACGAACATGCCGAACCTCGGCATTCCGCAATCAACGAACGTGACGCTGGCCTCGCAGGGCTCGGGCGCCGGGTCGGGCTTTGGCTCCGGACACGGCGGCGGCATGGGCTCGGGCGGTGGCGGCGGTGTCGGCCCTGGCTCCGGTGGCGGTACCGGCGGAGGGCCTTATCATCCTGGTGGCGGCATCTCTACGCCCAAGATCATCTACTCGGTCGATCCTGAGTTCTCAGACGAGGCGCGCCGGGCCAAGTACCAGGGTGTGGTTGTGATCTCGCTGATCGTCGATGCACAGGGCAACCCGCAGCATGTGCGGGTGGTTCGCCAGCTGGGTATGGGTCTGGACGAGAAGGCCGTTGAGGCGGTCAAGCAGTACAAGTTCAAGCCGGCGCTGATGCAGGGCAAACCCGTGCCGGTCGAGATCAATATCGAAGTGAACTTCCAGCTCTTCTGAGTCTTGAGTTTTGGGTTGTCATGCTGAAGTTGTAAGGCTGTCATCCTGAGCTCAGCGAAGGATCTGCTGTCGTCTTCCTTTACGCGTGCCCCGAGGCCAAGGCAACAGCAGATCCTTCGCTTTCCACCCCAACAAGCAAAGACCGCTTGGTGGGGGGCCCCGGTTGCGCTCAGGATGACGATCGATCTTGATGAGTGCTCATACTCACAGCCTACGGTCAAAATGCCCCTAAACCAAAGAACACCAAGCCCTGCTCTCACCAGCGGGGTTTTGTTTTTTGACCGAAGCTCCACATAAGTCCTGGTTCGGCGCGGGATCGTGCGCATCCTACCTGGTGAGAGTTACAGGAGGAATGTGCATGCCGTACGTGCAAGTGCAGGATGGAACCGAGATTTACTACTACGACTGGGGCTGGCCGAGCCAGCATACGGTGGTGCTCATCCATGGCTGGCCGCTCACCTCGGCCAGCTGGGAGTCGCAGGCCCGGGTGCTGGTCGAGAACGGCTATCGCGTGGTCGCCTATGACCGGCGCGGCTTCGGCAGGAGCGACTGGGCATCGTGGGGCTACGACTACAACACGCTCGCGAGCGATCTGGGGGTCATCCTCGAGTCGCTTGAGATTACCGACGCAACGCTGGTCGGCTTCTCGATGGGCGGGGGCGAGGTGGTTCGCTACCTGAGCCGCTATGGCGCGGGCCGTGTCTCAAAGGCGGTGCTGGTCTCGTCGGTGACGCCGTATCTGTTGAAGACCACCGACAATCCCGAGGGCGTCGACGGCAAGGTCTTCGACGAGATGATCGAGGGTCTCAAGAAGGATCGCCCGGCGTTTCTCGCGCAGTTCGCGCCGAAGTTCTTCGGCCGCACGATGGTGCACCATACCGTCTCTGAGCCGATGCTCGAGTTCACCCAGGCGATGGCCTTCACCGCTTCGCCCAAGGCCACGATCGACCTGGTCAAGGCGTGGAGCGAGACCGACTTCCGCGATGACCTGGCGAAGATCTCGGTCCGGACCCTGGTCATCCATGGGACCAACGACCAGACCGTGCCGATCGATGTCTCGGCGCGGCGGGCGGTCAAGTTTCTGCAGCATGGCGAATTGATCGAGTACGAGGGCGAGCCGCATGGGCTCAACGTAACCGCAGCCGACCGGCTGAATGCCGATCTACTCGCCTTCCTCAAGACATAGGTCTTCACGCGGCAGGCACGCGGCGGCGGAGCGCTTCGAGGCTCCGCCTCTCGCCTGCCCGAAACCCGGCGAGCACCTATGTTATCCTTACGTCATACACTTAGGAAGTGGATTGAATCGAATCAAGCAATAGGAGTAACGCACATACCGTGCTGGCACCCGCTAAAAAGATCGAAGTCATCTCACGCTTTCGTACCCACGAAAGCGATACCGGCAGCCCCGAAGTGCAGATCGCGATTTTGAGCGAGCGCATCGGCGAGCTCACCGAGCACTTCAAGAGCCACGCCAAGGATCATGCATCCCGCCGTGGCCTGTTGATGCTT
>Ga0116226_10002006_pt1 | contig 17635 bp, 14 predicted proteins | sample S1TSphfallax_FD_89692 | JGI IMG/M metagenome (GOLD analysis project Ga0116226, IMG submission 89692) | Host-associated microbial communities from peat moss isolated from Minnesota, USA - S1T2_Fa - Sphagnum fallax MG | ecosystem: Host-associated > Plants > Peat moss > Unclassified | place: USA... | reverse complement strand
GCGGAGATTGGTTTCGAGATAGCGGGCGGTGGCTTCGGCCGTCCTGACCCCGCCCAGAAAGCGCGAGACCTCGGGATCGAGATGAAGCGCCACGAGATCGGGCAGGTCGTCTTGAGACAGCCTCGTGGCCGTCAGTCGATCGGTGTTGAAGTCGTCCATGGGGCCCTATCGCCGTGGGTCCGCGCTATTCCTCACTCCACGGCCCCCAGCCAGTCCGCCGAACGCAACTCCTCCAGGCGGGAGACGGCGCGCTGGAATTCGAAGGCCTGGTCTCCGGCGGGATAGAGCGCGGCGGGCTCGCTCGCCGCCAGGACGACAAGGCGGGCGCGGGCCTCGTAGAGCGTGTCGATGAGGATCGCCAGACGCCGAGCCTCATTGGGGCGTTCCGGCGAGAGGCGGGGGACATCCTCCAGAAAGAGCGTTTGAAAACGGCGGGCGATGGCGAGAAAGTCCTCTGGACCTAGGGCGCGGCCGCAGAGTTCATCAAACGTGGCCCGGAGCAGGGCGCCGCTGATTCGGGCGAAGGCTTCGCGGCGACCCAGAACCTCCACCGCGTCCGGCCCCTCGTCGGCGCCCGCCAGAAGCGCATTCCAGAGAGCATCGAAGCGCCCGCGGTTATCGGGATCGATGGGCGAAAACCAGGTTCCGGCTGAACGCAGGCGCTCGACACGATAGTCCCTCGGGCCATTGACCGCGACGATCTCCAGCCGGTGCAAGAGCATGTCAATGACGGGCAAGAAAAGCTGCCGGTTGACGCCATCGCGATAGAGATCGGTCGGCGGTCGGTTCGAGGTGGCCACAAGCGTTACGCCTCGGTCGAACAGGGCCGAAAACAGCCGCCCGAGGATCATCGCGTCGGCGATATCCGTCACCTCAAGCTCATCAAAGCAGAGCAGGCTCGCCCGTTTGGCGATCACATCGGCCACCGGCGGAATGGGATCATCGCCCTTCCCCGTACCGAACCGGCGTTTGCGTTCAGCCGGCCCCGCCCCCCGCCACACGCCGACGAGAGCATGAATCTCGGCCATGAATTCGTGAAAGTGCCGACGGGACTTGGCGGTGACGGGGGCGGCCTCGAAGAACATGTCCATGAGCATGGATTTGCCCCGCCCCACGGGTCCCCAGACATAGGCGCCTCTCACGCCTCGGGCCTTTTGAAACAGGCCTCGTGGGAAAAGGCTGGGCGGGTTCAGCGCCGCGAGGTCCAACTCCACGCGCGCCAGGGCCTCCACCGCCCGGGCCTGGACCGGATCGGGGGCGAGGGCGCCGGCGGCGAGGCGGGCTTTGTAGGCGGCGCGCGTCTGACCCGGCATAACCGGCCGTTAGACCGGCCCGCCGATGGGGTCCAGAGGCCAACCTCGGCAAGCCCCTTGCCCGGCCGCGCTTCGCCCCGGCATGGTGGCGCATGGCTCAGGTTTGCACAGAATCGCGCCCGTGAACGCTCCGTGTCTTGGCGATCTGCGCCTTGTCGACGAGGTGGCCACGGCGCGACTGGGGGCGGCCATCGCCGTCGCCCTTGAACGTGGCGAGGCAATCTGTCTCAGCGGACCCCTGGGGGCGGGGAAATCCGCCCTGGCGCGGGGCCTCATCCGCGCCTTGGCCCCGGACGCCGGGGACGTGCCCAGCCCCACCTTCACCCTGGTCCAATTCTATGCCGGCCCGCGCTTCGAGATCGCCCATTTCGACCTCTATCGCCTGGCCCGGCCTGAGGAAGCCTTCGAGATCGGGCTGGACGAGGCCCTGCGCGACGGCGCCGCGGTGATCGAATGGCCCGAGCGGCTGGAGGGACGCCTCCCCCCCGACCGCCTTGACGTGGCGATCCGTCTTGACGGCGAGGGCCGTCGCGCCAGCCTGACGGCCCATGGCGGTTGGGAGGGCCGCGCCCTTGAATTCTGAGCGCGAGATCGTCCGTCGCGCTTTTCTCGAGCGCCTGGGCCTCGGCGCGGCCCGGCGGGTGGCGCTGGCCGGCGACGCCTCGACGCGCGGGTATGAACGTCTGTTTCCGCGATCAGGCCCTAGCCTCATCCTGATGGACCAGCCGCCGAGCCTGGAAACCCAGCCCTGCCCGCCCGGCGCGAGCGACGCGGAACGCGCGGCCCTCGGCTATAACGCCCTCGCCCGGCTGGCCGCGGGCCGTGTGGAGGCCTTCGCCGCCTGCGCCGCCTATCTGCGGTCTTTGGGTCTGTCGGCCCCCGAGGTGATCGCGTTTGACGCCGCACAGGGCCTCGCGGTGCTGGAAGACCTGGGGGATGGGCTCTTCGCGCGCCTGATCGAAGAGGGCGCGGCGGAGGGGCCCCTTTATGACAACGCCGTTGACGTTTTGGCCCGACTGCACGAGAAGGCGCCCCCGCCGGTTCTCACCGCCCCCGGCGCGGTCTGGCCCCTGCTCGATTATGATCGACTGGCGCTGACTACGGCCAGCGAGATCTTCGTGGAGTGGTGGCCCAAATGGGACCAGCGGGTCAGTCTCTCGGCCGAAGCGGTCGCGGAGTGGCGGGCCCTATGGGCGCCCATCGCCGCCCGGGGCGCGGCGGGGGCCAGCGTCTTCTGCCACCGGGATTTCCACGCCGAGAACCTGATCTGGCTGCCGGATCGTCCTGGTCCGGCCCGCACGGGCCTGCTGGATTTCCAGGACGCCGTGCGCGCCGATCCCGCCTGGGACCTATCCATGCTCCTGCATGATGCGCGGCGGGACGTCTCGACGGCGCGGGAGGCCGCGGTTCTGGACCGCTATTTTGACGCCCGTCCCGAGCTGGATCGGGACGCTTTCATGGCGGACTTCCACGCCCTGGGGGCCCTGAATATCGTGCGGATTCTGGGTATCTTCGCGCGCCTTATCGCGAGGGACGGCAAGCCGCGCTATCAGGCCTTCATGCCCAGACTCTGGCTCTATCTCGACCGCTGTCTTGAAGAGCCCGCCCCGCCGGGCCTGGCGGCTTGGCTGCAACGCCATCTGTCTCGGGCCGCCGCTTGAACCGCCCGCGCACGGCCATGGTGATGGCGGCGGGTCTTGGCACGCGGATGCGTCCCCTCACGCTTGATCGCCCCAAGGCCCTGGTGGCCCTGGCCGGCCGACCCCTCATCGACCACGTGCTTGACCGCCTGGTCGCCGCCGGAGTCGCGCGCGTGGTGGTGAATGTCCACGCGTTCGCCGATGCGGTGGAAACCCACTTGAAAGGCCGGAGCGACGTGGAGGTGGTGATCTCCGATGAGCGCGGGGCGTTGCTGGAAACCGGCGGCGGCCTCAAAGCGGCGCGGCCTCTGCTGGGTGAAGAGCCTATTCTGGTGGCCAATGTCGATTCCATCTGGATCGAGCCGCCTGGGCGCCCCGTGCTGGACGCCCTGATCGCCGCCTGGGATGGGGCCCGAATGGACGACCTACTGCTGCTCGCCCCCATCGACAGGAGCTTGGGGTTTGACGGCCCGGGAGACTTCCACCGCGCCGCGGATGGACGGTTGGCTCATCGCGGGGCCGACGCCGCCGCGGCCTTCGCCCAGGCTGGCGTTCATATGCTGTCGCCCCGCCTCATTGATGCTTGGCCGAGCGCTCCGCACAGCGTCTTCGCCCATTGGATGGACATGGCCGCTCAGGGCCGGCTCCACGGCGCGGTCATGGACGGGGTCTGGATGCATGTGGGAGATCCGGCGGCGCGGGAGGCGGCCGAGGCGCGTCTGGCGCTGGAGCGATGAGCGACCTCTTCGGGCGGCCCTTGCCACGCTGGTTGACCATTCCGGCCCATCGCCCCTTTTTGGACGATCTGGCCGCCGCCCTTTGGCGTGAGCTGTCGCCGGGCGGCCCCGAGGCCCTCGCAGACGCTCTTGTTCTACTACCGACCCGCCGCGCCGCCCGGTCCCTGGCCGACTCTTTCTTGAAAGCCTCCGACGCCCGCGCCGCCATCCTTCCCCAGATCAGGGTGCTGGGGGACCTGGATGAGGGCGAACCCCCCTTCGAGCTTGGCGATGTGAGCCTCGACCTGCCGCCCGCCATCACCCCGCAGCGGCGGCGCTTCGAGCTAGCCGGCCTGGTGGCGGCGCATGAGGATCTCCTGGGCCGACGCTTGGAGGCCAGCTCGGCCCTGGAACTGGCCGACGCCCTGGCCTCATTCCTGGACACCTGGCAGATTGAGGAGCCGGACATCGGCGCCGATCTGGTTTTTCAGGATTTGGCCGACGGGGAATTCGCCCGGCACTGGCGGATTTCCGCCGCCTTTCTGGATATCGCCCTCAAGGCCTGGCCGGCACGGCTCGACGCTCTGGGCCTCATGGATATCGCCGCGCGGCGCATCGCCCTCCTGCGGCGCCTGGCCGAGGATTGGACCGAGCGTCCGCCGGCCGGGGTGGTGGTGGCGGCGGGGTCCACAGGCTCGGCGCCCGCCTCGGCGGCTCTCTTGGCGGCCATAGGCCAGGCGCCGCGCGGCGCGGTGGTGCTGCCAGGTCTGGATCGTGACCTCGCCGAAGCGGCCTGGCGCGAGGTGGAGGACCAGCACCCACAGAGCGCCATGCGTCGGCTATTGACGGCGGCGGGCGTGAACCGGGACGATGTGACCGACCTTGACCCCAGCACGGCCGCCCAGTCCCGGGGTCGCTGGCGGCGGCGGCTGATCAATGAGGCCTTGCGGCCCCCGGACGCCACCGCCGACTGGGTTCAGGTGATCAAGGCCATGCGCGCCGAGGCGCCCGGCGGCGATCCGCAACTGACCGATCCCTTGGCGGAGGGGCTGCAGGGTCTGTCCCTGGTCGCCGGAAAGACCGAGGAAGAGGCCGCCGCCCTTGCCGCCCTCCTCCTGCGCGAGGCCCTGGCGACGCCCGGTAAGACGGCGGCCTTCGTCTGCCCCGACGCCGACCTGGCGCGGCGGGTGAGCGCCCGCCTGCTCCGCTGGAACATCGGCGCGGACTCTTCGGCGGGACATCCCCTGGCGGGAAGCCGCCCGGCGGTTCTCGCGGCACTCCTCGCGAGGGCCGTGGCGGACCCCGCCGACCCGGTGACGCTCCTGGCCATCATCAAGCACCCGCTCACCGCGCTCGGTGTGGACGAAAGCCGCCTCGCGCGGGGGCGCGAGGCCCTTGAGCGGTGGGGGCTTCGCGGGCCGCGCCCCGAGACATTCAAGGCCTTGATCGCGCGTCTGGATGGCGCCCCGGCCGAGGCCCGCGATCTGGCCGAACGCCTGGAGAAGGCGCTGATCATCGCCCAGGCGCCCTTTATCGACGCCACCCTGGTGGCCAAAGCCATACCCCCATCCCGGGCGGCGGAGGCCCTGGTCGCGGCCCTCGAGTCTTTGGCGGCCCGGCCGGGCGGTGGCCTCGGCGGTCTGTGGGCCGGGGCCGCGGGGGAGGCCCTGGGGAGGCTTCTCTCCGCCATGATCCGGGAAAGCGACGCCCTGCCGCCCGTCAGTCGGGAGGCCTTTGCCCGGTTGCTGGCTGAGCTTCTGGGCGCCGAGTCTCTCAGACCCGGCGGGGCCAGTCATCCGCGCCTGCGGATTCTGGGGGTTCTTGAAGCGCGTCTCTTGCGGGCGGACCGGATCATTCTGGCGGGGCTGGAAGAGGGGGTCTGGCCCCAGGGCGCGCCCATCGATCCCTTTCTCTCCCGGCCCATGCGCGCGGCGCTCGGCCTCCCCGCCCCGGAGCGGCGCATCGGCCTCTCAGCGCATGACTTCGCCCAGGCCGCCTGCGCTCCGGAGGTCGTGATGATCAAGACCTTGCGGCGCGGCGGCGCGCCCACCGTGGCCTCGCGCTGGCTGTGGCGGCTTGAGGTCCTCGCCAAGGGGGCCGGGCTCGCCTTGCCGGGACGCCCGGATCTGGCGGACTGGGCCCAGCGTCTTGATGGTCCCCTCACCGATCCCCCGCCCGCCCTTCGTCCCGCCCCCAGGCCCGCGCCCAAGCCCCCCGTGGCCGCCCGGCCCCGTCGCCTGGGCGTCACGGCCATCGAGCAATGGCTGCGCGATCCATACGGCCTCTATGCCCGGCATATTCTAAGGCTCCGCCGCCTCGAAGCGCCCGATGAACAGATCGACGCTCGGGCGCGCGGCGCGGCGATCCATCAGGCCTTTGAGCGCTTCGCCCTGACCTACCCCGATGATCTGCCGGAGGCGGCCGAAACGGTGTTCGCCGAGCTCCTGCGCGCCTGTCTGCGCGAGGCGGGCATGGCCGAGGCGCGCATGGCCCGGGAAAGCGCCCTGGCGGCCAATGCGGCGGGATGGGCCATCGCCTTCGAGCAACGCCGACGGCCGGGCGCGCGCCTCGTGGTGGAACAGAAGGGGGAATTGACCCTCGCGGCGCCTGGCGGCCCCTTCGTCCTGACCGCCAAGGCTGACCGGCTCGAGGTGCGCGGCGCCGTTGCCGACATCCTCGACTTCAAGACCGGCTCGCCCCCCACCAAGAAGCAGGTCAGGTCCCATCTCTCGCCGCAGCTCACCCTGACCGCGGCCATCCTCGGGGCCGGCGGTTTTTCGGAACTGGGCCCGGTGAGCGCCGGAGACCTGATCTATGTGCGCGTGAGCGGCGGACGAGTTCCCGGCGAGGAGATCCGGTGCGACGAGGGCGACGCCGGCGATCTGGCGGACGAGGTCCTGGCGAGACTGTATGGGCTCATTACACGGTTCGACCAGGAGACAACGCCCTACAAGGCCTGGACGCTTCCCCAGTTCATCAACCGCTATGGCGGCGACTACGATCACCTCGCGCGACTCTGGGAATGGCACGTTCTGGGCGAAGATTCCGCGGAGGGCGAGTCATGAATAGCGCCAAGATCCGCGCGCCCGCGCCTCAGACCGAAGCCTCGGACCCGCGGGCCTGCGCCTTCGTCGCGGCCAATGCCGGGTCCGGCAAGACCTTCACCCTGGTCAGCCGCGTGGCGCGACTATTGCTGGCCGGGGCGCGGCCGGAGGCCATTCTCTGCGTCACCTTCACCAAGGCCGCCGCGGCCGAGATGCAAGCTCGCCTTTTCGAGACGCTCGGCGCTTGGGCCGTGATGGATGATGACGCCCTGGGCCAGGCCCTGGCGCGCATCGATGAGCCGGTTCGCGACCGCTCCAAGGCCCGCGCGCTCTTCGCCCGCGCTTTGGAGACACCCGGTGGCCTGAAGATCCAGACGATCCACGCCTTCTGCGAGCAGCTGCTCAGACGGTTTCCCCTCGAGGCGGGGGTCTCGCCGGCGTTCAAGGTTCTCGATGACGCGGCGGCCGGGGATATTTCCCGCACCGCCCGGGACGGCATGGCCGCCCTGGCGCTCGCCGACGCCGAGGGCCCCGCCGGCCTCGCCTATGCCCATGTCTCCGTGGCCCTCGCCTTCGAGGACTTCCGCAAGAAGTTGGCCATGTTCGAAACGCGTCGCGCGGCGATCACGACCTATGTGACGACGCACGGCGGGGACTGCGCCGGCGATGTCTGGCGCCGATTTGGCTTTGACGGGGTCACCTCCTGCGAGGACCTGGAGGCGGCGGCGGTGTCCCGCATCCGATGGGGCGCCTGGCGGCGCGCCGCTGAAGCCCTGGCTCAGGGAACCGGCAAGACCGACCAGGAGCTGGCGGCGAAGATGCGCGCCCTGGAGCCGGGTTGCGCCTTCGACGCGGTCTGGCCGTTGTTCCTGAAGCGCGACGGGGCGCCGCGCGAGCGCCTTGGAACGAAAAGCGTGGATCCGGAGATCCGCGCCTGGCTCCAGGAGGAACAGACGCGGCATTACAACACGGCCGAAAGCCTGCGCGCCGCCAGGATGGCGCGGGACACCGTCCATGTGCTGGTTCTCGGCCACGCCTATGGGTCGTTCTATGACCAGGAAAAGGCCCGCCGGGGCGCCCTGGATTTTGGCGACCTCGTGGCCCTGACGATCCGCTTGCTCACCGAAAAGGCCGACGCGGCCTGGGTGCTCTACAAGCTGGATGGCGGGATCGACCATCTGCTGCTGGACGAGGCCCAGGACACCGCCCCCGAACAGTGGGATATCCTGCGCGTCCTCACCGAAGAGTTTTTCAGCGGCGCGGGCGCGGCGCCCCGGCCGCGCACCGTCTTCGCCGTGGGCGATGAAAAGCAGTCCATTTTTTCCTTTCAGGGCGCCGCGCCCGAGCGCCTCTCCGTCGAGACACAGGCCTTCGCCCGCCTGGCGCGCGACGCCAGCGCGCTTTTCCGAGACGTGAAACTGCTGGAGAGTTGGCGCTCCGCCCCGGAACTCCTCAAGGCCGTGGACGCGGTTTTTGCCTCGGGGCCGGCCTTGGCGGGGGTGCGCCCGGCTCAGGGCGACAGCGTCCAGCGCTTTCCCCTGACCCATATTCCCCGCCGCCCCGACCACGGCCGCGTGGACCTCTGGCCCCTGGAACAGGCCCAGCCGGGCGAGCCGCCGGATCCCTGGGCGCCCGTGGATGCGGAGCTCGCCACCAGCGCCGGCAAGCTGCTCGCGCGCCGCATCGCCGAAGAGATCCGCCACATGCTGGCCCGCGGCCATGCCGTCGTAGACCGCAAGACCGACGCGCTCAGGCCCTGCGTTCCCGGCGACATCCTGATCCTCGTGCGTCGTCGGCGCACCCTGTTCCATGAGATCATCCGCGCCCTCAAGCGGGCGGGAATTCCGGTGGGCGGACCTGACCGCCTGGCGCTCTCGACCCACGGCGTCTTCCAAGACCTCATGGCCCTGGCGAGATTCGCCCTCTTCCCCGCCGATGATCTGACCCTGGCCGGACTGCTGCGGGGACCGTTTTGCGAGGTGGACGAGGCCGGTCTCTTCGACCTGGCCCATGGCCGCTCGGGTTCGCTTTGGGAGGCCCTGACGCGGCGGGCTGACGAGCGCGCCTCATGGCGGGCGGCCGCGGATTTCCTGGACTTGGCACGGGCGCTTCTGCCTCAGGGCCAGCCCTTCGATGGTTTCAGTCGGGTCCTGGCGCGGCTGGACAATGACGGCCGCTCCATGCGCCAAAGGCTTCTCACCCGTCTGGGCGCCGAGGGCGAAGACGCCCTGGAAGCCTTTCTCAGCCTGGTTCTTGAGTCGGAGGGCCAAGGGGTGCGGGATCTGGAGAGCCTCGCCGCGCGCCTGGCGAGCACGCAACAGGAGATCAAGCGCGACCCCGACGCCGCCGAGGGCGCGGGCGTCGGCGCGGTTCGGGTGATGACGACCCACGGGGCCAAGGGTCTGGAAGCGCCCATCGTCATTCTGCCGGACACCTCCACCCGCGCCACCAGCCAGGGAAGCCCGCTGCTGGATCTTCCGCAAGGCGGCTTCGCCTGGGCGCCCCGCGCCCCGGACGACTGCCCGGCCTCAGCCTTGGCGCGTCAGCGCCGTGACGAGGCGGTGGCCCAGGAATCGGCCCGGCTGCTCTATGTCGCCCTGACCCGGGCGCGGGACTGGCTGATCATCGCGGGGGTGGAGAGCCGTCCCCATCTTTTCGAAGGAAGTTGGCGGGACTGGATAGAGGCGGGATTTTCGCGCCTGGAGGCCCGCCCCACGCCCCTGATCGGGGGCGGCATGGCCCTTCGCTTTGGCGATGATCCGGTCAGCCTGGGCGCCGCCGCGCCAGCGATGACCGCCCGGACCGCCCCACCCGCCTGGATCGGCGCCCTCGCGCCGTTCGAAGGTCCGCCGCCGCGCCGCGCAGCGCCCTCCGCCCTGAGCGGGAGCGATGAGGGAGACGCCCCCTCGCCCTTGGATGGCGGGGGCCCGGGACGCTATCGCCGCGGCGCCCTGATCCATGGCCTGCTTGAGCGACTGCCAGACCTCGCCCCCGGCGCGCGAGCAGGCGCCGCTCTGACATGGCTTGGCCGCGAGCGCGATCTCGATGACGACCAGCGGGCGGAAATCGCCGCCGCGGCGCTTGGCCTCCTTGAAGATCCACAATTCGCGCCCGTGTTCGGCCCGGGCTCAAGGGCCGAGGTGGCCATCGCCGGCGGCGCGGCTGCCTTGCCGGCCGGCCTTACCCTCTCCGGGCGGATCGACCGGCTCGTCGTTGAAGCTGACCGTGTCCTGATCGTCGACTTCAAGACCAATCGGCCGGCCCCCGCGCGCATCGAGGACGCCGACCCAGCCTATATCCTGCAGATGGCCGCCTATGCCGCGATCCTCGGCGAGGTCTATCCGACCCGGCGAATCGCGGCGGCCCTGGTCTGGACCGATGGGCCCCGCCTCATGGCGGTTCCCGACAATGTGATGCGCCAGGCCCTTGCTGATCTGGCCTGACAGCTTTTCTCCATGCCTTTTGAATAATCCCGAGGCTCCCCGGCGGCGCCAGCGGCTCCGTGTGTGTTGACGCCGCCACCGGCGCGCCTACATCTGGGGCCTTCACGGCAAACGGGACATCTTTCCATGGCCACTCTGGCGACCACAGATGCGAGCTTCGAGACCGACGTGCTCAAGGCGACGGGCCCCGTGCTCGTGGACTTCTGGGCGGAATGGTGCGGACCCTGCAAGCAGATCGGTCCGGCCCTCGAAGCCATCTCCGGCGAGCTTGAGGGATCCCTGAGTGTCGCAAAGATGAATATTGATGATTCCCCGACCACTCCGGCGCGCTATGGCGTGCGGGGCATCCCCACCATGATGCTTTTCCGCGAAGGCCGGATGGTCGACATGAAGCTCGGCGCCATGCCCAAGGGCAAGATCCTCGAATGGCTCGCCGACATGGGTGTCACGGCGGCGGCGGCGTAGCCTCAGCTCGGCCAGGTCTCCGGGCTCAGGCTCAGGATATCGCCGGCGAAGTGAAGTGATCCGCAGAGGATCAGATGCGGCGGCGCCGGGAAGGCGCTGAGCGCGGCCGTCACACCCGCCGCGACGCCGTTCACAATCGTAGTCTCGAGCCCAGACTCCCGCGCGGCCTGCGCCAGAATCTCGGGCGGCGTGGCGCTTGGGGAGCTGAAGCCCGTGACAAAGATTCGGGGATTGAGCTCGCGGAGCGCGGCGAAATAGCCCCGGGCGTCCTTCCGGCCGAGCATGCCTACCACAAGCGCCACAGGCCGCCCGTCTCGCGCCGACAGGTCCGCGCAGGCCTCGGCCAGGGCCGCCGCGCCGTGGGGGTTGTGAGCGCCGTCCAGCCAGAGATCGGCGCCCCCCGCCAGACGCGCGAGGGGCCCCCTGTCCAGCCGCTGAAATCGGGCGGGCCAAATGGCGTGGGCGACGCCGTCGCTCATGGCGGCTTCATCGATCTTGGGGTGACCCAGGGCGATGAGGGCGGCGGCCGCGAGCCCGGCATTCTCGTATTGGTGGGCGCCGAACAGCGACGGAGGGGCGAGGTCGAGCAGGCGATCCGGTGTCTGGATCACCAGGCGGCCGCGCTGGGCATAGGCGTCGATGTCCCGGCCCATGAGGCTTACAGGTGCGCCGAGGCGCGCCGCCTCGGCCTCGATCACATCCAGCGCTTCGGGCCTTTGGCGCGCGACCACGGCGGGGCGGCCGGCTTTCAGAATACCCGCCTTCTCCCAGGCGATCTTGGAAAGCTCCGGCCCCAGCATTTCCAGGTGATCATAGTCGACCGGGGTGATGACCGTGACGGCGGGGGCGGCGAAGACATTGGTGGCGTCGAACCGGCCGCCAAGACCCACCTCCACGAGACAGAGATCCGCCGAGGTTTCGGCGAAGGCGTGAAAGGCGAGCGCGGTGGTGATCTCGAAAAAGCTGATAGGCGCGCCGCCATTGGCGCGCTCCACCTCGCCAATGCGAACGTCCAGCTCCTCATCGCTGATCAGGCGCCCGGCCAAACGGATACGCTCGGCGAAACGGACCAGGTGGGGCGAGGTCAGGACGTGGACCTTCAGGCCCGCGGCCTCGGCCATGGCGCGCATAAAGGTTGTGGTGGATCCCTTGCCGTTGGTCCCGGCCACATGAATGACGGGCCCCATGCGGTCTTGCGGACGGCCAAGCGCCGCCAGCAGGCGTTCAACCCGCCCCGTGGAGAGATCAATGAGCGCCGGGTGCAGGGCGCGGAGACGCGCGATCACCCCGTCGGAGGCGCGGATCGCGTCGTAATCCGGCGTCGCGACGTCGCTCAAGCGGCCGGCAGCCGCGAGCGCCCCATCATTAGGGTGCGCAGGATCGAGGCGAGGATGGCCGGAAGTTCCTTGCGGGTCACCACGCGATCCACCATTCCCCGCTCCACCTGAAACTCCGAGGTCTGAAAGCCCGGCGGCAGGATCTCGCGGATGGTCTGTTCGATGACCCGGCGTCCGGAAAAGCCGATGGCCGCGCCGGATTCAGCCAGATGGACATCGCCCAGCATGGCGTAGGAGGCGGTGACGCCGCCATAGGTCGGATCGGTGAGCACAACCACGTACGGCAGGTGTGCGGCGCGCAGGCGCTGTACGGCCAGGGTGGTGCGGGCCATTTGCATGAGCGAAAGGGCGCCTTCCTGCATCCGCGCGCCCCCCGAGGCGGTGAAGATCACAAACGGCGCCTGACGTTTGACCGCCTCGTCCACGGCGGCCAGGAACCCCTCGCCGGCGGCCGACCCGAGGGACGCGCCCATGAAAGCGAAGTCCTGAACCAGGACCACGGTGGGCACGCCGCCGATGTCGCCCACGGCCGCGGACATGGTGTCGGTGTGGCCCGTGGACTTGCGGGCCGCCGCCAAGCTGGCGCTGTAGGGTTTGCCATAGGTGAACCCCAGGGGGTCATCCGCTGTCTTGGGGAGATTGACGATGCGGAATCGACCGCCATCGAATGTGTAGGCGAAGCGCAATTCGGGGCCGATGCGCATGTGCCGGCCGGCCGGCGTGACCCAGAGGGCGGCCTCCAGATCCGGGCGGAAGATCATCTCGCCGGTGTCGGGGCATTTCTCCCAGAGATTATCCGGCGTCTCGCGGCGAGTGACGAGCTTGCGCACGCCGGGCGCGAATCGGGCAAGCCAGCCGCCGCGCTCCCGCCCCGACCCCTTGAATTTTTCGTCCTCAGCCATGCGCGGGGATCGGTGGGGCCGGCGCCATGGAGGCGGGCGCGGACGAGGCGGGCGCCAATCGCGCGGAGCGCACGGCCTTGGCCAGGGCGGCGACAGTCTCGGAGATCGCGGCGGCGGGATCCTGCGCCGTCTCAAGAGCCGCCGCCATGGCGTCCACGAGGGCCGAGCCCACGACAACGGCGTCCGCCACCCGGGCCACGGCCGCGGCCTGCTCCGGCGTGCGAATGCCAAAGCCCACGGCCACGGGAAGCCCACTGGCCGTCTTGACCTCGGCGACCGCCGGAGCCACCAAATCCGCCTCGGCGGCCTTGCCGCCCGTCACCCCGGCGACCGAGACGTAATAGACAAATCCGCGGGTGCGTTGGGCGACCACCTGGAGGCGCGCGGCGTCCGTGGTGGGGGTGGCGAGGCGAACGAGGGCGAGGCTCTCGGCATCCATAGCGTCGGCGAGGGGCGTGGCTTCCTCGGGCGGACAATCCACCACGATCACGCCATCCGCCCCGGCGGCCGCGGCGGCATGGGCGAAGGCGGCCACCCCCAAGCTCAGGATCGGATTGAGGTAGCCCATGAGAATGATCGGTGTGTCACGGTCGCGGCGCCGGAAACGCCGCACAAGATCAAAGACCCCCGCAAGGGTCATGCCCGCGCCCAACGCGCGTAGGGCGGCGCGCTGGATCGGCGGACCATCGGCCATGGGGTCGGAGAAGGGCATGCCCAGCTCGATCAGGTCCGCGCCGGACTGAGCGAGGGCCGTCACCACAGCCAGGGAGCGGTCAGGATCGGGATCACCGGCCATGACATAAGCCACCAGGCCGGACCGCCCCGCCCGCGCCAGTTCGGCGAACCGCCTTTCGATCCGCCCCTCGTTCAAGGGAGCGCCTCGAGACGCCCGGCGATGGCGGCCAGATCCTTGTCGCCCCGGCCCGACATGTTGAGAATGACGAGCCCCTGATGCCCGACCTCGGCGCAGATTTCGGGGAGGCGGGCGAGAGCATGAGCGCATTCGAGGGCGGGGACGATGCCCTCCAGGCGCGAGCACAGGCGGAAGGCCTCAAGCGCTTCGTCGTCCGTGGCGGTCAGATAGGTTACACGCCCCGTGTCATGAAGCCAGGCATGCTCGGGTCCTATGCCGGGATAGTCGAGCCCGGCCGAGATCGAGTGGGCCTCGGTGATCTGCCCGTCCTGATCCTGCAACAGATAGGTGCGGTTACCGTGGAGAACGCCAGGGCGCCCGCCATTGATGGCGGCGGCATGTCGGGTCGTCGCCATGCCATCGCCAGCCGCCTCGACACCGAAAATCCGCACGCCCTCGTCTTCAAGGAAGGGGTGGAAGAGACCGATGGCGTTGGAGCCGCCCCCGACGCAGGCGACGATGGCGTCGGGCAGGCGTCCTTCGGCCTGCAGAATCTGCGCCCGCGCCTCGGCGCCGATGACCGTCTGGAAATCGCGCACCATCACCGGATAAGGGTGGGGACCGGCCGCCGAGCCGATGATGTAATAGGTGTCATCCACATTGGCGACCCAGTCGCGCAGAGCCTCGTTCATGGCGTCCTTGAGGGTCGAGGCGCCGCTAGTGACGGGGCGAACCTCCGCGCCGAGGAGCTTCATGCGCAGGACGTTGGGCGCCTGCCGCTCCACATCCACCGCGCCCATATAGACGACGCAGGGCAGGCCGAAGAGGGCGCAGACGGTGGCGGTGGCGACTCCATGCTGGCCCGCGCCGGTCTCGGCGATGATCCGCGTCTTGCCCATGCGCCGGGCCAGGAGGATCTGACCCATGCAGTTATTGATCTTATGCGCCCCGGTGTGATTGAGGTCCTCACGCTTGAAATAGACCCGCGCGCCGCCCAGGCCCGCGCTTAGTCGGTTTGCGAGATGGAGAGGGCTTGGCCGGCCCACATAGTCGCGCAGATAGGCTGAAAGCTCGGCCTGGAATTCAGGTGACTGGCGTGCCGCGTCGTAAGCCTCGCCCAGTTCGAGAACCAGCGGCATGAGCGTCTCCGGCACATAGCGGCCGCCATAGTCGCCAAAGCGGCCCCGGGCGTCGGGCCAGGATCGATAGGCGTTGGGCGGCGCGGGCGGATCGAGGAGGGCGCTGGTGGTCATCGCTGATATCCGTCATGGGCGACGGCGCTGAGGAAAGCGCTGATAAGAGCGGGGTCCTTTAGTCCCGCGCCTCTCTCCACGCCAGAGGAAACGTCGACCAGACGCGCGCCGGACACCCCAACCGCCTCGGCGACATTCCACGGATTGAGGCCCCCGGCCAGAAACCAGGGGCGGGCGAGGCGCAGACCCGCCAGGAGCGACCAATCGAAAGCTTGACCAAGCCCCCCTGGACGATCGGCTTGCGCGGGGGGACGGGCATCGAACATCATATGCTCGGCCACGGTGTCATAGGCGTACGCCGCCGCGATATCGTCCGCCCCGGCCACGCCCACGGCCTTGATGATTCCGGCCCCGGAACGCTGGGCCACCTCCCGGGCGCGGGCGGGCGGCTCGGCCCCGTGAAGCTGGATCAGATCAGGCGCAAGAACCCGGGTGATCCTGTCCACCAGCTCGTCATCCGGATCCACGGTGACGGCCACGATCCGCGCCCGGCCCCGCGCTGGGGCCGCCAGATGGGCGGCGTCCTCAAGGTCGATGTTTCGTGGACTGGCGGGAAAAAGCATGAAGCCCAGATAGGCCGCGCCGCCGCTCAAAGCGGCGGTGACCGCGTCGATCGTGGTAATGCCGCAGATTTTGGCGCGGGCCGGGCCGCTCAGGACGGCGCGCCCGCCGCGTTTTTCGCCAGCAAGTCACGGATTTCGATAAGCAGGACCTCGCTCGGGGTTGGCGCGGGCGGCGCGGCCGGGGGCGCGGCGGCCTCCCGCCGGCGCAGGGCGCTCAATGCGCGGACCATGGCGAAAATCACCGCCGCGACGATGAGGAACTGGATGACGGTGTTGATGAACGCCCCATACCCGACGGCCACCGGAGCGAGTTTATGAACCGGATCGGCGGCGCGGATCAAGATCTTGAGGTCGTTGAAATCCACGCCGCTGAGCAGCAGGCCGATCGGCGGCATGATGATGTCGTTGACCAGGCTGGTGACGATCTTGCCAAACGCACCGCCGATGATGACGCCCACAGCCAGATCGACCACATTCCCCCGGGCAATGAAGTCTCGAAAATCTGTCGCCACACTCATGGTGTCGTTCCCCCAAACGGGCGTGAAGCCGCCCTCAACCATCGAATCTAGTCGGCGTTGAGGCGCGCGCGAAGCTCTTTGCCGCTCTTGAAGAAGGGCACATGTTTGGCCTTCACGGAGACCGGCTGGCCGGTCTTCGGATTGCGCCCTGACCGGGCGGGCCTGGTCCGCACGGAGAAGGCGCCAAAACCACGTAGTTCCACGCGGCCGCCGCCTTCCAAGGCTCCGACAACGGTCTCGATGATCACCGTGACCACCTGCTCCACGTCTTTCTGGGTCAAGTGGGGGTTTTCGGTCGCGAGGGCCGAGATTAATTCAGATTTTATCATCTATTCGTCCACCCCCGCCGACGGTCGGCGGCCCTTGAATGAGGCTCTAAGCTTTTAGCCTAGCACGGAAATTCTCGGGCCGTGAACAGCGCATCGACGGGGGAGACGTGAGGGAATCGCGATAAATTCTAATCCTTGGCAGAGGCCTTCACGCGCAGGGCCGCGCCCAGGATATCGCCAAGGGACGCTCCACTGTCCGATGAGCCGAATTTCTCGATGGCGACCTTGTCCTCGGCCATTTCCAGGGCCTTGACCGACAGGGAGACGCGACGGGTGGCCTTGTCCACGTTTGTCACCTGAGCATCGAGACGATCGCCGACAGCGAAACGTTCGGGGCGTTGCTCGGTGCGGTCACGCGACAGGTCCGCCTTTCTGATGAAGGCCGTGACCGGCGCGTCTTCCTCGCCGAACTTGACCTCAAGGCCGCCGGAAGTGACTTCCAGGACCGTGGTGGTGACGATCTGCCCCTTGCGGAAGGCGTCGCCGACCAAGGGGTCGCCGCCCAGCTGCTTGATGCCGAGGCTGATGCGCTCCTTTTCCACGTCCACGTCGAGCACCTTGGCCTTGACCATGTCGCCCTTGGGGTAGCGCGCCATCGCTTCTTCGCCGGGCGCGCTCCAGTCGATGTCGGAGAGGTGCACCATGCCGTCGATGTCGTTATCGAGGCCGATGAAAAGGCCAAACTCGGTAGCGTTCTTGACCTCGCCTTCCACGATCGAGCCCACGGGATGATCGTCCAGGAACTGCTCCCAGGGATTGCGCATGGCCTGCTTGAGACCCAGGCTCACCCGACGCTTGGAGGCGTCCACGTCGAGCACCACGACCTCGACCTCCTGAGAGGTGGAGACGATCTTGCCGGGATGGACGTTCTTCTTGGTCCAGCTCATTTCCGAGACGTGCACCAGGCCCTCGACCCCGGCCTCAAGCTCCACGAAGGCGCCGTAGTCGGTGATGTTGGTGATACGGCCGCTGAGCTTGGCGCCCATGGGATACTTCACTTCCACCCCGTCCCAAGGATCGGACTGGAGCTGCTTCATGCCGAGGCTGATGCGCTGGGTGTCCGGATTGATCTTGACGATCTGCACCTTCACCGTATCACCGACGGCCAGAACCTGACTGGGGTGCGAGACGCGCTTCCAGCTCATGTCGGTGACGTGCAAGAGGCCGTCGATGCCGCCCAGATCCACGAAGGCGCCGTAATCGGTGATGTTCTTCACCACGCCCTCGCGCACTTCACCTTCCTGAAGCTGGCTCACCAG
>Ga0116226_10002005_pt1 | contig 17638 bp, 12 predicted proteins | sample S1TSphfallax_FD_89692 | JGI IMG/M metagenome (GOLD analysis project Ga0116226, IMG submission 89692) | Host-associated microbial communities from peat moss isolated from Minnesota, USA - S1T2_Fa - Sphagnum fallax MG | ecosystem: Host-associated > Plants > Peat moss > Unclassified | place: USA... | reverse complement strand
GAATACACCCGGACGGTGACGGGCTCCAATCCGACCTTGATGACGCTCGAGAGCGTCAACGTGTTGCCGCTGATCGCGAACACTTCGACGTCATTGTTGGGCGTGTTCACGGCCAGCAGCTTGGTGCCGTCGGGCGTGATGTCGAGCGGGTGCACGTGCGGGGATTCGAAGCTCGAAAACGCCGCATCCGGCAGACCCGTCGAGGGTGTGGGGATCGTGATCGACTTGGCGGTCGAGCGCAGTGCCGTCGACGGGGTCGCGGCCGCCGCTGCGGTGACTGCCGGTGCCGATGCCGAGGTCATCGCGGCGGCTGACGCGGAGGCGGCGCCCGTCTGGCTTTCCATCCCACCGGAGCAGGCCTGCAAAGTCGCGGCCGTCATCGCGGCGGCAAGCGTCAGCGTCGCAACCTTGCGCACGCCACTCATGGAACAAACATCGGCAATCACGAACATGGACTCATCCTGGCAGTTTGTATTGGTACGTTAACGATCTATCAATAGTGGCGGAGGCTACGGAGCAACCAGCCGCCTTGCAACAACTATGCTGCGCTTCTCCGTCACTCGTGTGCGGTGACGTGCCGGAATTGGGCGGCGCATAAAAGATTCAAAAGCGTTATGTCGAAAGGTCGTGAGACCCGCGTCACTGCCTGGGTACCGGACCGCAGGCATTACTGGATGACCAGCGCAAGCTTCGTACTCGCCGAGACCGTGCCCGCCGTGCCGACGATCGACACGGCGTAGGTGCCGGGACTGACCGAAGAGTTGGCATACAGAACCAGCGTCGTTCCCGATGCGGACGAGGCGGGCAGGAACGCGTAATTCAGGTTGGGCGGAATGCCCGCCAATGAAAAGCTCACCGTGCCATTGAATCCACTGCCCGGGTTGACGGCGACCGCGGTGGTCGCACCGGTCGATCCGCCGTGAATCAGCGTTACGCTCGCCGGATTCACGCCCAGGCTGAATGTCGGTGCGGTGCTGGCTGCGGTGACGGCGACGATCACGCTCGTCGTTTCGGTGAAGGCGGACGCGTTCGGCGTCGCGGCCACGCCGGCGGTCACGGTGACCGGGTAGTTGCCGGGAACCGCGCTCGGCGATACCGACACGCTCAGCGTCGTGCCGGACGAGGATGTTTGTGGTGCGAACGTACAGCTGACGCCGGGGGGATACCCGGACGCCGCGAAACTCGCGGCGGCGGAAAAACCGTTGACGGGAACCATCGTGATGGCATCCGAGCCGCTGGTGCCCTGGGCCACGCTCAACGTTTTCGATGCGGCGCTCAGGCTGAATGCGGCCTGACCGGCGATGGTCAGATTGACCGTGGTGGAGGCGGTCACGGTGCCCGACGTGCCCGTCATGGTGATGGGATAGGTACCCACGGGTATTCCCGCCGGCACGAATACCGTGAGGCTGGTGCCGCTCGCCGATGTCGTCGGATTCAGGAAGGTGTTGACGCCCGACGGGATCCCGGTCGTCGTGAACGTCACCTGACCGTTGAAGCCATTCGTGGGCGCCACGGTCACGTTGAACGAGCCACCCAGATTTTGCGCGAGCGCCAGCGTTTTCGTGGAGGCATTCAGGGTAAAGCCGGGGGTCGACACGGGAATCGACACCGTTCCGCCGAGCAGCGAGGCGGCCATCAGCACGACGTTCCGATTGTTCGGCAGCGTCAGACTGCTTACGGTCTTTGCGGCATTGAGCGGAATCGAATAGCCGTAGATGAACCAGGTGCCCTCGGAAGGTTGTCCGGATGGCAGGATGCGATAGCCTGTCTCCTCGGCCACCGTCTCACCCGCGAAGTTCGTCGGACTGCTCCAGTCACTCAAGTTCTGAGTCACGCTGGTGGTGGAACCGTCGGTGTAAGTCACGACGAAGGGCTGATTGAGCTGTCTGCCATTCACGCCCGTCGCCAGGATATCGAGGGCCGTGAAATTTCCGGCGGGCAATGCCAGCGTCGTACTCGAGACGCCGCTCGCCGCGGCGGAACTCCCCAGCGAAAATGGCACGCCGTTCCAGGTAAGGCTGCCCGGCAGCAGGCTGGCAGCGTACGCGTAGCCGTTGGTGTCGAGGCCGCCACCCGGTGGTGACACGCTCAATGCGCCAATGGCATTGACGTTGGCCGCGGTGCCCAAGCTGACCTTGACCGCCTTGAAGCTCGGGGCGTTGCTCAGCAGGCCGTACACCGCCAGGTCGTCCGTTCCGCCGACGAACACCTCACCGTTGGCGATGGTGGGCGTGGCGTACTTGACCGCACCGCCCGGCACATCGCGGGTATTCGGCGCCTGACTGCTGTTGTAGAGCATGTTGGCGAGGTTGGTGGCATCGTAGGCATACAACACCTGGCACCCGGCGCCGCCGCTGCAAAAATTACCGTACTGAGTATCGTCCAGCCCCCAGAGGATGCCCGCGCTGCTGCCGTTCGCCGAAATGGACGGGACCGGTCCCCCGTATTGGAAGACCTGCGGGCTCAACGAAGTCGGCGTCGCCGATATCAGACCGCTGCCGTTGGCGTTGAATGAATACGCCCGGAGGTGATCGGCCGTGCCGGTCTGGGAGCCCGTGCCCCAGTAGAGGTTGCCGTTCCAATACGCGGGTGATCCATAGACACCGGCCGACGCGTTTTGGATCTCCTGCACGATCTGTGGATCGTTCGACGTGCATGCCGGCGTCGCCTGCGTGCACGAGTGACCCAGGTTTTGCGAGTTGAGCAGGTAGATGGAACTCTGTTTGCTCGCCTGCACCACGAGTTGCGCGCCGGACGACAAGGCGGGCAATAGCGTCAGCCCGCCTGAACCGACATCCTCGTCCTGCTGTGCCAGGTCGAGCTGATTGTACGGGGTGAACCAATCGACGACCGGAAAGCTGCCGCCCGACGGCGGGCCCAGTTTGACGATGCTGTCGCCGTAATCCGTGGTGCCGTTCCAGCTGCCGTTGCCGGTGGCGAAATACACGTTGCCGGCGGTGTCGGCCGCCGCGCCACCCCCGCTCATCCAAATCGCGTTGCCGTAGCCGTTCGACGATGGATTGAACACCGCTTCCTGCGCGAGCGTGCTGGCGTTGTAGGACATGACCCAGCCATGCCACTGTATCTCATCACAATTCGAACTCCAGCCGACGACCACATGGCCGTGCTCCAGCAGCAGTGCCGACCGCATCAGCTGCTGATGCGGATTGAAGGTCACCACACCGTTGACTGCGTCCGACGAATTGCCCGGCGCCGATGCCTGGATCGCGACCGGGCCGCCAAACTTCTCCGCTCCGGTCGTGATGTCGATGGCGTGCAATGAGTGGACGACGTTACCGTCCAGCGTCGCTTCGGCGACCACATACATCGTGTTCGTCGAGGGATCGATCACGGGCGTGCCCGTGATGCCGATCTCGGGAGTCAGCAGGAAACAATTCACGGTGCTGCCATTATTATTGCCGGCGCTGGTGGCGCTGCCGCCGGCCGGAATCAAGCTCACGTGCCAGTAGATGACGCCGTTACCCGCATCGATCGCGTAGACGCTGTCGTGCTCGGTGGCGACATAGACGACATTGCGTGCCGCGCCCGCAATCTGCACTCCGCTCATGTACAGAGGCTGGGCATAGACCTGACCGTCGACCGCCGCGGAGAACCACTTGCCGAACTGCGTGCTGTTGACGTTCGCCGGAGTCAGTGTGGTCTCCTGCGTGTTGGCGCCGCTGCGCGCGACGTCGTTGTGATAAGTCGTGACGTTGACCTGCGCGTGCAATGACAACGATGCCAGGCCATACGCGGCAAGGCCCACAATCCAGGCACGCCGCCCTGAACATCCCTTCACGCCATTCTCCGAGATTTATTATTGCGCTGCGGAGTTTAGGTGGCGCATCGGCGCCAGACAATCGTTGTCTTGGCGGCTGTTTGACATAATCGATGCGCAGTCGACCGCCAACCGACTCAGGGTGCGAAATAGCCATACACATCGAGGACCACTTCGGTCGGGCTGTATAAGTAGACGTCTGTCAGACCGTTGGCCATCGGAACGATGGCCAGGTTGCTGGTGACCGCGCCGTCGTTGGCATTGAGGATCGAAGTGGTGGGTTGCGGCGTGCCGTCCGACCAGAGATTCATATGTCCGAAGGACCCCGGAGGCGTGATGGTTGCGTTCAAGATGACGGCACTCGCAGTCGTCGGCACATACGAAGTCGAGCCGGGTACCGACACCGTGAACGAGCCGCTGACTGCGGCGCCGGTTCCCATCAAGTTGCTGTCGGTAACGCGCGTCGGTGTGATCGGGTAGTAGGCAAGTCCGCCGCTGCCGGCGGGTGCGAAATAGCCGGTGACGTCGATCAGCAGGTCAATCGTGTCGGTGGTAAACACGTTGATCTGCCCGCCGCTGCCGGCAGGCACGATGGCCGCATTCGCCGTGACCGTCCCGGTCGGAGCATTCAGCGTCGAGACGGTTGGCTCGGCCTGGCCCGTCGGCCAGACCGTGATGTTGCCGAGTATCGAATGCGGGATCGCCGTAAAGTTCAGCGCATACGCCGTCGCGGCGGCCGGAATCCCCGATAGTCCGCCGATCGCAAATGTGCGGGCCGAACCGGCCTGCAGGGAGGGGCCACCGGACCCTGACGCCCGGGTGTCGTACAGGCGGGTGGATGTGACCGGGTAGAAATCAAGCCCCGCCGCCGTGCCTGCGGGTGCGAAATAGCCGTTGATATCGATGATGACGTGGGTTGCGTCGGAGGCTGCGACGCTGACCGCGCCGCCCGTTCCGGCAGCGATGATGGCTGCATGTGCCTTGATGCGCCCGTCGCAGACGATGAGCGGCAGCGCCGGCTGGGTCTGGCCAGCCGGCGTCACCGACAGCGCGCCGAGCGGGCCCGTGGGAACGACGGTCACATTCAGGGAATAAGCCTGTGCGGTGGCGGGAACCCCCGAAGCCGCGCTTGCCACGACGAAGTTACGCACGCTGCCGGCGCTCAAGATGGGTCCGCCGTTGGCGCCGTTCGAATTGCGGGTATCGACCAGCCGGTAGGGCGTCACGGGGATGAACACGAGCCCCGACTGCGCGACCGGCACCGACGACAGGGTCATGGCGAGCACCAGCACCTGGGGGTTGGCGGGCAGGGTGATGCTCTTGACGGTCTTGGCGCTGTTGAGCGCGAGCGAATAACCGAACAAGTACATTGTGCCGTAGGACGCCGCGCCGTTCGGACCGACGCGATAGACTTGCGAGGACACGATCGTCTCGCCGACATAGTATTGAGGCGTCGTGCAGTTGCTCACACTCAACGTGAAACGGCCGCTGCTGCCGTCGCTGTAGGACACCACGAAGGTTTGATTGGCCTGATTCCCGCCCACCGCCGTCGCGAGCAGCTGCAGACTCGAATAGCTTCCTGACGGCAGGGTCACCGTGGCGTTGGCAACGGCGTTCGGCACGCCGGGCTGGCCGAGCGCGAAGGTGACGCCGAGACCGGGGAGCGAACTGCCGAGCAGATTCGACGCGAACGCCGATTGTGATCCGCCGAGACCGCCGCCCGCCGGCACGCTGCCCAAGGCCGCGATCGCATACACGTTCGCGACACCGCTCAGATTGACGGAAGTTGCGCCGCCGCTCGTGGCTGGATACTGAATGGTGTGCGCGCCGACGCTCAGCGGTGTCTCGATGAAACCATCGCTGCCGAGCGCACCCGTCGTGACCGCATTATCGATCAGAACGGACTGGCTGTTGTTGCGTGCATAGAGGCGCAGAGTCGCGGACGTCACGCCCGCGGGCACCGTGCAGGTGAGCGCGATCGTCCCGTTCGAATTATTCGTCCAGCTGACCGAAACGGGGCCGAACTCGGTGACCGCAACGCCCTGGGCGCTCGACAGGCCACCGCAGCGCGGCTCGATGACGATCGAGGCCGCGGAGACGGGACCTGAGCGGCGCGCCCCGAGCACATAGGCCGTGAGGTAGTACCCCGGATGGATGCCGTACACGTGACACTTCGAGTCGCCCGGGGAGTAATTCAAGAACTCCCAGGTCGTCTGCGAGGGGTCGGTCGTGAATTCGACGAACGCATTGCGCAGCGACTTCAGAACCTGCGCGTCGTAGTGGTCGGTGTGCTGGCTGTACCAGAAGTTGTACAAAAAATAATAAGACATGATCTCGACGACCGCGCCGAGATTCGTCTGGATGAAATTCGTGACCGAGGCCACGCGGCCCGCCGGCACGATGCCGCTGTAGAGCGCCAGCAAGGCCGCCTGCACGGTTGGCGGATAGGGGCCGACCGCATAGTCGATTCCGGACGGGGCGAGGCCGCCGGCGGTTCCCGGCTCGAGGTAGGAATTCGAGGTGATGTTGGCCGCATAGTACGCCCCCTCCGGTTCCGACCACAGCACGTTGTTGAAGGCGGCTGCGAGCGCGGTGGCGTAGGCGGCGAGCGTCGCCGCATTCGCGCCCTCGCCGGCCGCGTTGCCGAGGTAGACCGCGTCGGTCAGTGCCCGATAGACGAAGGCGTTGAGGCCCGCCCCCTCGCAGTAAAAATACCGCAGCGGATTATCCCAGACTTCCCATTCCCGGCCGAATACCAGTCCGTTCGCGTCGCGTGCCATCATGAACGTGTTCATGATGGTCATCAGCGTCGACCAGCATTCCTGAACGAAGGCCGTATCGCCGGTGGCATCGAAATAATTGCGCAGCTGCACCACCCAGTCGCAGTTGCGATCCACCATGATGGCGTTGACGTCGAAACGGTCCGAACAATCGTGAGCCTTGATTTGTCCGCTCGACTGCAGCGTCTGGTACATGCGTCGCAGGGAATTCTTGAGCAGTCGCGCATCGCCCCAGGTGGGCGACGTGGAGCCGGCGACGGCCGGTCCCGACATCATCACGCGGGTCACCTCAAAGCCTGGCGGGGAGCAGTCTGTCCACTCCGCGCGCTCCCGATCGGCACAGTCGACGTAGGCGTCTTCACTGAGCACCAGCGCGGTCTGCGCGCAAATCTGCCAGAGCTGGTTCAAGTAGGCGTCGCTCGACTGAAAGGACGCCGCGAGCGTGAACGGATAGCCCACCGAGAAGGCATTCACCTGCGAGAAGGTGACGCTGCCAGAGGTGACGGCGATGACGAGGTCATTGAACGAGAAGGTATCACCGCCCATCCAGACCTGCGTGCCGCCGGTCGCGGTGTAGGAGGACTGGCCGGTCGACGATCCGTCCGGCATTCGATAGCTCACCTGCAGGGTGCTGCCAGCCGTCGCCGCCGACATGACGATGGTATGGTAACCCTGGATTGTCTTCGCCAGCGCGAACGACATGGACTGCCCGCTCGACAATGTGACCGGGAGCTGTGTTGTCGAGGAACTCCAGGTCTGGACGGTCTCGCTCTGCAGGGGGATCGTGCGCGGCCAGATCGTCATGAAGGCCGGCGACCCCGACGTCGGGCCGCTGACGAGCACGGATTGGGTGAGCCCCGTCGTCGTCGGTGCGGGTGAGGTATACGGGAAGGGGACTGCCGCCGCGTTCACGACCTCCGGAATGGAACACCACGCGTAGCTTCGCGTTCCGAAGGAATGATCGAGTGCCGACAACCAGGTCGTATCGGTGCCGATCGTCGTGGTCGTGCCGCTCGTCGTGAATTCGATCAGCGCCGCAAATCCAGGGTCGTGCGCCATGATGCGGCTGATCGGTGACGACGCGCTGCAGCCGTCCCGATGCACGAGAACGGTGATGGTATTGACTCCCACCTGCAAGGCCGTCGTGATGTTGCGCGCATCGTATTCCGGGCGCGAATTCATGTACCGGCTGGGTCCGCGGCCCTGATAGATGCCGTTCACATAGAGCCGGTAGCGGGTGTAGGCGAACAGATTCATGATCGCGCTCGTCGGCATGCTCGCCAACGTGAATGATTTGACGAATACGGCGTGGGTGTCCTGCGTGAGCGCCGGAACCGTAGCATTCACCCAGATCATGCTCGAGGTCAGGTCGCTGCCTTCAACCGTCGTCGCCGTCTGCGCGGTTGCCCTGCGCATGAACAGCACGTTTGGCAGCGCGGCGGCGAGCCCGGCCGCGATGCTATGCTTGAGAAAGGTTCGACGATTACGGTTCGCGCTCATCATGTGTTCGTAGCCTCTGTACGCCTGTATGGCCGGCATGGGAAGTCCCGCATCATACTTGCGCCTCGCCCAACTGCAGCGAAGATTCAGGTGGATATGTAAACTTCGCGTGAGTGCCTTTTTGATTATCGTGTGGAGGTGAGCCGGAGCCGCGCCCGGGGACTACCGGGTCAGGGTGCGACGGGGAGATCGATGTAACTCGCCTGCTGCGGCGTGCGATAGATGCGCTGGCGGGCGGTGGCGTAGTCGGCCGGTTTGGCGAGGAAGATGTTGGGCACGAACTGTTGGGGATTGCGGTCGTAGAGCGGGAACCAGCTGGACTGGATCTGGACCATGATGCGGTGTCCCGGCAGGAACACGTGATCGGCGTGGGGTAGCCTCAGCGTGTACGCCACCACCTTGTTGGCGGGGATCGCGGTCGGGTGGGCGGGGTCATCGCGATAGCGGGCGCGCAGGATGTCCATGGCAATCGGCAGTTCATACCCGCCGAGATCCACCTGTCCCGGCACTTCGTCGGGATACACGTCGATGAGCTTGACCACCCAATCGGCATCGGTGCCGGTGGTGGATGCGAACAGATGGGCGACGGATTGTCCGGCGATGCGCACCGGGGCGCGCAGCACGGGCGTGGTGTACACGAGCACGTCGGGACGGTCGCCGGCGAACCGTTGGTCGTCGACCAGCCAGCGCCGCCAGGTCGAGTCCTCCGCATAGGTGGGACGGATGGGCCGCAGCCGATAGGTCACGGGTTTGTGCGGATCGGAGACGTACTCGTCGAACGCCGGCGCGTCACGAGAGGCGGCCTTGGCGGTGCCGGGTGCGTCGAAGGAGAGCACGTTGTTCGCGGCGAAGTAGAGTTTGCGCGACGCATACGGACAACCCGAGCTGCAGGATTGCGGCCATCGGTCATAGCGGCGCCACTGGTCGGTGCCGGTTTCATAGACCGTGACCGGCGAGATGTCGGACCTTGTCCCCCCATCCTTCAGATGAGCGTCGAGAAACGGCAACAGGACGTTGCGCCGGAACCAGCGGCCGGTGTCGCCATCGAATTTGATGGCGCCCAAGCTCGAGCCGTCGGCGTTGCCGCCGCCGTGGCGCCACGGACCGATGACCAGATAATTCATGTCGTTGTGGGTGTCGCGGGCTTCGGTGGCGGCGTAAGCGGCGGGCGCGCCGTAGATGTCTTCCTGGTCCCACTGGCTGTGGACGTAGAGTGTGGGAACCGACAACGGTTGGCGCGCAAGGATTTTATCGACGGCCTGGGCCTGCCAGTAGTCGTCGTAGGCCGGGTGATCGATCAAGCGCTTCCAAAACGGCAATTGGTCCATGCCGAGTGCGGTGCCCAGGGCGCCCGCGGAACCCGCGTCGAGCCAGGTTTCATAGGCGTCGTAGCGCGGCGGAGTCCATTCGTCGTCGGATTTTTTGTCCGCCGTCTGCGCATAAATATAGTCGGCATAGGTTTCGCGAAAGGCGCCGTTGTGAAACCAGTCGTCGCCCACCCACGTGTCGACCATGGGATTGAAGGGCACGGCAGCCTTCAGCGCGGGATGTGGATGGACCAGGCTCATCAGCACGGTGAAGCCGTCATAGCTCGTGCCCATGGTGCCCACCCTGCCGTTGGACTCGGCCACGTTCTTGACCAGCCAGTCGATGGTGTCGTAGGCGTCGGTCGAATGATCGACGTTGCTGCTGTTCAAGGGCCCGACGAGCGGGCGGTTCATCACGTAGGCACCCTCGGACTTGTACTTGCCGCGCACGTCCTGGGACACGATGATGTAGCCGGCCTCGGCGAGTTCGCCGAAGGACGTCGGCAAAGCCAGCGCCGCGTGCGGGCTCGGTGCCCGTGATACGAATTTGGACGCGCTGTAGGGCGTGCGATCGAGGATCATGGGGGCGTGCGAGGCGCCCTTGGGGATGACGATGATGGTAAAGAGCTTCACGCCGTCGCGCATCGGGATCATCACTTCGCGCTTCTCGAAATCCATCAGCGTGGTGACGGGCTCGAACTTCTCCGGGATGTCGCCGCCCACGGGCGGTGTGTCCGGCGCGGGGGCGGAGGCCCGGGCATGCAGAGCAAGAATGGCAGCGGCAGCAAACCAGGTCGAACGCATGACACCTCCGGAAGATTCGGCAGCATAACCTGTGCCCCGGCGCGGTTCCATGCCGCGGCCTGTGGCGCTTCGCGGCAGGCCCCGTCATGACGATCTATTGACGCCAGCGGAGTGGCGCGTGGCGGAAGCCGTGCGGCACGGACTCACCAATCCGGAAATCGGGCGACTTCAGGGCGTGAGTATGGATGCGGTGAAATATCACGTCGCACCGTTCGGAACATTCGAGAGGCTGGGCAATGGTACGGCGAGGTGCTGGATCTCAAGCGTCGAATTCCCAAGTGTGTCGCATATGATCCATCGACACGCGGACGGCGCGGAATCCCCGGCATACGCGGGCGCGCGACGCGTTTTGATGCGTGCGCTTGCGCAGACGCAAATAACAGAGTTGTTGGTAGGGTGGGTTGGTTGACCACGGTAGCGCTATGCGCATACTATGCGCATAGCAGAGAGAGGTATGACAGTGGTTTTCAACGCAGCGTCGCGCAAGCGCCCGGTCAATCTGACCCTGAACGAGGATCTGGTTGTCCGGGCAAAGTCGATGACGGACAATCTCTCTGCGGTGGTGGAGTCGTTGCTGGCCGATTACGTTGATCGGTTAAGCAGGGAACGGCTTGATCAGGCCAAAGTCGTGGAGACGACGACGGCGGCGTGGAACGCGTTTAATGCCGAATCAGGCTCGATCGCAGATGAGTACTCATCGCTCTGATGGCGCAGTTCGATGTCCATCGGAACACGGGGAAACATCAGGGCAACATTCCATTCGTCGTCGTCGTTCAATCAAGCCAGTTCGACAGCTATCGCCGAAGAGTCGTGGTGCCCTTGGTCCGAGCGGCGGCGATTGGCAAGATCGAATTCGTTGCCTTCAATCCGACGTTCAAGATCCGTGGCAGCGCGGTGGTACTGCATCCTCTCGAGATCGTCTCGGTCCCGGTCGACCAACTGGGTGAGAAAGTGGGCTCGCTTGGCGCTGACAGTCAATTGATCGTTGCGGCGCTGGACGAACTGCTGACGCGTGCTTGGAAGTAACCAGGGGCGTGCTGCACGGAGCGCCCAAAGCCTTCGGTTCAGCACCGCTCCACGGGCCGATTCCGGGCGCCGAATCTAGCTGAGAACGTGGGATCTTACGGCTGAAGTCCCCACCCCGCGAACCGCTGGACGATCTTCGGATCTATCGCAGTCGCCGCATCGAGATCGGTTTTGCCGGCGGCCGCCAGGCCCTTGCCCAATTTTGCCAGCCCGCGGCCATAAAGTGATGTCGGATTCTTGGGATCACGTTCCAGCGCGTATCCATAGTCGGCAATCGCGCGATCGAGCTCGCCACGGCGAAGACGCACGAGTGCACGGCTGTTGGCAAAGCTTGCGTTCTCAATTTGAAGTTGGAGTGCATGGTTGCAATCGTTCAGCGCATCCTCGAGATCTAAGTTACCCGTCGCGCGTGCCCAGCAGCGACCGTTCAAAGCCCAAGCAACAAGATTGTCTTTTGAGCGCGCGCTGATCCAAACGTCGAATTGGCGAACGGCAGCGGAATAGTTTCCGGTATCCTCGTACAGAGAAGCCAGCTGGAATCGTAGCTCGTCCGCAGGTGGGATCAGCTTCTCCAGCATGGCTAGATCGTTGCCCACGTCGACGTGCTGTTCCACGCGCAGCCGTGCGCGTGCGTACAGAGCGGCCGCATAATCCGGCTTCAGCTCGATCGCCCGGTCAAAATTCCTCAGTGCCAGGTCGGGCTGGTCCGTGTCCAACAGGACTCTTGCGAGTTCGTAGAAATTGTCGGGTTGGTTCGGCGCGAGCTCGCAGGCACGGCTCAAATCACTCACCGCGTGCGGGAAATCTCTGCGCGCCGCGAAAGCCACGCCCCGCCGACTTAGAGCCGCCGCATCAAGCGGCTGGTCCGCTGAGGCCGCATTTTCAGTCGGTGATGGTGGCGAGGATGCAGTTGAAGTGGCGGGAGCCTCCAGCCGAAAAACCGCGCCTCCGTTGTAGGTGAAATAAAGCTTGCGTTGAGCTTTCGCGACGTAGACATGGTGAGATAGAAAAAAGTCATCTCCCAACAGCATGTCGAATGTGTCGGATCGGAAATCAGCAATGGTGACCTGAGTATTCTTGATTGTCTCGCCGCCCATGCTGAACTCGGCCAGCGGGGCGAGCCACTGCTTTATCCATCCGCCTCCGACTCCGCTCGTGGCGCCGATCGATTTCACGCCCACGGACTCTGGTGTGATGCCGGCCCGCTTGGCAGCCGCCAATGAGAGAATCGAAACAGGCGCGCCAGTGTCAAATTTGACGTTGACCTTGACCCCGTTCACGTATGCCGTGCCCCCCGGGGTGGGATTGCGTGGAGAAGGAGCCTCAATATCCATCACGCCCACGGGCTGCGATGAAGTCCAATATGCTGCGGGTGCCGCCTTGCAGTCTTTCGTCAGGATAAGGTGGAATTCGCCATGCGCCAGATCGAATTCCTCGTCGAAAGGCAACATCAGGTTCTGGCCAAAAAGCCCCACGGCGCCGTTGAGGAAATACGGCGCGCCGACAAAAAACTTCATGTCGTGCAGCGGATAGGTGCCCAGTGTGAAGGTCTGCACTGTCGCGAGCGTTGAAATACGCCCACCAGCAATGCCCACCGCCGCTGCACCTGAGGGAGCAGCACGAGTCGGCAGTTTATGTTCGACAACTGCGGCTTCGGTGAGCGCGCTGAAGTAAGCACCGCTGTCCAGGACGAAACGGACGTCGACATCGTTCACTTTCGCATCGACGACCGGCCGGAGCCCTTCCATCGTGACGGGCAGATCGGCAACCACAATGAGTTTGCAGCCATCAGCTGCGTGGACCGAGCGGGCGAACAGCCACGCCAGTGGAATCAGGAGAAGATAACGGCCCACGCGTCAACGCCCGCTGTTGGTCTTGTTAGAAAGTCGTCGGAACTCTATCTGCGGGGAGACGGTGAATCAATTGACACTGAGATAACGACGTCACATTTCGGTTACATCTTTATCCGCCGGACGTCGTTTATGAGCTCTACGATCCGTACCGACGATGTTCGACGATTGGGTAGGTAGGTCCTGCATAAGGCGAAAAGTGCAGCCGGATGGGCTTAGGGCGGAATCAGGGAAATCCGCCCGCCTGCCGCCCCCACCAGGAAATAGTTTCATTGAGGGCGTTCCGCGGCGAACCAATTCACCAGATCCGGACGCGCTGTGCCGGTGAAATATACAGCGGTGATTCGGGGGTCACTCCGAAGGCGTCGTACCAGCCATCCACATTTCCGACATCGTCATTCACGCGACAAGCGTCCGGTGTGTGTGGGTCGGTGGCGACATCGTTGCGCAGGGCCTGCGGTCGGCGATGTCCCCGCCGGAGCTTGGCAAAGCCCAGAAAGAAGCGCTGGTCGCCGGTGAGGCCGTTGATGACTGGTGCGGGTTGGTCCTGAAGCGAGGCGTGATACGCCGCGAAGGCCAATTGGAGACCGCCAATGTCGGCGATGTTCTCGCCCAAGGTCAAATGACCGTCGACGTGCACGGCCGGTGCCACCTCGCAGCCGGAAAACAGGGCGACGAGCTTGTCGGCGTTGGCGGCAAAACGGGCGCTGTCCGCCGGGGTCCACCAGTCGCGGACGTGACCCGTCGCATCGTATCTCCGTCCGGCATCGTCGAAGCCATGGGTCAGCTCATGGCCGATAATGGCACCGATGCCGCCATAGGTGAGTGCGGAATCCTGAGTCGGATCGAAGGCGGGTGGTTGGAGCAGAGCCGCGGTGAACACCACTTCGCTGAATGGCGCATAGTTGTACGCGTTCACCGTCTGGGGCGTCATCGTCCATCGTGCCAGGTCGGTCGGATGGTGCAGTCGTTCCAGGTCCCGGTTCCCGGCGTGCGTGGTGGCGCGTTCCACATCACCGAGCAGGTCATCCCGCCGGATGACCAAGCGATGGTAATCGTCGCCGTGTGCGGGTGCGCCGATCTCCACTCGGTAAGCGTCCAATTTCTTGATTGCCTCCGCTCGTGCCGCAGCAGACATCCAGTCGGACGCGGTGATTCTGGCTCGCAAGGTAATTTTCATCTCGTCAACGAGCACGCGCAGTGCGTCGCGAGAGCGAGGCTCAAACCAGCGATTCGTGTATAGACGCCCCACCGCGTCGCCCATGGCGCCGCGGCTGTCGTCCATGTCCTTCGACCCACCGCCGGACACCTGTGCCAGTGCGCGGTGCCAGCGAGGCGGCTGTGCCTGCGCGCCCTGGAGACGTCGGCCATGCAGATCAAACCAGGCATCGGCGAATTCGCGCGACAGGAGCGGAGCGGCGTTATCGGTCAGGTGAAACGCCGCCCATGCCTTCAGGACGGGGAGCGGCGTCGTGGAATACAGAGCCGCCAGGAAGGGAATGGCCGACCTCTCCACGACGATGATGCGTCTGACCTTGGCCAGCCTGGCCGCGTCCAGGTACGCGTCCCAGTCAAATCCCGGTGCCTCGCTCGCGAGTCGCGATACGTCCGTCGGATTGTAGATCTTCGATTCATCCCGCTGATCCGCGGCAGTCCAGCTCGCGTCTGCGACCTTCGTTTCAAATGTGAGCACCTCAGCGGCGACATCCGCGGCGTTTTCCCACTGCGCCAGGGAGAGAAGCTGGACCATGTACTGTCGGTAGGCTTCACGCAGGTCACCCGCGTCCGGAGCGAGGTACACGCTGCGGTCGAGCGATCCCAAGCCGGCCTGGCCGAGATAGACTGCGTAACGATCGCGATTGCGGCTGTCCGGTTCGATTCTGAGCTTGAACAAGGATCCCTGGAAGCTGCCATTGGCGGACCCCATGAGCCGCGCCAATTCGGCGCGCGAATCCGTCTGTCGAATCGCCCCGAGAGAGTGCTGCAGGGGCGCCGCGCCGAGCGCTTCGAGTCGCGCCTCGTCCATGAACGCGGCGTAGTAAGCGCCGACCTTCGCCCGCTCGGTGGAGGGCACGGGGCCGCTTACCGCCGCCGCTACCGCGAGTAATGTCCGAACCTCGGCCGCCGTGGATATTGTTGAAACGGTCGCCATCGAGAAACCCGCGCGATCCGCAGGGATGGGGTTGTCATCGAGCCAGCCGCCGTTCGCAAAGAGGAAGAAGTCGGCTCCCGGTTTGACCGTTGGGTCGCCTCCCGGCCAGTTATCGCTCGGCGCAGGCGACGCGCTCGCCACGGACGCGAAGCCGCTCACCAGCAACAGCAGAATGGTCGTCGTACGCAAAGCGCGTTTTTCTCAGCCGCAGGGTCCAGGGGTACTCCATTGACAATGAGGTGGCGATCAACTCCAACGGCGCGGGGCCGCATGGATCACGGTGCAGCTTCGCGTCCTTGCGCGCGATTGTATCGTGTCCCGACCTCAGCGTGCCGTTGCGAGCCGGGTGCGGTACTTCTGTCAAGCGGCGGACACCAGGGGGCGGCCAGCGCCGCGGGCATCCTTCAGCAGCGCGGTTCGCCAGTGACGGGGCACGCCGATGGCCTGCACCTTCTCGTAGGCAAAGATGTAGTTTTCGGTGGTGGTGGTCGCACTCGTCGTGCCGCGCAAAAGCGAGAAGGCAGCCCTTGAATCGAGATACGTCACCTAGAGCGTTCAAGTCCTGGGTGACGCCCACGGCGAGTGCCAGGGTGTAGGGCTGCCGAAACTCGCGCGCGAACCCATAGGTGCCATCCGGTGAGATGCCAAATTCGTACGGCCGCTCCGACTTCTCGCATAAAGTGTAGCGGGGGTGTCGCGATTTCCTATCGTGCAATACCCTATGAGTCCGGGTGTTGATTCTCAACGGACGATCGGCAATTATCGCAATACAAGGCCAGCCAGTAGGGGACGTCCTTGCAGCGAAAGAGTGCCACAGAGCGCGTCGAGGTAAGGCAATGACCGTCAAGAACACCATCTGTCTGTGGTACGACGGCACCGCTTTGGACGCGGCACGTTTTTACGCCGAGACGTTTCCCGACAGCCGCGTGGGGGCAATCTTCCGCGCGCCCGGCGACTATCCCAACGGCAAACTGGACGGTGTCTTGACGGTCGAGTTCACCGTGATCGGCATCCCGTGCGTCGGGCTCAACGGCGGCCCTGCGCCGTTCAAACACAATGAGGCGTTCTCGTTTCAAATTTCCACCGACGACCAGGCCGAAACCGACCGGTTGTGGGATGCGATCGTGGGACATGGCGGGGTGGAAGGCCGGTGCGGCTGGTGTAAAGACCGGTGGGGCGTATCGTGGCAGATCACGCCGCGCGCCCTCATGGCCGCGCTGTCCGACTCAGATTCGGCGGCGGCGAAGCGCGCGTTCGACGCGATGATGCCCATGAAAAAGATAGACATTGCCGCGATCGAGGCGGCGCGCCGGGGTCCGTTGAGTGCCTGATCGGCAAACGGGGGAATGCCTTGCGTCCCTTCTTTCTTTCGACCGAACGGATTGGTTTTGCGACCTGGCTTGTGGATGATCTGGCGCTGGCAACGGCGTTGTGGGGTGATCCGCTGGTGACGCGCTTCCATGGGGGAGCGTGGTCGCGACAACAAATCGAGGCGCGGCTATCGCTCGAGATCGAGACTTACCAGACATGGGGGGTGCAGTATTGGCCCGTGTTTCTCAAGGAAACGGACGAGCATATTGGATGCTGTGGCTTCCATGCGCGAGATCCGCCGAACGGTGTGTGGGAGCTTGGATGTCACCTCAGACGGGCGTTCTGGTCCAAGAGTCTCGGGCGCGAGGCCGCCCAGGCGATCATCGACTACGCCTTCGGAACGCTTGGGTTCAAGGCGGTATTCGCCGGCCATCACCCGGAGAACGTGGCATCACAAAAGTTTCTTGAGCTTCTCGGTTTCCGATATACGCACGATGAGTATTATCCGGCCACGCAGCTCATGGAACCGTGTTATCTCTTGAACAGACCTCATGTACGCTGCTAGATCCGGGCGCCTGATCCGGACGGCGTTGCCCTTGTCGGTTCATCCAAGCTCACGCCACATTTTGGGCAAACGCATGGACGCCCACCGAAGATTTAGCTCGACTCCATTAGCAGGCTCCCGCGGCCTCGCGGGCAAACGAAGCCAAAGCCGAATACGCCAATTCTGATTGTCATCGTTGCGTATCGCGATGGTGCCGGCGGTTCGACGTCATGTCGCGACGGCATTTGACGAAGCAGCCCTACGTCGGATGGTCGAGTGCCAGCGGTAGACGGCCGACCCTTGTAAACCCGTATGCCTCCCAAGTGTTGATCGCGCCCGCGTTGGTGCTGACGACGACATTGAATTGCATGGCGGCGGGTGCATCCGCGGTGGTTGCGAGTCGGGCAACTGTCATCACTCGTCGGTTCCCGTGAAGTGGGGGGCGAGCAGGAGTGTTCCGCCGATCAGGATTAGAGCGGTCACGAGCGTCCCTCGACGCCGAGCTTGACCGGCCGCCGGTGTAATCCCACGCGTCGCGTGCCAGTAGGTCCACGCACCGACTACAAGCAACGCGAACTCCACGCTT
>Ga0116226_10002004_pt1 | contig 17639 bp, 14 predicted proteins | sample S1TSphfallax_FD_89692 | JGI IMG/M metagenome (GOLD analysis project Ga0116226, IMG submission 89692) | Host-associated microbial communities from peat moss isolated from Minnesota, USA - S1T2_Fa - Sphagnum fallax MG | ecosystem: Host-associated > Plants > Peat moss > Unclassified | place: USA... | reverse complement strand
GTACTGTGCAGCTGCTTGATTTCAAAAGTAGCTCAGCTGGATTGTGTCATAAAGACACAGAACAGCTAGGACAGCATGCCAATTTTTGTTGAGATCCTAGGGGAATGCTAATAACCATTTCAAGCTTCAAAACAAGGTCCCTTAGCTAGCTCCTACAATTCCTCAATACTGATGATCGAGAGTGATCTACCAGAAGTTGCTAAAGACTTTGTTCATGCGACAATGCTTGAGAGCAGATAAATCCAGATTCAATTCAGCTCAATTTGCTGAGTATGTTGAAGCCAATAGCAAAGCATGAGGAACCTATTGTGGATATTTACAAATGTATAGCTGTGGAAACGAACCCTAGAACGAGTAGAAAGCACTGTACACCGTTTAGTACATGTGGAGGAAAATCATTTGTTTCTGTATGTGACAGCAGAGGAGCCCCAGTTTTTTTTACCGAGGATGGAGGCAGCAATCAGACAGCTTTGACAGTGAGGGCTTCACCTTTGCGATCAGGACATCCTTGTTAGTCTTGAAAGCTTCTCCTAGTTTCTCAAACTCCGGAGCCAGTTTCTTACAATGTCCGCACCTGAAGAGCAACGGAGCAACGAATAAGAAGAGATTGAAAACTCCACGAACCAAACCATCCGTCGTCGAAAAGAACCCGTGAAATTAGAATTAGTCAGGCATCTAAAATGGCAGAAACCTTGAAACTATACAATGAAGTCACCGATCTAACACAGGACCAATCGACCGGCCTTTCCTTCTCCAGCCTCAGCTCTTCTTCCCCACAGATAGTAATCCACAAGTCAACCTCAAAGCTTGAGAACAGAACTTAATTGAACCCCCAGCACCCTGGAGAAAAGCCACCACGGACAAGAAGACAAAAAGGAAACGACTGAAACTTACTTACCAGGGAGGATAAAACTCGACGAGAGCCGCTTTGTCTTTGCCGACTGCATCGTCAAAACTGTTGGACGTGAGCGCCAGGTGACACATGGTAATAAGACGTGGACTTGCCAAGTAGCTAAATAAATAATAACAAATATATCTTTTCTTTTCTTTTTGGTGGCAAAATTTCGGAACGTGGTCAAATTGAGTTTTTCAAACTGGCTGGCGACAGAATCAGTATTTTTTTTGGGGATTCTGATCGCCAAATTTAGACTTGTTGGGTATGAATTATCAAGATTGTACATCAGGTTTCATTAGGTAGTAAAACAATTGAATCGTGAATTGTTCTTCAGTATTAAACCGTAGGTAGTACATGAGCTTCTTTTGGTTTTTTCTTTTTCTTGTTTGGTCCATCGAGAGGAAGAAGAGATACCTACATCTTGTTCTTGAGTTGTAGAAGCACGGCAACCGAACACAAAGCCTAGCAAGCATCCACCGGAGTTTCTCTTTACCCCTCTCGAACTTCAAAGAATAGGAGACACCGAACAAGAGTTTCTTACTCTTCTTATCCCCCCTTCGTTTCCCTGAAAATAGGAAAACAAAATTTTTTCGTCTTTCTGACCTGCATTGGGCGTGGGCTGCGCTCGAATCCTCATCGCTCCCTTGCTGCACATTTCGGTGGAAGAGTGCGGTAACGGTGGGACCGCCATCGCCCCGAGCCTCCGAGGTCTCTTCTGAGCCTCGGGAGCACGTCGCTTTCTCGTGGTTCGGGAACCAGGCTTGTCTCCGAGCCTCGTAATTTATTTATTTATTATTTTATTTCAGTGTTTTATCCACGTGGAGGCTCCCCATCCATAGGTTGGATGACTTTCAGATTTCATTCATCTTGGTTGCCAAACAGTATTGAGGTGAACAAGGCGTTGTAGACACGTAGGCCACGTAGCCCTTGCTTGTAGGGTGTAGTACAAAACTAATTGTTTAAAATCTTATATTTGAAGGGTTTTGGATTTCAGTTTTTTTCAAAAATAAATGATTATTGTAATTGTAGGCAATATGTGTAGTTACTACTTAAAAGTATTTTTCGAAATTTCGTTTTTTAAGAATTTATTTCATAAAAGTGCTGGAAATTCAAAACTCAAGAACATTGATTGTATATTTTGAAAGCATTCGAAATCTTTTCTAATGTCCTATCTATTGAAAACTAGGTACACAACAGTGGTATCTTATGTACCGAACCACCTCCATCGTAATGAGTGTTTGAATTTTTCATTGTTTGTAGTGTTAACTCAATTGACTTTGAAATTTGTGAATGAATTTGTCTTTTATACAATATGGAAACATTTGGGGGGAAAAATTAAATGAATGTAATGAATATGAAATACTGAAAATCACTTTTGATGTGTCATAAGACATGTTTTTGTTGGGTGATGAACTCCTTGAAGGACTTCACCTTAATTAGATTACAGAGTGGTCACAAGGATTCATTCACATTGGCACATTTGGCTCATTTTAGCAAAAATGAACCTTTGTTATAAAAAAAAGGAAATAGTGTTTAGATGTATGTGAATATGTGTTGAATTTGTTGGTGTAATGAAACAAAGCACATAGTTTGGTAATTTAAATGTGATGTAAACAGGTCTATGGTCGGACTAGTAAGCTTGAGTAGATCCTAAATGACATTGTTGTGTTGGTGCATTTGTCCATATGTGGTCTATGTGTGTTTTTTTAATGGTTGTGTATTCAAAAAATAGAAGTTTGAATTTTTGTGTATTCATGAAATTATGTAATGTTGTGAATTGACATGTTTTTGTTAAAATATCAACATTGAAATCTCCTATGATGATTGTTGGAACGTTTTGAAGCATTTGTTTAATGATGGTTTTTAGTATGCAACAAAAATATTTTTCCAACATTTAAGGTGGCTTGTAAACTACAATTAAAGATAGTGTTTCTCATGTGTTGCCATTGAAAAGTGCAGTAATAAATTTAACACCAGCATTTGTCAATGAATTTGTTTATGTCAAAGTTACCATTTTGTTGTATAGTACCATAGTTCCATGTTCGTCAAAACATGAGATGATGTTGAACTTTTTGATATTGCAAGGTTTAGCTTGTTATTTGTTTGGATCTTTTTTACTCTAGCAAAAAATGTTTGATGCTAATAAATTTAAATCTACAAGTACATCACAAAAATGCAATTTTAAAGAATAGGTATTCGAGGATTATATAATTGTGAATTCTTCATGGTAAGATTTGAAATATGGGAATGTTAATTTGTATTGTGCAATTGTTTGGAATCGATACATTTCTTGTTTGATAATAGGATCTACTTGAAAAATATTAGTTGACAATGGAGACAATAAATATACATTTTTTTTGGAATGAATTCGAGATAATGTTGTATATGTTAAACCATGTTTTGTTACACGAGTAGGGTCAAATGTTAAAGTTCAAGGGTTAAACTTTGTGCATAGTGTATAATGTGTCCTATAGCTAATTGGATAGGAAATTGGATTCTTGTGATATATGAAATGGGTTGTTACCTATTTGTATTTTAATGATTTTTTCTTCAATGGGTGTCCAGTTCTCTAAATACACAACCATTACTAAAACTTTTGTTCTCTAAATACAATGTAGGGAATTCTTTGTATATGTGTGAATTTTCTAACCTAATGTTGAATCCAATGCAAGGATTGTGGAAATTGATCCATATCAAAGGTTTTGAAACATTTTTTGTACATTCTTCAAGTGTTTCATTAACACAGTTAACAACACCATCTAATGTGCAATAGTTTTCAACGCATGGTTCTGCTAACATATGTCTTTAAAAAATAGTTCATGATAGAGTCCAAGTGTTTGGTTTGAGAGATCTAATAGTTGAAAGTGAACAAGACATGTGTTTAATTGAATGTCTTATGTTACAAACTAGAATGTTTCATCTAGTGTGTTTTGAAATGTGTTTTTATTATGTTTGGTTGTTTTAGCATTCATATAAAACAAATATGGCAAAGTAGTATCCATTGGTGGCATTTTCAAACAAATTTGGTTAATGAAATTTATGCTATCATGAGTTTTTGAAGTTGTTTGAAATCAGTTTAAAATGTTAATGAAAGTTGTATCATTTTGTTGCATGATTTGTTTCAATTCATAACATTTTACATGTTCATTCCAAAATTTTGTTCCAAGAATGTTAAGCCCATTCAATTTTGGTCTAAAAATCCATGAATCTCAAACCAATGGAGCTTTGTAGAAATCACATGACATAACGACGTCTAAACCACCCATGAAATCATCATGAACTTGTTTTATTACTCATAATCTACAATCAAGGAATGACAACATTTTGTTACCAATTTTTTTTAAATCATATGTTATTAATAGTGTAATTGAGTATATGTTTTTATTAAAATATCATTTTTTCATCACTTAATGCTTTAAATTCATTGAAATTTTTATTTATTGGGATTGCAAACGCAAAATGTATCGTGTTATTGTTAATATTTGTTGTTTTTCTTCTATATGTTAATGTCATTATCATTGGTTTCAAAGGGTCAAGATTAAAAGTTTCTTGTATGTAATATTGTAACATGTTTTGAATGATGCACGTTAATGTGAATGTTTTCCCTATTCTTGCGCCTCTAGTGAAGAAAATGTGTAAAGTATTTTATGGGTGTTTTTTTTACAAAAAAATGATGTCATTAACAAGTGATTGATGTTCATTATTAAGTTTTCACATTTATGTTGAGAATAATTCATATGGTAAACATCCATCAACATTATTGGAATCAATATATGTCGTTAATATTTTTTTAAATATTTATCTTTTGATTTTGTGTTATTTTCATATTTTAAATCGTATGGTTGGATTTTTTAATATTAGTAAGTGACAAACTTTTCTTTGGATTACTTGCATTAGTAATTATTTCGTTTGAAAAAATATTTTCCCATCCAAATATTTCGTGTCATTTTGTGTATTTGTGATTACAAATTATGTCATTCATTATTACATTCACCATTTTGATTGAAATTATGTACAATTTTTTTGGGGTTTTTTTAAACATCATTTTTTGAATTAATGTACACATCATTCCATGAAACACAAAAATTTTCAAAAAAACATCTATTTCACAAAAAAGTTTGAACAATAACAATATTTTTTTATAATGATTTTTAGGGTCTTTATGTAAATTAAATGACACCCAATTGATAATTTCACTATGCTTATATCTTTTATAAATTTTAATGTTATTTTTAGCGAAAAATATTATTAGAGAAATGTGGTCCAAAAATTGAGGTTGTGTTTGGTATTTATTGAACACTAAATTACAATGAATGTCTGTTGAAATTGGAGACAAATTATGTAACATTTTTTTGTGGTAATAAAACAAAAGTTTTATCATGTTCTTCACATGTGTTTATGAATTGAAATGATATTGTTGAATGATATAATATAATTAATAATGATATGTGTACAACTATTGCGTAAACATTTGTTGTGCATTTAAGAATGTTGTTCCCAACTTTTTAATTTGTTTAAATGCTTTTATTTATTCATGTTTGCATTTTTCTAAAATTGATGTTTTTTTTTGTCATAGATTTATTTAACTTTGTTAAATAAGAAATATAATAAGTTGCAGCTACATATGGATTTAAGATGTATCGTACATATGTATTTGCTTCCCACAAAAGCCCTACACGTTTATTAATGAATTTGTGCATATGTCACATGGTTTATAGTTTAAAAACAATATTGGTTTTCACAAAGTGCATCATAATGCAAAAAGGTAAATATTTTCATTCATTTGTAAGTTTGAAAGGAAATTGTTGAAAGAACTTTCGTTGCATAACCCATGTCAACAAATTTTTCAAATATTTGAATTGTTATTTGAGAAAGGTTTTGTGTTCGTTTGTTTTCATTCAACAATAATAACACTTTTGGAAATTGAAATCAACAAATCGGTTGAACTTTTTTCCTACAAGTTTGTTTGTGTTTATGTATTTGTGTAGTTTGTAATTCATTTTCCAAGACTATTTTATTTGTTGTTAAATATTTATTGACAAAAATGTTGACTTGTTCATTTGGAGAAATGTTGTATTGTGGGGCATTTTTCACCCATAGTAATCCATGGCCATATGCTACACCTCTTGATTGAAATTTTATCACAAAGAAGTAATCTTGTACTTCACCAAACATGATAGAACTATTTTTCAAATGTTTTTGAAAATTATTCATTTTATGTGCATAATATCACACACAAACAACAAGATAATTTCTAGCAAGTTCTCTAGTTATTGGTGAATTACCATTTTTATTGTTTTCTTTTTGTTAGTATTTTTTCATATAATTGTTTCAATATTTTTATAAGTGTAGGCCAATTATTGATGCCTATCGTGAATGTGACCAAAAAATAGGTGGCTTTAATTGTCTAATCATTGCAAAGACATCTTTTTTAAGTTGATCTAAATATTTTGGAAATGTTCATATACATCCAAGTCCTTTGTAGCTGAGGTCAAATTTCAATATTTTATCTAAATTAATGTTATTCAATACATCGCTTGTTGTTAGAACACAACCCAAAAGTTTTGTTTTTTGAATGAAAATCCATGTAAAAGATAATATGAAATGGATCAAGATTCTAGTTGTTTTGAAATATATATTCGTTATATGGTATGCAAATTTCCTATTTGCAATAGTCAATTTTTTCTTGTGGTATTTTTTGATATGAACATTTCAATGGTGGTCTTGAATGACCAAAGAATAATGTAGGAAAGTTATATTCTTTACAATACATATCTTGAAATAATCGAAGAAGTTGAAAACCTTCATTTGGTGCGATTGTTAATGATTTGTTATTGTTACGAACAATATGTTCTACATCTAGGAAGTTATGTATGAATGTATTTTTGTTTTCTTCTTCTAGTATTTTTTCGAATTCATAAAAAAAAAATTCATTAACGTCATTTTCAATAAAATTTTGTTCAAAATCAATGTTTTTACTTGTGTTTGCAAATTCTATGAGATTTTCCCAAGTTGGTTTTATTGATACTTTTGCACTTATGTACAAGGGAGTTTGACAAAGTTGTTGTAAGGTTTTCATAACTATATTAAAATGAACATAACCTATCATATATAGATTTATATTCCAATTTCCTTTCTAGAAACATAACAATTGATAAATCATCATATGGCATACACAATAATACATTTTGAACTAGATTCAAATTGGTTGGAACATTCACAACATTCCCATGTATTCCATATTGTCCGTATCCTTGCAATTGAAAAATTTGTGCAAAATGCAAAGCAAGATGCGAACAAACGTTCTTCAATATTATTTAACATTGAAACAAAATTCATGTTTGATTTGTTTTCTATAGTATGATTTCATAGATTTGAATTGAATGGTTTGCCATGTTTTATTTTTCCTTTCACATGATTTTCAAATCAATTCACGATCATTTAATGTTGTAATTGGAGTGGTTGCAAAAAGTGGATTAATATATGATCTAGTTTGATATTGGATTTCATATGCAAAATATAAGTTTTGACAAGAATAGCAAACATGTTCTGCAATGTTTTAAATTTCTTTTTTGTATTTTACAATATGTTTATCTTTTGATTTGTCTTTCATTATTTGTGTAAATTTTTTTGTTACAATGCCATTAGGTTTTTTTTGTCTTCAAAATAGTTACAAGTATTCTTGTTTACATTTTTGTTTTGGTATTATTAATATTTTGTGATTCTTTGTTTAATATGTGATTTGTTTTTCAAATGAGCTATTGAGTTTTAAAGGACTTATATCAAAAGTATTCAAATTAAATGAATAGATAAAATTATTACGATTAAAATTTAAACTAGATATAATTTTATTATATTCAATATCATTATTTAAAGGTATTCTCTCAGAAAAATGATGTTACATCATGCAAAGTTTTGGAAATATATTTTGTATTGGTACCTTTAATTTATTTTTTCTTTGGTGCTATAGGTATTTTCCATGGGGAAAGATAATATTTGAATTTTTTTTCCCATTTTCATTTGAATATATTTTATTATTGTAACTAAATTTTTTTCTTCTGTAGTTGATGTGTTTCAAATGTAATTTGATTTGTAATATATTCAACCCCAACATTGGGAATTTGGTTGTGAATGTTAATGCAATTTCTTGCAGCATCCATTCATGATGTTGTTTTTGAGTTTTCAACAAATAATTATCCAACTAAAAAGTCCATGTAATTTCTTTTTGTTTGTTATGAAATTCATTAGTGGGCTCTTTTGTCATGCCATCATTATTTGTTTCATACATATTAAATTGATTTTGGTAATTGAAATAAACTGTTATTTGATAACATGTACCTACAAGTTCAAAATGGTTGTTTCCATACACAATGTGCAATGTATTCCCACTATTTTGTCTCATACCATAATTTTTATGCAACCTTTATTCTTATTACAAACATAAATTTGACATTGCAAGTAATGTGATATCTAATAAACAACAATAAAGTCACCCCATAATCTACCATTCAAAGTTGATAATGATAAATTTTTAAATGTATGTTTCTTCATTGTTTGTTTATCCGTGATGTAAATCATGTAAAAATTCATAATTTAATTCACATTTGTGACATAACAATGCCTATGGTATTTCAAACCTTAAGCATTCTTGAAAATGGAACATAAAATTCATTCAAATCGAATTTGAAGTTATCGATTATTTTAATAAATAAACTATTGCACCAAAAAAACAATTTTCAACATTATATTGAAAATCAGTACTTCGTTTTAAACCAAGTTTAGCTAATTCTTGATCAATCTTCATGAAATGACAATTTCAATTTGAAAGTTCAACTTAAATTTGTATGTTAAGAAACTAAAATAATTTTTTTGAATTATGTTCTAAAACTTAATTTCATTCAATATGAAATTTGCATTAATTTATATTGGATTATATATGAAATATTTTAAATCTAATTTTTAATTAATGTGTATAATGTACTTCAGATTGTGATGGAAGTTAGTATTTATATTATCAACTTTATGAGTTTTTTTGGTTTGGAATCTGAATTTTAATTTACTTTATTTTCAAGGTTTCAAGTCTTAAGGTGTTGGGTTTTGGGTTTCTACATTTACGGTTATACAATTAGGTTCTTTAGTTTGATTCTTGATCATAAGGAATTTGGAATTAGGATTTCAGGTATTAAGGTTTTGGATTTTTCAACTTGTAATGTACACTTTCAAAATTACATTTTTAAGTTTTCAAAATTGTGATTGTTGATCTTCAACTTTACAATTTTAAGGTTTCAAGTTTTAATGTTTCAAATTTTAGGCATTGAAGTTTTAGGGTTTCAAGTTTGAAGGTTGTAAATTTGAAATCTCAAAAATTTGTGGTTTCAAGATTTAAGTTTGACTATGAAAAAGGTTTACAATATGTGCATGCATGGGATGGATCCGAATAGTCCAATTTTTTATTATTATGTACATGAAAGGCTTTCAAGCTTCAAATACATTAAATTTTTTTTTATAATAACTATAAATTTCTTCAATTTCTTTTGCAACTTTAGACTTTTAATTTCTATTTCTTTGAACTTCTTGTGTTTAGTTCCTTATTTTCCCCGTGTTGATTTTGCATCTTTGTTTAGAGTTTTCTTCAAAGCAAAAAATCCAATGAATTAAATTGTAGGGTTCAAAATGAATTTCCTTATGGGTTTCTTATCATGAAACGACCAAAGGAAAAAACTTTCCATCTTTTTGAATTCCTCAAGGGTTCCAAGATCATGATCAAAAAGTGTTTTGATCCAAAGGTCACATAAAACATAATCAAATTCTTGGTTGTTTTCTTGCTTAATTTTGCATGCAATTTGTGCTTGGGTTTGCATTAGAACTATGGCCTTACATGTATAACAATAAAATCCAACATCCTAATTTGTTAAGGATGGCAAATGGCATCTACTACAAATGTTTCGAAGCAAGATGTCCCCACAAGAATATTGAGCTTGCAAACAACCTATAATGACATAATTTTCAAAAGCATGTACTTTCATAAAAACAAGGGAACATGTAAACAAACATCCAAACATAAATAGTTGCATGTAAAGGTATGTAGAAATAGTCATTATGAATTAAAAAAAATAGAATTCTAGGGCTTTAGGGTTCTTGTCACAAATAAGTAGGGCAAGGCAATTTTTTTTAAAAAGGAAAAAAAACAACCACAAATATTGTTGAAACAATCATGATCATATCAGATTTTCAATCCAAATTGTCAACCTAAAAGAAATGACTGCAAATCCTTAAGTAAAAACTAGAGAAAATAAATTTTAAATATTTGAAGCTATGAAAAACCATGTCAATACAAAATATTTTATTTATATGCATGTCTTTTTGCTTATTATATAGTTTCTATCAAATGAATATTTTTTAATGATGACCCACAAATTGTTACATTATATTTAAATTACAAAATCCAATGTGAAGTTGTATTTTCACTTCAACAAACCTCCATCCCTCAAAAAATGTCACCCTAACAAAAAAAGATAAGCAAACAACATTATTGTACCAAAACAAAAAAATTGAAAAAAAACCACATCGCACTCAACTCCTTTTATAATTCTAAATTGTTTCACACATCTTGTTTTACTCTTTTAGGTGTCATAGTACCCAATTCCCCCATATTCTTCTAAGTTATCTAAGCCAAAACTAAACTCTTAAAATGCTAAACTTATGTGGAAAAGCCATGTTTGGTTTTTTCAGTTGAATTTTGGATTATTAACATTAGCTATATGTTTGAACAAATCAAAATTGTGGTTCTTTAATGTAAAATCCAACATTCACAATCTAAAATTTCAATAACTCTATGATATGAAAGTTAAAAAATTTAATAAAATCATGCGCTACAAGAAATCATGGTTTATTTGATTGGAAAACTAAACCAAAAACCAATCATTTTGACATTTAGTCAATTTTATCACTTAATCATACTAGACAAGTTGATTTGAACATGTCCAACTTGATTGATGGTTTTTTTTACTGACCATAAAATGGTATTTTTGACCAGTCAAATTGGACAAAAATTTGGGCAGCCCAAAAAAATTAATTAAAAAAATCTCAATTTGTAAATATAAAAATGTAAGTAATAAATAAATAGTAAATACCTACCTACCCACCCACCCATGACCTGCCTATCCACCATGGCCTCCTACCTACCTATCCACAACCCACCTATGTATTATACATTTACACACATGTACAAGGTATATATACAAATATACATACTCCATATATGTTGGTAAAGGGAATTGAACCTTGGTTTCCATGGTTCCACATTAATGTCTTCGCCATCAAACCACCCCACCATTTTATAAAATGATATGATACCCAAATGGATTTAGCATATTACTTTGAACTTCCATGATTTTTTTTGTTAATGTGTATAACAACATTTGAACTCCAAAAAACTTCATAAGTAGGTTAGTAGGTACCTAACTAAGTAAATAGGTAGGTACACATGCCTACCTATTTATGTAAACTATAGGTAGGTATATAGGTAAATATTTGGTAGGTAAGTAGATAAATGGTAACTTTGGTAAATAGTAGGTAAATAATAGTAGACAAATAGGACATAGATAGGTAGATGTAGGTAAGTAGGTAAATAGGCAGGTAGGTAGGACATAGGTAAGTAGATAGTAGGTAGTTAAATAGGTAGATAGTAGGTAGTTAGGTAATTGGGTAACACATAGGTAGGTAGATAGTAGGTGGTTAGGTAATTAAATAGGACATAGGTAGGTAAAGGTAGATAAATAAGTAGAAAACTACGACATTTTTTGTAAATAAGTAAATATGTGTTAGGTAAATAAGTAGGTAGGTAGTTTAGAAGGCATAGCAAATATGCTAGTTAACCAAATTAATATGACTAGTTTGACTAAACATGGCCATTTAGTATGGTTGATTTGACTAGACCATGGGCATTTTGATGAACCATTTTTAAATTTGTCCTTTTTGACTAGATTTATGATTTAACTTTTGGTCAAAATGGTCACTTCAATTTTTAAAACCAACAAAAAAGATCATGTGTATTTCATGCCCCATGCCTTTAGTCAAAGAGAACATCCTTTTGGACAACGTGGACATTTTAGTCAAGTTGAACCTTTTGAAAAACCATGATTTCTTGTAGTAATAGAAAAAGTTGAAAAATCCATTGTACTTCCAAATTGATGGCAGAATCTTGTCCTTTAATCCTCTTGTTATCTACCTTAGTCAATTTCTATATTGTAGTAACGTCGGGTGTTAAAATTTAAAAATTTGTTGAAAAGTTCATCACTAATTTTTGTTCGACGTAGATGGCACTTGCAACATTCTTGATGAAGGCCATTATAGGTCTTTTAGTGTTACACAACTCAACAAGATGGTTGTACTGTGTAAAACTCGGGAAGAAGGAAAGGGCCTACATATCCTTGGGACCCAAACCATTAGCAACCATTAAAATGAAAGACTTTGAATACCTACTATAAATACCAGCAACCACAACCTTTAGAATGCCCAATTTTTCCAAGTTTGGAATTCTTGTATGGAACGTGTTAGAATAAATTGTAATGTGATAGGATATGAATCGATTTGATTTATTGTGGTGTTTGCCTCAATCTTCAAGACAAAACCCCAATCCCCGCACTTTGTTTTCTTTTTGAGTGTGATTCCAAAATTCTAAATGTGGATAAATGACCCAACATTCAGTTTTGGAAAGAAGGTAGCGACAAAATTCAAACCAAAAATCAAGGTTATTGTCTTGAAACCATGTGCATCTGTCAAGTCTTAGTGTATACTTGAAAACACTACCAAGGATGTCATAAAATCCATATTTATTCATAATAAAACTTTCAAAATAGCCAGCTAACATTCTTTGTAAATGTTTGTGATTTGAATAACATTGAAAGGTGCACCTCTTTTCATGTTCGCACTTGGAATTAATTCTACCATGCTACCACTTTAAAAATAACACTCTGAATTTTTTTGATAGTTTTATGAGGCAAAAATTGGAAATGTGTGACAAGCCACTATAGTCCCAAGATTTGTAAACTATAGACAAATTCATAGTTGAACCCCAAATACTTTATGATACTTGGATTATTTTGAGAAGTTGGAAACACAAAACACTTCTAAATTTTTTTAACTTCCAAAAAAAAATACACGTTACTTATAATAGCTTATAGAATCTTTCAAAAACTAGAAGCAAAAAACAATTTTTGAATTCTTAAACCTCAAGAACAAAAACTGAACTCTATGCAATACTCGTCACAATGAAACCCTAGGTGGATTTCAAGGATGTTGTGCAATGGATTGATGGGGAACAACAATAATGTTCCTTAATCTCCTTGTAACTGCTATCGGAATCAAATCAATTTGCTAATTGCTTTAAAGTTGTTGCATTTCCATACATTCTTAAACCATGAGCATGGATAATTCCACCAAAGCACCCATTGCATGGCAAAAAAAAATCCAATAATATACCCCATTATACTAGGTAAAGAAAGTTAAACATTCATAAAACTTATTATCCTTTAGGCCAAGTAATTTTTGCCAAATTTGTAAACATCATTCCAAAAATTCGATGGTTGCACATGATTTTCAACTACCATCTAATCATTTTCCAATCATGGTTTGGTAATACAATGGCAATTGTAGTAGTTGTGTTTAGTAACTAGTTGTTGAATGTTATCCTACTCCCAACTATTTTAGTTCTACAATTAGACATCATGTCAAATAGAATGGCATTGGAAAAAAACTTATGAAAAAGTTAGCATGGGTCAATAAGAACAAAAAAAAGAGGAAGCAAGTTCCGTGAAATGAATCCAAAGCATTGTACTATCTATGAGTGATGGGATTGCATATATCAACTCTGGTTTTTTATTAAAAAACCTAGAAATTTAATGGTATACACTGGTGGATCATGGAGCAACCATGTATCACTCAACAAGTCTATCTATAAAACCTTGCATCTTATCATCCTCATGAGGTGCATTATGAATCAATAACAAATTCCATTGGAAACCAATCTCATTGACACAATAAGTTGATTTTATGTTGAAAGTTGAAAATTCATGTTATTTCAAGATTGAAGATGTCAAAAGGGAGGTCTAAAGTCCATTAATTCAATTATGACATTTGAAACCAAGCATTTTCAAGACAAATCAATGATCCTCTGGGTTTAAAAAAAAATTATATTGCATTCCTAGATGTCCATAGAATTGTAATGAAAGAATTCGCATGATTTGAAATTGGTCCTTATGCACGCCTATGAATTAAATTACTATCTCTTGATAAAACAATCTTTAAATTGGTTTTCTTCACCTACATTCATCACCTGGACTTTTAAACTTATTTTCTTTAATAAGGCTTTTGATATTTGTATTGCTAGGGAATAATATCAATTGAACAACTACATATGCATGCTTCACAAGCATATTAATGAGTCACACAATAAATTAGGAGCACTTAGTACAAAAGAAGAATGGACAACTCAAGTACTAAGAAGTGACTTTCTTGAGGGCAAACAACACACTGCCAATAGGGGATCTAGACGCTATTGCAAAACCAGTTGCACAACCATAAATCATTTACACCCAACCAACCCATTGTGTTCATTCCTTGATCATCAAATCCCCAATATGGCTCTAAACCTTAATACCATATTTTATAATGTCCTTTCAACAAATCAAACTTATTGCTACACCAGTTAAACAACCATAAATCATTAAACCCAACACAACCCAACAAGCTGATCTTCTTAGTGACCAACTACAAATACGGCCCTAAACTTCATAACCCTCAAAACAACTGCAACATACATTATTGTTTACACCATTACTAGGGTTTGCACCTTACAAACAAACCCACATACAATATTTCTTACATGACAAGCAATTGAACAAACATGGCCAACAACTTATATGATGTAAACATTAGTGTGCGTGCATTAGATCCTTTTTGGCCCAATGCTAACCCTCTCCCAACATATCCAATGCTACCTATAATTTGCATAAAAACCAAACCAACTTGCTTTTAAAGCAATATGTCCAAACACCAAAGCACCCTTCTTCATTTTATCCTTTACTAGAACTTTGTGTGATAAAGAACTTAGCAGAAACCATAAGTTTCATGCATACAAATGTTAAAGAAAGGAAGTAACATGCAATCATGCAAAGATGGAAATTGATTAGGTGGGAGAATTTGGACTTCTGCCCCTAATGCATCTTGAATGGACTTAATGGTTGCACCCTACCTAATTAAACTACCAACAATTGAAACCTCTTTAGTTGCAAAAAGTACGAAACCTTAAACCTTAGAGATTGGGCACCACCTAACAATTGGATGTTCATTGTTGCACGTTCAAATTTTTTGAATATGAAGAAGGGAGAAGGAAAACATGAACTGGTGGTACAATGCAACAAGATAGTATGTGTGCCCTAGGTGCATTCAGTTCCCCTAAGATTGATGCAAAATTGAAGAAAGGAGGTGGGGGGCCTGAAGGAAAAGCATATTAAATTGGACATTTTAAATCCCTAGTAACCTTAATTCATCAACATTCATCCCACAAAAAAACCATCTTTTGCCAATGTGAAACTGGTTAATTTAAAATGAGTTTAAATTTTCTTATTGATGCAATAGTCATTATCCCTTGTGAAAACAAGGCCCAACAAACATTATTAGATCACACATATTTTGGCCCATTAAGTGAATGAATATTTTAGCAGGGAAACAAGATTTAATATTCGATTAGGATTTGGAGTGCAAAAATTTGTCCTATAACAATTGAACATGGGTCATATTCAACTCACAACAATCCATGGCCTTTAAGTGTTCCATGATTCCATAATTAATTAATTTTCAAAATTTCAAATTAATTTTGAATTCATTACACCTTCACGTGGGATTTGATTTGCAAGTTGTCTATGTTCTTGGATTCTTAAAAAATAAATAAATAGGTGTGGGAATTGTTATGTGATTTTGAAAAAAATAATTTGAAGATTACTTATGAGCTCAACATGTGAGTGGTGTTCATGAGTTTGAAACAAGTTGTTGACAATTAAGTTCTTGTGCAACTTGTTTGCAACTCAACATTAATAATAAGAATGTCTAAGATTTACAAAGGATGAGTTAGATAACTATTTGGTGCACATGTTAGTCTTTGAACATCTTGTAGGTCCCAAGCTCTTTTGATAATCCCCAAAGGTTGATACCTCATTGACAACTTTTCCACTAAGTTTCTTGGGTTGTTGGCTTCATATCATTAGTTTGCATCAATTCTAGCTATACTCTTAAGCATTTGGGCCCTTGTTGCTTTCATAAGTGCATTTAGATTTTTATAAAATTAACATCTTTTCTATCTTGAAGCCTTGGCCCATGTAAATAATGATGATTTATTTTTTTAGTGATGCTTATTGGCAATTCACAACCTCTTGCCCACCTTATTTCAAGTGTGAACTAGAAATTGGAGCTTGATAAATAGATTTGGTGACATTGTTGTTGTCATTGTATGCATCGTCTTTTGAAATGTGCACAATCACAAGCTCAAGGCCAAACATCACATATAAACAATTTTTCAATAATAAATAAAACTCAAGAGATATCTAAAAGGATGGTGAGCTCATGCTTTCTTTTTGAATGAAATGTTACCATTCTACACAAAAGCAATCAAAGGGCAAAAAAAACTATTAGGTTAATTATTCAAGAAAATAAAAGAAATAAAGACTACATTCAAAACAAGCAAAAATAGCACTCCCCACATATCAACCATGAAAAAAAAATTAACAACACATCCCCAGATGAACTAAGTCAATGGGCACACTATGTACATACTTGAAAATCAACATGAAAAATGAAATCTACAAACAAACTAAATCAATGAGCACACTATGTACATAGTTAAAAATCAACATAGAAAATGAGGAAAACATGGAAGCAAGGCATGGGTTTTTGGTAACGAAATGTGGAGAAGGGATGAAATGAACCCAACCTCTTTCATACCCAGGGGGGTGGGTGGGTTATAGCAAGCTTAAATGTTTTCTTACTTGATATTAAGACATAAAAAGGAGTAAAAGAGATGAGAAATAACAATTCACAGAAAAGAGGATGGGACATTTGTGGGACTGTTTTACCCCGTCCTAATTTACCCTACACCCACAATGTGGCACCAGAATGCTCACTGCCATATAGAAAAGAGCTCCATACAGAGGAGACAGTGCTATATGATTCTCCTTATCATATCTGCTAACTGCATACAGATGGGAGGTCAAAATGCGCATGTAAAACATTCCTCTGAGCTCAGGAACACAAAACAGAGAATTCTCTAATATAAAACCTGAATGATCTACACTTGCTTTTGGACAAAGTGCATTGAACTTTCAACACAAAATACTTGAAGGGTTTCACCTATTATCTTTTGAAGGATAAGCTATTAACTGGGTTTCAGATACAGTTTGGATTTTTGGTTCCTAATCAACACAACCTTGTTTAGGTTCAATATTCTTCCTGCCTCATTGCAAAGTGAACCATTCCTTGATGACTTCAACAGGAGTGAACATCAATCTAGCCCTTACACAACTACTGATGCCAATTTCACATCTTTACAGGCTCGAGTCTTGGACCAAAAAAAACTCAGCAAACTTCAAGGTGGGAAATAAGTGAGCAACATCAATCAAAACTCTGGACAAAGAAACATGAGTCTAACTTCCAGATAGCAAGTAAAAGACTTTCATAACTATATATACGC
>Ga0116226_10002003_pt1 | contig 17641 bp, 14 predicted proteins | sample S1TSphfallax_FD_89692 | JGI IMG/M metagenome (GOLD analysis project Ga0116226, IMG submission 89692) | Host-associated microbial communities from peat moss isolated from Minnesota, USA - S1T2_Fa - Sphagnum fallax MG | ecosystem: Host-associated > Plants > Peat moss > Unclassified | place: USA... | reverse complement strand
TTACGGCGGGGCGGAGGTCGGGGGGGGTGGCCTCTTGTTTCAGGGCGGCGAGGGCGTCGTCGAGGGAGAGGAGGGTTTGGTCGGCGCCGCCTAGGCGGCGGAGGGCGAGCAGCCGGTGCTCGGCTTCCCGGCGGCCTACGACGGCGAGGACGGGGACGTGGGCGAGGCTGTGTTCGCGGATTTTGGCGTTGATTTTTTCGTTGCGGGTGTCCGCGGTCGCTTGCAGGCCGGCGGCGCGGAGGAGGCTGGCGGCTTCCTCGGCGTAGGGGGCGGCGTCGGAGACGATGCTGGCGACGACGACCTGGACGGGGGCTAGCCAGAGGGGGAAGCGGCCGGCGTGGTGCTCGATCAGGATGCCCAGGAAACGTTCGAAACTGCCCAGGATGGCGCGATGCAGCATGACCGGGCGGTGGCGGGCGCTGTCCTCGCCGACGTATTCGGCGTCGAGACGTTCGGGCAGGACGTAGTCGACCTGCAGGGTGCCGCATTGCCAGTCGCGGCCGATGGCGTCGCGCAGGACGAATTCGAGCTTGGGGCCGTAGAAGGCACCTTCGCCGGGGTTCAGCTCGTACTCTACTTCGGCGAGGCGGCAGGCGTCGCGGAGGGCGGCTTCGGCGCGGTCCCAGGTGCTGTCGTCGCCGGCGCGGAGCGTGGGGCGGTCGGCGAATTTGATGCGGAATGAGTCAAAGCCGAGGTCGGCGTAGACGCTGCGGAGCATGGCGACGAAGCGGGCGGTTTCGGGGGCGACCTGATCTTCGGTGCAGAAGATGTGGGCGTCGTCCTGGGTGAAGGCTCGGACGCGCATGATGCCGTGCAGGGCGCCGCTGGGTTCGTAACGGTGGCAGGCACCGAATTCGGCCATGCGCAGCGGGAGCTCGCGGTAGCTGCGCAGGCCGTTGCGGAAGATTTGCACGTGGCAGGGGCAGTTCATCGGCTTGATGGCGAGGGTTTTGTCCTCGTTTTCCACCGTGGCGATGAACATGTGTTCGCGGTAGCTTTCCCAGTGGCCGCTTTTTTCCCACAGCGAGCGGTCGACGAGCTGGGGGGTTTTTACTTCGTCGTAGCCGGCTTCTTCCTGGCGGCGGCGCATGTAGCTTTCCAGCGTGCGGTAGAGGCGCCAGCCTTTCGGGTGCCAGAAGATGCTGCCGGTGGCTTCTTCCTGAATGTGGAACAGATCCATTTCGCGGCCGATGCGGCGGTGGTCGCGCTTTTCGGCTTCCTCGATCTGGTGGAGGTAGGCGTCGAGTTCCTTTTGGTCGCGCCAGGCGGTGCCGTAGATGCGGCTGAGCATGGCGTTGCGGTGGTCGCCGCGCCAGTAGGCGCCGGCGACCTTGGTGAGCTTGAAGGCGGTGCCGACGTCGCCGGTGGTGCGCATGTGGGGGCCGCGGCAGAGATCGAGCCAGTCGCCCTGGCGGTAGATGGTGATCGTTTCGGTGTCCGGGAGATCGCGGATGAGCTGGGCTTTGTAGTTTTCGCCGCGGTCGATGAAATATTGGATGGCGTGTTCGCGGTTCCATTCCTCGCGGATGAAGGGTTCGTTGCGGGCGACGATTTCGCGCATGCGGGCTTCGATGGCGGGGAGTTCTTCCTGCGTGAAGGGCTGGTTGCGGGCGAAATCGTAGTAGAAGCCGTTTTCGATCGAGGGGCCGATGGTGACCTGGGTGCCGGGGAAGAGGGATTGCACCGCTTCGGCCAGGACGTGGGCGGCGTCGTGGCGGATCATTTCCAGCGCGTCGGGGTCGCGGCGGGTGATGAAGACGACGCTGGCGTCGCGGTCCAGCGGGCGGGAGAGATCGTAGGGGCGGCCGTCGACTTTCATGGCCAGGGCGGCTTTTGCCAGGCCGGGGCCGATGCTGGCGGCGATGGCCGTGCCGGTCACCGCGCCCTCGTAACGGCGGACCGAGCCGTCGGGCAGCGTGATGGCGGGCATGCTTGTCTCCTCGAGTTGGCGGGGGGGAATTGGCGGGGCCTCGTCCTACTGAAGGGGTAGGGCGGCGGCAACCTCGGCGACCGTGAGGTCGGACAGGCGGTCGGCGCGCAGCACGGTGCTGGGGCCCTCGGGGGTGGCGTTGGCGGGGTCGGAGAAGCGGCTGAACAGGGCGATGGTGCGGCAGCCCATGATTCCGGCGAGGTGGATGGGGCCGGTGTCGCCACCGATGGCGAGCGTGGCGCGGGCGGCGAGGCTGGCGAGGGCGCGCAGGTCGGTTTTGCCGGTGAGGTCGAGGGCGTCGGGGCAGAAGGCGCGGACGAGGGCGGCGGCGCCGCCGTCGCCGGCGCTGCCGACGACGACCGGCTTGATGCCGCGGGCAATGAGGAGGGTCGCGATGTCGGCGTAGCGGTCGCCTGGCCATTGCTTGGCGCCGCCGTGGGCGCGGGAGGTGGCGGGGGCGATGAGGGCGAAGGGACGCGGCAATGGCGGGCCGTGGCCGGTGAGCCAGGAGAGGTCGGGCGCGGCCGGTGGAACCCCCGCCTGCGCCAATTGGGCGCGTTGGCGGGCGACCGTGGGCATCGCGCCGCGGGCCGGGTTGGCGTCGGGGTGGGAGCAGCCGGGGGCGATGCCGGACCAGGGGGGCTTTCCGGCGAGCTGGAAGTAGCGGGAGGAGCGGCGGGAGGTTTGCAGGTCGTAGATGAAATCGTAGCCGGTCAGCTTCGCGCGCAGGCGCCACAGGCCGGGCAGGTTCAGCCATGACGGGCGCGTATCGACCCGCACCTGGTCGAACCACGGGCTTTCGAGTGCCAGGGACACGAAGGGGGCGGTGGTGAGGAGGGTTATGCGGTCGGCGGCGTGGTGGGCGCGGATGGACGCAAAGGCGGGAAATGAATTGCAGAAATCGCCAATGGCGCCGAGGCGGATGATGAGGACTCGTTGCATGAGCAAAAGTTTCTTGCTTCTTTCTGGCAAGAAAGAACTGCTTCCTTCCCTCACTTCAAGACCTCTTCATACACCGCCAGCGTCGCACGCTGCATCGCCTGCATGGTGTAATGCGCCGCCACGTGCGCCCGCGCGGTGGTGCCGATCAGGGATTTGTCGTCGCCGGAGAGCGACAATGCCTGGTCCAGCGCTTCTGCCCACGCGGCGGGATCGCCTGGCGCCACCCGCCATCCGGTGCCGGCGGCCACGGTTTCCGCAGCACCACCATGATCAGCCGCGATTACCATGCGCCCCAACGCCTGCGCCTCGATGACTGTACGGCCGAAAGGTTCCGGTTTCAAACTTGGGCATGCCACGACGTCCGCCAGCATGAGTGCCGCGGGCATGTCCTCGCAGTGGCCCATGAGGCGCACGCGGTTGGCGAGGCCGAGGCGCTCGGCGTGGCGGGTGAGGGACGCGGCTGCCTTGTCGCTGCCGCCGCCGACGAAGACGGCGAAGGCGTCGCGGCCGGGCAGGCGCGCCATTGCGTCGAGCAGCAGGGCGCCGCCTTTCCAGGTGGTGAGGCGGCCTGGGAGGAGGATCACCGGCGCGCCGGTTGGCAAGCGCCAGGATTGGGCGAGGCGGTGGACGCGGTCGCCGGTGACCGCGTCCGGGTTGAACAGGGCGGTGTCCACGCCGCGGGGGATGACGCGGATGCGGGCTTCGGGGACGCGCAGGGCACGCAGGCGGTCGGCGACGAAGGCGCTGATGGCGATCACCCTTTCGCCGCGTGCCATGACGCTGTTGTAGAGGCGCTTGCCCGGCAGGGTTTCGTCGTAGACGCCGTGCCAGGTGGTGATGAACGGCACTTGCGCGCGCCGCGCGGCCCAGTAGGCGGACCAGGCGGGTGCACGGCTGCGGGCGTGCACCAGGGATACGTTTTCGCGCCGGATCAGGCGGCCGAGGGCGAAGCTGTTGAGCCAGATATTGAGCGGGTCCTTGGTCATCAGCGCCAGGGCGACGTGGCGGCCGCCGACCCGCTCCAATTGCGGTAAGAGGCGACCGCCGGCGCTTGCCACCAGGGCCGCGCCGCCGGCGGCGGCGATGGCCTGGGCGATTTCCAGGGTGCCACGCTCCACGCCGCCGGCTTCCAACGCGGGCAGGACTTGGAGAATCGTCGGCGGGGAGGGCGGCATGCGGGCGGCAGATAGTCGGTTTCTTGGCGGGGGCAAAAAGGGACGAAAGAAGAAGAACTTCTTTTTAAAAAAAGAAGCAAAAAACTTTTGCAAATGTCGTCGGACGGGCGGCCCGCAAGTTCGGTGTTGCCGCGCATATCCGATCTGCATAGTATGACACGTCGAACGCGTTAGTTTCTGGGGTCACCCCGCATCATGAATGACACGGCCAGTATTGTTTATCCGCTTTCTGGCCTGGTCGTGGGGACCCTTGTCGGCCTGACGGGCGTGGGCGGCGGCTCGTTGATGACGCCGCTTTTGTTGTATTTCGGCGTTCATGCCACGACGGCGGTCGGCACCGACCTGCTTTATGCCGCGGCTACCAAGACGGTTGGCACGGGGATGCACAGCGCCAGCGATACGGTGGATTGGCGCATCGTGCGGCGCCTCGCGCTGGGCTCGATTCCGGCGACAGCGCTGTCGCTCTTCGTGCTATCGATGATCGGCGCGCAGAGCCACCAGGTGACGGAGACGATCAAATTCGTGTTGGGTGTGGCGCTGCTGCTGACCGCGTTGTCGATCTTTTTCCGCCGGCGGCTGGCGGGTTGGGTGTCGCGCAAATACGGCGACCCGGATGACCGGACCGCGCGCAATCTTACCGTCATCAGCGGCGTGGTCCTGGGCGTTCTGGTGTCGCTTTCTTCCGTGGGCGCGGGGGCGGTCGGCGTCACCGTGCTGATCATGCTCTACCCCAAGATTCCGCTGGCACGCATTGTGGGTTCGGATATCGCGCATGCCGTGCCGCTGACGCTCGTGGCCGGTGCGGGGCACTGGATGCTGGGCGATGTGAATTGGTCGCTGATGGGCGCGCTGCTGCTGGGATCGATCCCCGGCATCCTGATCGGCAGTTGGTTGGCGCCGCGGCTGCCCGAGTATGGATTGCGGCCGGCGCTGGCGAGCGTGTTGACTCTGGTCGGCGCCAACCTGGTGCATGTCAAACTGTTTTGACCCACGGGCAGACGAGAGAAGGGGGCCACCGCGTCGATCGAGGTGACGGGGTTGAGCTCGCGTGCACGTTCCTGCCGGGGCGCGCGCCGACGCTGGTTTTCCTGCCTGGTTTTATGAGCGACATGACGGGCGACAAGGCGCTGGCGCTGCACGCCCTGTGCGCCGCTGAGGGCAATGCGTGCCTGCGGCTCGATTATTCCGGGCATGGCGCGAGCGGCGGATCTTTTGAGGACGGCACGATTGGCCGTTGGACCGAGGACGCGCTTTTTCTCATCGACAGGTTCACGGACGGGGAAATTTTGCTCGTCGGGTCGTCGATGGGCGGGTGGATTGCGCTGCATGTTGCGCTGGCGCGGCCGGATCGTATCGCGGGGCTGATCGGCATCGCGGCCGCGCCGGATTTCACCGAGGATTTGATGTGGCAGCGCATGGCGCCGCCGAAACGGGCCTTGCTGGAGCGGGATGGGAAGCTGCTTGTGCCGAGCGAATATGGTGGCGCGCAGATTATTACCCGTGGGTTGATCGAGGACGGCCGGACGCGGCTGCTGCTGCGGGCGCCGATCGGCATCGATTGCCCTGTGCATTTGTTGCATGGTCAGCGCGATCATGCGGTGCCGTGGGAGACCTCGTTGCGGCTTGCCGGCTGCCTGGCTTCGGACGATGTGCGGGTGACGCTCATCAAGGACGGGGATCATCGGCTGTCGCGGACGGAAGATATTTTGTTGTTGAAACAGGTGGTGAAAGGCAGGAAGGAAGCAGTTCTTTTTTGAAAAAAAGAACCAAAAAACTTTTGCCAATGGGTCCCGTGTGCCAATAGATAAAAGTTTTTTGGTTCTTTTTTTCAAAAAAGAACTGCTTACTTTCTTTCTTCTTCGGCAAGGATCTGCGCAAGCCCTTCGCGATAGCTCGGAAATTGCCACTCGATACCAAGCGCGGCCTTGGTTTTTTCGGCGCTGACCTTGCGGTTTTCGGCCCAGAAACTGCGGCCCATGTCGCTCATCGAGGCCCAGGCGGTTTCGAACGGCACCTCGGGAGGTGGTGGCACGCCCAGCAGACGTGCCGCCTCGGTCAGCACGGCGGCACTCTCGGTCGGCGCATCGTCGGCGAAATTCAGCACGCGGGTGCCGGCGGGCGGATGCGCCATGGCGGCGAGGACGCCGGCGGCGATGTCGTCGCGGTGAATGCGGCCGAAGGCGTGGCCGGGCCTGACCACGCGGCGCGCGCGGCCGCCGCGCACATCGTCCAGCGCCGAGCGGCCCGGGCCGTAAATTCCGGCCAGGCGGATGATGTCGAGCGGGCGGCCGGCGGCTGCGCGGGTCCAGGCGTTTTCCGCCGCGACGCGCCGGCGCGAGCGATCCGCGCCGGGGGCGGGGGGTGTGTCCTCGTCGACCCAGGCGCCGCCACGGTCGCCGTAAACCCCGGTGGTCGAGAGATAGCCGAGCCATTGCAGGTTCGCCGCCTGGATGGCGTCGCGCCATATTGCCAGGACAGGATCGCCTGCGGCCTCGGGGGCCGCGGTGGAGATTACGCGCGTGGCTGCCCGGATTGCCGGGCCGGCGTGTTGAAATGGCACCAGCACCGCGCCTGCGGGCAGCACCGGCGTGGCGCGGCTGGTGACGGCGACGGACATGCCCTGCCGCCGGGCGGCGCGCGCAATCGCGATGCCCGTATAGCCGGCACCGAATACCAATAGTTCGGCCACAAAAGTCCCCAGAAGCCTTTTCCCGTGCCGGTTACTACCCTAAATTGCATCCCATGCGTGAATGCGTGGTTCTTGCCGGCGCCCTGCTGTGGGCCGCCCATTGCTCTGCCGCGCAGGTTGGGGCCGCGCAGGTTGGGGCCGCGCAAGCGGGGGCCGCGCAAGTTGGGGCCGCGCAAGCGGTGCCGGGAGCGCCGGTGACCGTCGCTGCCAAATCGGTGGCCACCGCGGCCACCCCGGGCCCGGCGGTAACCGCTGCGCCGCCGCCCGAGGCGGAGAATGCGCCGGCGGACGATGCGCCCATTCCCATTCCGCCTGTCCCGCCCCGCATTGCCAATGGCGACCAATATGACCGGTGCATGGATATGCTGGCGGACGATCCGGCTGGCGCCGACGCGCTGGCTAGCGCCTGGCATGGCGGCGGGGAGGCGGCCACGCACTGCCACGCCCTGGCGCAGATCGAGCTCGGCAACCCGGCTTCCGGTGCCGCCCTGCTGATGTCGCTGGCCGCCGCAAGCCAATCGCCGCCGACAGCGCGGGCCGAAGTGTTCGGCCAGGCGGCGCAAGCCTGGACGATGGCAGGCGATTCCCGGCGCGCGCTCGATGCCGCCAGCCAGGCCGTGACGCTGTCGCCGGAGGATCCCGACCTGCGGGTGACCCACGCGATTGCTGCCTTGGCCGTGCATCAGGATTCAGCGGCTGACGAAGACCTCTCGGATGCGCTGGATGCGGACCCCAAGCGCATCGACGCACTGGTGCTGCGGGCGACCGCGCGGCGCCATCTTGGCCGCCTCGCGGACGCGCAAGCCGATATCGACCGTGCTTTGTCGCAGGATTCCGAAAATGCCGATGCGCTGCTGGAACGAGGCATCATTCGCGAGCGCATCGGCGATCTTGCAGGCGCGCGGGCCGATTGGGAGCGCGTCGAAGATCTCTCTCCGGATACCGCGACCGGCGACCTGGCGCAGCAGAATTTGGCACTGCTGGATGCGGGGCCTAGGCAGTAGTTTCCAGTTTCCAGACGATTGTCGACCGGAGAGTGAAAACTGAAAACTGAAAACTGGAAACTGGATCAGCTGCTGCCGATGAGGACGCCGCAGGCCAGGACCAGGGCGCCGCCGAACATGACCTGGAAGGCTGCGGTGAACAGGTTGCTGTCCATGTAGCGCCATCGGATCCAGGAAATGACGGCCAATTCAACCACCACCACGGCGCCGGCGACACCGGTGGCGGTCCAGAAGTCGGTGATCAGATAGGGCAAGGTGTGGCCGATGCCGCCGAGGGTGGTCATGGCGCCGGTAATGGCGCCGCGCAGCAGGGGATTGCCGCGGCCGGAGATTTTACCGTCGTCGGAGAGCGCCTCGGCAAAGCCCATGGAAATGCCGGCGCCGATGCTGGCCGCCATGCCGACCAGGAAGGCGTTCCAACTGCGGTGTGTGGCGAAGGCGGCGGCGAAAACCGGTGCCAGGGTGGACACCGATCCGTCCATCAGGCCGACCAGGCCCGGCTGCACGATGCGCAGCACGAAGCGGCGGCGGGCGCTGTCATCTTCTTCCTCGCGTTTGCCGCCGGAGAGGTGTTTTTCCTCCATGTTTTCGGCAGCGCGTTCGTGGCTGTCCTCGACTTCGGCAAGGTCGCCGAGCAGCTTGCGGATGGCCGCGTCGGTCGCGCGGGCGGCCGCGTGGCGGTAGAAACGGCTGCTTTCTGTTTCCATTTGTTTGGCCGACTGGCGCACCGTGTCGATGCCGAGTGTCTTGATTTGCCAGGTTGGCCGCCGGGTGGTGAATCCGCGCACATCCTGGCGGCGGATGAGCGGGATGTGGTTGCCGAATTTTTCTACATAGAGGTCGATCAGGCTGCGGCGGTGTTCGTTTTCCTCGCTGGACATTTCCTCGAAGATCTTGGCGCTTTCGGGATAGTCCTGGCGCAGCCGCTCGGCGAAGTCGGCGTAGATGCGGCCGTCCTCCTCCTCGGCGCTGATCGCCAGGGCCAGAACTTCACGCTCGGACAGGTTATCGATGGTGCGCATGAGGCGCTAACTAAGGGCTTGCGGGCGGTAGTCAACGGTTCGCGCAATGATGCGAGTCGTTCGCAAATTTCGGCCTTTTTTCATATTACCTCCTTTTCCCGTAGCGCTGCGATCCTTGTTGCATCGAGGCCGAGCCGTTCTTGCAACACGGCCTGCGTGTGTTCGCCGAGCAGCGGGGGCGGCAGGCGGTAATCGGCCGGCGTTTCGGAGAGGCGTACGGGATTTGCAATTACATTCACGCCTTGCGGCGTGGCGGCGTGCGGCATGTGCACGACGGTGCCGCGGGCCTGTACCTGGGGGTCGGCAAATACTTCGTGCAGCGTATTGATTGGACCGCAGCCGATTTTCAGCGCTTCAAGTTCGTTGACCCATGCGATGGTTGTTTTTGTTTGCATGACCGGGGCGAGGGTGTCGGTGACGAGTTGACGGTTTTGGACGCGGGCGGCGTTGGTGGCGAAGCGCGCGTCATTGAGGAGGTGGGCGAGGCCGACCGCTTCGCAAAATCGTTTGAAGGTCGGGTCGTTGCCGATGGAGAGCACCATGAATCCGTCGGCTGTGGCGAAAACCTGATACGGCACGATGTTGGGGTGCTGGTTGCCGAGGCGGGCTGGGTTTTCGCCGGTGGCGAGGTAATTCATGCCCTGGTTGGCGAGCCAGGCGACGTGCGTGTCGAGCATGCCGATGTCGATTTGCTGGCCCTGGCCGGTGGCTTCGCGGTGGCGCAGGGCGGCGAGGATGCCGATGCAGCCGTAGAGGCCGGCGAACAGGTCGGCCAGCGGGATGCCGACTTTTTGCGGCGGGCCTTCGGGGTCGCCGGTGAGGCTCATGACGCCGCCCATGGCCTGGATGAGGCTGTCGTAGCCCGGGCGCGGCGCGTAGGGGCCGGTTTGGCCGAAGCCTGTGATTGAGCAATAGATCAGGCCAGGGTGGCGGGTGTGGAGCTGGGCATAGCCGAGGCCGTATTTGGCCAGGGCGCCGACCTTGAAGTTTTCGACCAGGATGTCGCTTTGGGCGATGAGGTCGCGGGCGATTTTTTGTCCCTCGGCCTGCGCGATATCCAGCGTGACGGAGCGTTTGTTACGGTTGACGCCGACGAAATAGGCGCTTTCCTGGGTGCCCGGCATGAACGGTGGGGCGAAGCCACGGGTGTCGTCGCCGGAGCCCGGCTTTTCGATTTTGATGACATCCGCACCAAGATCGGCGAGCATCTGGACGCAGGTGGGGCCTGCGAGCACCCGCGTAAGATCGAAAACCTTGATACCTTTGAGGGGGCCCGTCGGCTCTGTCATCGTGGTTGTGACCTTATTAGCAAAAGTTTTTTGGTTCTTTTTTTCAAAAAAGAACTGCTTCCTTTTTTAGTCCGGCAGGGTAATTCCCTTGGTTTCCCGTGCGAGTGGAATGATGACAAGCCCGATCGCAAATGCAATGGCCGTCAACGCAACCGGCGTGCCCAATGTTCCCATGGCGCTCACCCCCGCGGCGAGGGCGAAATTGACGCCCGCGCCGACGAAGCGGCCCACCGAGGTGCAGAATGCGAAGGCTGTTGCGCGTACGTCGGTGCCGAACAATTCGGGGAGCCACAGGCTGAATATTGCGAAGTTGCCGCCGAAGATGCCGAGAAAGAACAGCACGGTGAGAAAGGTTGGCAGGGCCGAGGCGGCGGGAAGGTAGAACGCCCAGCCGAAAGCTGCCACGATGGAGACGAGCATGCCGGTATTATAAATCGCCAGCGTGGCGCGGCGGCCGATTCGTTCCGCCAGCCAAGGCGCGGCGATGCAGCCGAGGATGCTGCCGGTGGAAAGCAGGCCGGTGCCGAACGATGCGAGGCGGGTTGCCTGCGCCGGCGGCTGGCCTGCCTGGTGCGAGAGAAAAACGATTGCGGTGGGTTCGTAGACAGCGCCAGCCCACAGGCCGATGATGGCCACGGTCAGCAAGGCCGACATGGTGAGTGTGCGGCGCAGGTAGCGGGGACTGAAGATGAGCGCGAGCGGGTTGTGGCGCGGGGCGTGCGTGGCCTGTTCGACTTCGTGCTTGTGCTCCCATTTTTCCGGCTCCTTCACGCGGAGCAGGGTGAATACCGAAACGACCACCGGCACGAGGCCGCAGAGGAACATTGCGCGCCAGCCATAGCGGGCGCCGATGGTGAAGTTCAGGGCGGCCGCAAGGAAGAAGCCGGCATAGTAGCCGGTTTGCAAATAGCCGGCACCCATCTTGCGCCGATCCTCCGGCCAGGCTTCGGCGACATAGGTGCCGGCCATGGCCCATTCGCCGCCGATGCCGATTCCGGCTAGGAAACGGAAACCCGCGAGCACCCAGACGTTCGGCGACAAGGCGGCAGCACCGGTGAATACCGCGTAGATCAGAACGGTTGCGGCCAGCGTTTTGGTGCGCCCGAAACTGTCGGAAATCGGGCCCCAGATGAAGGATAGGCCCCAGCCTACCAGGAACAATGCGAACATCAGGGAGCCGGCGTAGCCGATGTTGGCGTGGGTGGCGGCAATTCCGGACTTTGGGAGCAGTTCGGTTAGGGCGGGGCCCAGGACGAGGGCGTAAATTACCGAGTCCATGCCGTCCAGCATCCAGCCGAACCAGGCGGCCCAGAAGCCGATGATTTGCTGGCGGTTCAGTTTTGTGCGGGTGCGGAACGGGGGCGATCCGTAGTCCATGTTTTTTGTTTCCTTCCCTTGAGCAAGAAAGCAGTTATTTCTTGAAAAAAAACCAAAAGACCCTTATGAGGAAAAACGGCTTTGGAGGGGGAGCAGGCGTTCTACCTCGGGGGAGCGGACGTAGGTGCCCCTTACGAAGGCTTCGTGGTTTGCCTCGATGCGGTCGGGGTCGTAGAGGTAGTTTACCATGATGCCGAACGACTCGGCGATGCCGCGCGGGGCCGTGTTGCCAAGCCAATTTATCCGTTCCAGACAGGCACCGTTGCCTAAGTGAAACCGTGCAACGGGGTCCGCCGGACCGCGCCCCTCGGAAGGTGTCGTCAGATAGCGGGCGCATAACTGCGTCAATGGCCGCCGTAGCGCCTCGGCGGCGGCCGCATCTTGCCACCATGCGGCATCGCCTTGCAGAATTTCCCAATCCGTGGCCGGCAACGCATCGCGCCGCGACGCGGCCTCGAGCCAGCGGCGGAAACCGGGCACCGGCGACAGCGTCGAAAAGCGAATGATTCTGGGGAGTTCCGCCTTCAGTTCTTCCACCACCTGCTTGATGAGGAAATTGCCGAGGGAGACGCCGCGCAGGCCGTCCTGACAATTGGAAATGGAATAGAAAATCGCCGTATCGGCCGCGGCCTCGCGGGCCCTTGCCGCCGCCTCGTCGCCATCGCGGGCCAGCAACGGTTGAATTGATGCGGCGAGCCCGGTGGTGAGTGCTACCTCGACGAAAATCAGCGGCTCGCCCGGCAACGCCGGGTGCAAAAACGCGAAGCACCGGCGGTCCGGCGCGAGGCGCCGGCGCAAATCTTCCCATCCCTGAATTTCATGCACCGCCTCGTAGTCGATCAGCTTCTCCAGCAGGGCCGCCGGGGTTTGCCAATCGATGCGCCGGATTTCGAGAAACCCGCGGTTGAACCAGGAGCCTAGCAAATGACGCAAATCGGAATCAAGCGGGCGCAGGTCGGGCATCTTGCGTAAATGGCCGAGCAGGTCGCGGCGCATGTCCACAAGGGCGGCGGTGCCGCCGGTGGCCATGTTCATCCGCCGCAATACTTCCTGGCGTGTCGGTTCGGCGGCGTCGGCCAACGCCGTGGCGGAGGCGGGCGAGGGGTCGGCGAGATAGGCTTGCGCAGCCTCGCGCAGCCGATCCGCGAGCGGCACGAACTGTTCGGACAGATAGCGGTAGAATGCAAGCTTGTCGTCAGGGCCAAGGGTTCCGAGCAATGCGAGGAGCTCGCGTGCGATGGCGGCGCCCGATGCCTCGCCGCGTTCGGACAGAAGGGCCGCGGCCAATTCGCGCGCACGGTCCAGTGCGCCGGCCGCATGATCCGGGCCGAGCACGGCGGCATAGGGGCGCCCGCGGTCGGCGACCGAGGACCACAAACGTTCCATCCAGGAGCGGGTGCCGGGTGCCGTGGAGGGCTGCGCTGCCGATGAGCTTGCGGATGCCACCGTGAACCTCTTGGAGATACCGTCATGCCAACGGACTTCACTCCTCGCTTGCAGGAGCGCCCTCACCTTCCCACCGGTTCGCGGCGGGCCCCTTCCTCTCCCGCAAGCGCGGGCGAGGAGACGTTGGGCCGCGCTCGAAACTTTGGCTTGGCTGTATACGGCGCCAGGGCGGCGGCGTCCATCACGGCGGTGCGAGGGCCGCGGCGACGCGGGCGGCCACGCCCTCCCAGTCATCGGGGTGCGCCTGACGGAAGAGGCGGACGGTTTTATACCAGGGGCTGTCGTCGCGATCGAGCAACCAGCGCCAGTTCGGCGCGCAGGGCAGCATGAACTCCTCGCTCGAGGCGCGCCTGGATGGCGCGCTCCTGCAACGGGATCAGGTGGCGGTGGCCTCGGGGGCGCCCAGGGTTGCCAGGTTCAGTTCACAGCAACGCGCGCGGCTCAGGCCGCTGCCGCAGGGACATTGCCGTACCGGGATATTCATTGCCGCCAAACTGGAGGAAGGAAGGAAGCAGTTCTTTTCTTAAAAATAACCAAAAGACTTTTGCTCATTTCGATAGGCGGTCTAGCAATTTTTCTACGAGTGGTTTGAGGCGGGCTACTTCGCGGGTTACGCCGGCGGCGTTGGGGTGCATCATGTCGGCCTGGTTTAGGGCGGGGTCGCCGGCGACGCCTTGCAAGAAGAAGGGGTCGAATATCACGTCGGGGCGCTTGCCCAGGCGGGCGAAGACGGCGCGGAATTGCTGGGTGTAGGCGGCGCCGAGGTTGGGGGGGGCTTCCATGCCGGTGAGGAGGACCGGGAGACGGGCGGCGGCCAGGCGGTCCAGGATGGCGGAGAGGTTTTTCTCGGTTTCGGTGGGGTCGGTGCCGCGGAGGGCGTCGTTGGCGCCTAGTTCGAGGAGGACCGCGTCGGGCTTGTCGGCGAGTGCCCAGTCCAGGCGGGCCAGGCCGCCGGCGGTGGTGTCGCCGGAGACGCCGCCGTCGAGGATGGTGACGTCGCGGCCGTCAGCGTGCAGTGCCGCGGCGAGACGGGCCTGGAATGCGTCGTCGTGCGGCAGGCCGTAGCCGGCGACGAGGGAGTCGCCGAAGACGAGCAGGCGCACCGGGGCGGCCGACGCGGGGTCGGTGCAGAGAAGGAAAACGGCGCACGCCTTTGCCCAGCGCGCGGGCACGCCATATCGCTTTGCCATGGACCCTTTCGTTCCGCCGGCCTCGCCTGAACCCACACCCATGGTGGAGGCGCGGGACCTCCGCCTGACCCTGGGGTCCAGTGCCGGTCCGGTCAATATTCTTGCCGGGGTCGACCTGGTGATCGATGCGGGAGAGGCGGTGGGGCTGGTGGGGCCGTCGGGGTCGGGCAAGACGAGCCTGCTGATGGTGCTGGCCGGGCTGGAACGTGCGACCGGCGGCAGTGTGAGTGTCGCGGGGCGGCGGATTACCGGCCTGGGCGAGGACGCGCTGGCGAAGTTCCGGCGGGACACGGTGGGCATCGTGTTTCAGGCGTTCCACCTCATTCCCAGCATGACGGCGCTGGAAAATGTCGCGCTGCCGCTGGAGTTGGCAGGGCACCGCGATGCCGCCGGGCGGGCGAGGGAGACGCTGGGTGCGGTGGGGCTGGCGCATCGGCTGACGCATTTGCCCGGGCAGCTTTCCGGCGGTGAGCAGCAGCGGGTGGCGCTGGCGCGGGCGTTTGCGCCAAGGCCGCGTCTGCTGCTGGCGGACGAGCCCACGGGTAATCTGGATGCCGCCACCGGCCAGGCGGTGATGGATTTGCTGTTCGAGCTGCAGACGCTGCACGGGGCGACGTTGCTGCTGATCACGCACGACCCCGCGCTGGCCGCGCGCTGTCAGCGCCAGGTGCAGATGCGTGACGGTCGCTTGTGGTCGCGCCCGGTTGAAGCAGCCGCGGAATGAAATTAGCAAGAGTTTTTTGGTTCTTTTTTTCAAGAAAGAACGTTCTTCCTTTTGTTTTAGCTTGGCGAGACCTCCGCGGCGGCGTCCGTGGGCTGCGAATCGTGCTGGCGTGCCTGGCGTTAGGTGTTGGCGCGATCGGCGCGGTCGGGACGTTGCGCGCGGCGATGGAACGGGGGGTGGCGACAGAAGGCAGCCGCCTGCTGGGGGGCGATGTGGCGATCGAGAACGGGGCGCAACCGCTGCCGGCGGAATTGCACGCGTGGCTGCTGGCGCAGGGGGGGCGGGTTTCGGAGATCGTGCGGCTGCGGTCGCTGTTGGTGGCGGCTTCCGGCGAGCGGCAGCTTGTCGAGGTGAAGGCGGTGGATGGGGCTTACCCGCTGGTTGGCGCGGCTTCGTTGACGCCGGCAATGCCATTGGCGGCAGCGTTGCGGGTTGGGGTGGCGGCCGATCCGCTGATTTTGCAACGGCTTGGCGTTCACGTTGGCGATATGGTTCGGCTTGGCAACGCCAGTTTCCGCCTTGTGGCGGCGCTGGACAGCGAGCCCGACAGTGGCGGAGGCCTTTCGATTCTAGGGCCGAGGATGCTGCTGGCTGCCGCGGACCTGCCGCGCACCGGGTTGATCCAGCCTGGTTCGCTGGTCACTTACGAATGGCGTGTGTTGCTGCCGCCGGGCATCGATCCGGTGCGTTTTTCGGCGGCGCTGCGGGCCAAGTTCCCTGGCACGGGCTGGCGCATCCGTGACCGCACGCATGCCGAACCTGGACTTGACCGCGCGATCGAGCAGACGAGCCAGTTTCTGGTTCTGGTCGGGCTGAGTGCCTTGCTGGTGGGCGGCATTGGCGTGGCTACCGGCGTGCATGCGTGGCTGGAGGGCCGGGGTCGCACTATAGCGATCCTGCGTTGCGTGGGCGGCGATGGACGGCTGATTTTCTCGGTTTTCGGCATTCAGGTGCTCGGGCTGTGCGCCGCCGGCTGCGCCATGGGGGTGGCGCTTGGTGCCTTTCTGCCGCTCGCCGGCTTGACGCTTTGGGGCAGCTTGCTGCCGGTGCCAGCGAAAATCGGATTGTATCCGGGAGCGTTGGCGCTGGCCACACTCTACGGCCTGCTCACGGCTGCCACGTTCGCGCTGTGGCCGCTTGGGCGCGCGGCGCGCATTCCCGGTGCGGCGTTGTTTCGGGATGCTTTCACACCGTCCGGCCGGGCGGGCATCGCGTTGCGCATCGCTAATGGCGCGCTTGCCGCTTGTCTGGTGGCGGCTATCGTGGTGAGCGCCGAGGACAGGCGCTTCGCGTTCGGGTTCTGTGTTGCCGCCATTGCTACGTTGGGGGTGTTCCGGCTTGGGGCATCCGTCGTGGTGCGCGCGGCGCGGCGGGCGGCGATCCTGCGTCCGGTCTGGCTGCGCCTTGGCGTTGCCAGCCTGACGCGGCCTGCGTCGGATGCGCCGTTGCTGATCACGTCGCTCGGGCTCGGGTTGGCGACACTGGCCGCGGTCGCGCTGATTACCGGGAACCTGCGGCAGCAATTGGCGGGCAGCCTGCCGGCGCGGGCGCCGAGCTTCTTTTTCATCGACATCCAGAACGACCAGCTTGCGAGGTTTATATCGATCGTGAAAGCGGCGCCTGGCGTTTCGGATCTGCATCAGGTGCCCAGCCTGCGCGCGCGCATCGTGGCGCTGAAAGGCGTGGCGGTGGACCGCGTGCATGTGGCACCCGACAGCCGGTGGGGGCTGGCCGGCGATCGCGGGTTGACCTATGCCGCGACCGTTCCGGAAGGATCGCGGCTGGTTGCGGGCGCGTGGTGGCCGGCCGATTACAGCGGGCCGCCGCTGCTGTCGCTGGATGCGGGGCTGGCGCACGGGTGGGGGTTGCGTGTCGGCGATACGCTGCGGGCCAATGTGCTTGGACGCGACATTGATTTTCGCATTGCCAATTTGCGTGAAATCAACTGGCGGGGGCTCGACCTCAATTTCACCATGGTGGCATCGCCGGGGCTGCTGGAACACGCGCCCCATATGCACATCGCAACGGTGCGCGCCACGCAAGGTGCCGGCGGTCCGTTGCTGCGCGCGGTGACCGATGCGCTGCCGAACGTGACCGGCATTCGTGTGGCCGACGTGATTGCGGCGGTCGCCGGCGTGCTGGGAAAATTGGCGGCGGCGCTGGCGGCGGCGGGCGCGGTGACGCTGGCGGCCGGGGCGCTGGTGCTGGCCGGTGCGATTGCGGCGGGGCAGCGGCGGCGGATTAATGAGGCGGTGATATTCAAGACATTGGGGGGCACGGCCGCGCAAATTCGGGCGGCGTGGCTGACCGAATTTGCCATTGTCGGCGCCAGCACGGGGGTGATCGCCGCGGGACTTGGAACGCTTGCCAGTTGGGTTGTGATGCGCTTTGTGCTAGATGCGGCCTGGGCGTTTCTGCCGGGGACGTTGGCGGCGACGATTGGGGCGTGTGTGTTGCTGATGTTGGGGTGCGGGTATGCGGGGACGGCGGCGGCGCTGCGGGCTAGCGCCGCGGCTTTGTTACGAAATCAGTAAGGAAGAATTTCTTTTTCAAAAAAAATTTAGCAAAAAACTCTTGTCTATCGCGGGCGCCGACGAAGTTGCCATTCTAGAGCATTTTCAGCCTGACTGGAATCGGCCCCGGGGAGCCGGTGGCCCGAGGCTGATACAAATGCTCTGCAAACAACAAGCTAGTGGATGGAATCCTAAGCTTGGTACCCGCTCAAAGTGATGCGGCTAGAGCGGCTTCATCCTGACTGGAAAATCATCGGCATCCGGCGGGCCGCTCCAGCCAGTTGTTTGCAGAGCATTTGTATCAGCCTCAAACCGCCGGCTCATGAAGGCCGATTCCAGT